>AMWB02049751.1_pt1 | contig 12457 bp, 11 predicted proteins | sample 200311 | NCBI WGS metagenome assembly AMWB02 (sample SAMN02737377, study PRJNA173069) | bioreactor metagenome | biome: anode biofilm in microbial fuel cells | place: USA: California | collected 2010-12-16 | reverse complement strand
AAGATCGAGATCGAGGCCATGGAGGACATCTTCGCCGTGGATTGGACGGGCTACTCCACGCCACCCGCTTCGGGCTGGGAGGACCCGTCCGGCGACGTGCCGGCTCTGACCGACCAGGCCGTTCTGGCGGCACCCTACGAGGCTGTGAAGAGCTACGGAGACCTGGCCGCCGGCGTCCAGAAGGCCATCACGCTCGCCGCGCGCGGCGCAACCGGGATCTCCCTCGGGTACCGCGCCCACGTCGCCGACGGCGCCGGCGGCTGGGCACCGCCGGTCGATGTCCCGTTCTTCACACCTTCGGGGGTTCTCAGCACGGCGATCGACGAACTCACGAGCGAGATCGTGGTCACGTCCGGCTTGGACGCCGACCGGGTCGAGTCGGTCAGCGGGCCCGATTTCGCGCTCGGCGTCAACGTCGCCTGGCTGTCCCATGACGGGTTGGAGGAGTTCATCGCCTTCCAATCCGTGGTTCAGGGTGAGGGCAGCTTCACGCTACAGACTGTCGCTCGCGGCTGCCTGGACACTGCGTCCACCACGTTCCCAGCCGGCACGCGCGTGTGGTTCATCTCGTACGGCAGCCAGGTGGTGAACATCCGCGGCCCGGTGCCTCCGGCCGTCAACGTCTACAACGACTTGCGCGTCCAGCCGTACAACAACCAGAGCGAGTACAACTTCTCGTCGTGCCCGACGTCGCAGGTCGTGGCGACCACACCGGCGCGGTCGGCGAAGGTCTACTGCCCGACCGACGTTCGATTCAATGGGGAGAGCTATCCGGCGTCGATCACCGGCGAATTGACAGTGTCTTGGTCGCACCGAAACCGGCTGGGGGCGTGGAGCTACGCAAACTCGGGGGCGACGGCGGAAGCCGAGCCGGGATCCGAATACGACATTCTGGTCTACGGAGAACTCGGCACGCTGGTCCACACCGAGACCGGCCTGACAGGTACGTCATGGACCTACCTCGAGGCGAATGAGATCGCCGAGTCCGGATTGGGGCGGCTCAACAATCAACTGCGGGTGATCATTCGGACATACGGGGCGGGACGGACATATGTGGCGAATCGGGAGATCGAATGGGAGATGATTAGAATATAGGCACCAAGTAGTTGAAGAAATCAGGTGGTCTCGGATAGACGTCCGAGATTGCCACCGGTTCTCAATTTCACGCCGCCGATCGCTTACTCGCAATTCCCATTGATTTGCTGTGCAAAATCGTACAAGCTTCGACATAGGCCTGTGCGAGCAGTTTCACTGGGAGGTACGAAATGCTGAAGCGGAAGAGACAATCCCGTTTGATAGCCACCATTGCCGTTGCCATTCTGGTACTCACGGCCGTGGGTTGTAGCGAGGACGACCCTACCCGACCCGCGGACTCGAACGTAGGGGACCTCACGCTCAGCGCTGCCAATGTCAGCGTCAACGGCCAGTCTCTCGACGGCCAGGACATTCAGCAGGGCAGCCTCGGCGGGCCGCTGCGCTACGAAGCCCAGCTTACCGACCATCATGGCAACCCGGTTACCGGTGGCCAAGTGCAGGTGCGCTACGGTATGTCCGGCATGATGGACCACATGGGCGGCTACATGCATCTGGGCGAGTTCTATTGCTACGACGATGGAACTCACGGTGATCCGATCCCCGGGGACGGGATCTTCTGTTTCGTCGACGATGGGCAGGAGTACGGCTGTCACCGCGCTGGCGCGCGGCCGGGCGAGTACCACTACGAGTTCTGCGGATTCGACCAGCACGACCACGAGAGCAACCGGCTGGGCGTAAGGGTCAACCTGCTGCCCTAGGCGTCGCTGGACTTCTCGATCCTTGGGCGAGTCCAGACCTACTTGCCCGTCTCCGTTTGCGGAACAAAGCGTAGGATGAAAGCGTCCTTGTCCTCTTTCGGCAGGCGTACCCATTTGCGCTTGCTCACGTCGCAGCAGAAGCCGATGGTGTAGTTCTCGTATGTCACCCTCGGCGAAAACGTATCGACCGGCTTCCCCGACAGCGGATCGACATCGTTGATCGCCGGCGGTCCCGCGGGCTGCCACTTCAACAGTCTCGACCCCGGATTGACCGCGTGCAGGATGATGATCGCCGCGGCGGCCGTCGCGAGAACATAAGCGACAACCCTGAAGTTCCGCTCACTGCGGCGACGACGCGACCGCAAGCTGCGGAAGTCGACTGGTTTGTCCGCGCCCTTGATTCGATGGCGATCTTTCTTCATGGCTGACCAGCCCTTTTCCCGCACAAATCGGAGTCAGCGCGCAGATCCAGAAAGAACGGCCGGCGATTCCCCTAGCAGCCGGAGCGCGTTAAAGGTGACCAACAGGGAAGCCCCCATGTCTGCGGCAATCGCCATCCATAGCGAGCCGTGGCCAAGCAAGGTCAGCACGACGAATACCGCCTTGACCGCGAGAGCGAAGATCACGTTCTGGCGGATGACGCCGACCGTTCTTTGGGAATGTTCAATGAGCCACGGGAGCTTCGAAAGATCGTCGGACATGAACGCAACATCTCCGGCCTCGATGGCCGCGTCGCTCCCGGCAGCACCCATGGCGATGCCGATCGTGGCCCTGGCCATCGCCGGCGCATCGTTGATACCGTCGCCGATCATCGCCACTTGCCCATAGCGTGCGACGAGCGCGTCGATTGCGTCGACCTTGTCAGCAGGGAGGAGTTCCGCACGGATCTCGTCGATGCCCACTTCCCGAGCGATCGCTTCGGCAGTCTCCCTGTTGTCACCCGTGAGCATGACGACATGCTCGATGCCAAGCCGTCGCACGTTTCGCAGTGCGGCACTGGCGGAGGGACGCACTGTATCTGCGAGGGCAAGGAAGCCACAGACGTGCCTTTCGTTTCCCACGACGACGACCGTACGCCCCTGTCTCGCAATCTCTTCCAGTTGACGATGAATCTCCGCCGTTTCCTGCCCCATCTCTTCGAGGTACCGGTGCGAACCCACCCAATACGACAAGCCATTGAGGCGACCGGTCAAGCCCTTGCCCTTGAGTTCTTTGAACGCCTCAACTGGCTGGGCGTTGATTCCCTGCTCGGCAGCGTGGGCCACAACGGCTCTGGCAAGTGGATGATCGCTGAGAGCTTCAAGTGATGCGACCCTCTGCAAGAGGTCTGCCGCGCTGTGACCCGACAAGGGCACGACCTGGAGCACCGAAGGCCTGCCCTCGGTGAGCGTTCCCGTCTTATCTAGCGCGATCGCTCGGATCCGCGCCGGCAATTCCATATGGAGCCCACTCTTCACCAGGACGCCATTGCGCGCCGCGCGGGCAAGGCCCGCGACGATGCTGACCGGCGTCGAAATGACCAACGCGCAGGGGCAGCCTATGACGAGAAACACGAGCGATCGATAAAGCCACTCGCGCCAATCGCCGCCGAACACGGTCGGAGGAATCAGAAAGGTCAACAGCGCCACACCCAGGACGGCCGGCGTGTACACCCGGGCGAACTTTTCCACCCAGCGCTCTGACGGCGCCCGGCGCAGGTGCGCCTCCCCGACCATGCGGATGATGTGAGCAAGGGTCGTATCGGTCGATCGCTTCGTGCACTCAATCTCAAGCACGCCATCTTCACAGATCGTGCCGGCGTAGACCGCCTGACCTGGCACCACCGTCACCGGCATACTCTCGCCGGTAACGGGCGCCTGATTCACCTCACTCGCGCCGCTGACGACGATGCCATCGAGCGGAATCCTCTCCCCGGGCTTAACCTGAAATCGGGATCCGACGCCGACTTCCTCGACTGGTATCTCCGCGCTCCCGCCCTCGGATTGAATCACGCGCGCGGATGGCGGGGAGAGTTGCATCAGGGCGCTTACGGCCCGTTTGGCACGTCCGATACTCCAGGATTCGAGCGCCAAGGAAACGGCGAAGAGAAATGAGACGGTGGCGGCCTCGAGCCACTCCCCGATCCCGACGGCTCCGATGACGGCGATCGTCATGAGGAGGTTCATGTTGGGACGCCGACTCCGGACGGCGGCCCACGCTCTGGGAAAGACCCTCCAGCCCCCTACGAAGACCGCCAGCAGGTAGAGGACCTTCACCAGCAATGGAACACCCTGTGAATGCCCCATCCCCTCATAGCCCAAGGCGCTGGCGATTCCTTTCGCCGCGAGAACATGAGCGCTGAAGCCAACAAGCAAAAAGACGCCGCTGCCGACGGACGGAATGATGTCTCCGAATGTCGCCGCCGAGCGCCTTTCGCCTTTCTCCGCGGTTTGCTCGTCCAGGAGGTCGGCCCGCATCCCTGTCCTTGCGACGGCCTTCAGGATTTCCTCGGGCGAGGCGTTGGTTCGCGTTCTTTGGACAGCCATGCGGCCGTTCAGGAAATCGAACGTGACTCCTTCCTCATCCACAAGCGGCGCGAGTTCGCGTCTCAGGGTTGCTGCCTCCTCCGCGCAGTCCATTCCGTGGACCCGAAAGAGCATCACTTCCGGCCTTGGCATCTGCGGAGCCTCCCCGTCTGTCTTCGCCGCGATCTTCTTCGGCATCTACCGATTCCTCCGCCAAATTGTAGAGCGGGGGCCAAGACGAAGTCTCCAAGATGCACGACAGGCCCCCGCCCGCGCTCTCATGCGTCCGTACCTTCTTGTCCGGTTCTGATCTTCACGACCTTCTCGAGCGGAACGACGAATACGTAGCCGTCACCAGCTTTCCCCGTATGGGCGAACCGCTGGATCGCCTCCACGATCGGACCAACGAGACGGTCCGGCGCAATTATCTCCAATTTCGTCCGTAGGTGCTCTTCAAAGGACCCCGACTCGCGCGCCCCGATGCCCTGGACCACAGATGTCGTCGCCCCGGGAAAGCCCTCCATGGCATGGAGTGCGTCCAGAACATGCGGGAGCATGAACGACTGGATGATCGCCTTGATTTCCTTCATACGAGGTCCTCCTGCTCGGCGGGTTTGGGGTCCTTCTTATGGAATAGGCTGTAGAGCGCCGGAAGCACCACAAGGGTCAAGAAGGTCGACGAGACAATGCCGCCGATCACGACGGTCGCCAACGGCCGTTGCACTTCGGCACCCGTCCCGTGCGCCACCGCCATCGGAACAAATCCCAGCGATGCGACCAGGGCGGTCATCAATACCGGCCGCAGCCGCGTCCGCGACCCGGTGCGGATCGCTTCATCGAGAGGCATCCCCTCCATGTGCAACGACCTGATGAATGTCACCATGACGAGGCCGTTGAGGACGGCGACACCCGAGAGGGCGATGAACCCCACTCCCGCGGAAATCGAGAGCGGGATACCCCGGAGCAGGAGTGCAATCACGCCGCCGGTTAGGGCCAACGGAACGCCCGTGAACACGAGTACCGCGTGCCGGATCGAACCGAAGGTCGTGAACAGCAGCAGGAAGATCAGCCCCAGGGCCAACGGAACCACGAACGTCAGCCGTTCGCGGGCCGCCAGCATGTTCTCGAACTGACCTCCCCAGGTCGTCCAGTACCCCGGCGGCAAGCTCACCTCTGCCCCGATCCGCCCCTGCGCCTCCTCCACGAAGCTCCCGATGTCCCGGCCTCGCACGTTGGCGGTCACGACGACTCGGCGCTTGCCGTTCTCCCGGCCGATCTGATTCGGTCCTTCGTTCGTGGAAATGCTGGCGACAGATCCCAGCGGCACATAGGCCGCGCTGACATCCGTGTCGTGCCCCAGGGAGGCCAACTGCGGACCGCCCCCACCGAGATTGGCTGAAAGGGGGATCGGCAAGTCCTTCAGTGCATGGATATCGGTTCGGATTTCCTCCGGAAGGCGCACGACAAGGTCGAAGCGCCGATCGCCTTCGAACACCTGGCCAACCGTGCTTCCTCCGATGGCTGTCTCGATGACAGCATGGACGTCCGAGACGTTGAGCCCGTAGCGGGAGATCGCGGCACGATCGATCGAAATCGTCAGAACGGGCAACCCGCTTACCTGCTCGACGCGAACGTCGGAGGCCCCCCGGATCTGGCCCAGAATGGCTGCGATCTTCTGTGCCTGGGTCTTCATAACCTCCACGTCATCACCGAACACCTTGACGGCCAGGTCACTCTTGATGCCCGAGATGAGCTCATTGAAGCGCAGCTGTATCGGCTGCGTGATCTCGTAGTTCTGACCCGGAAGGGCCTGCAGCACCTTCTGGACCTCAGCCGCGAGCTCGTCCTGCGTCTTGGCCCTCTTCCATTCTTTCTGTGGCCGGAGCATGAGGTTGCCGTCGCTGTGGTCGGGACCCGCGGGGTCAGTCGCGATTTCGGCGGTGCCGATTCGCGAGAACGTCCGCTCGATCTCGTCCGGGAACTCCCGCAGGAGAAGGTCCTCCACCTGCTTCTGCATCTCGACGCTTTTGGTCAAACTGATCGAGGGCATTCGCAAGGGCTGAACCGTGACCGTCCCTTCCTTGAGCGACGGGACGAACTCGCTTCCCATGCGGCTGGCGAGGATGCCGCAGACAGCGACCAACGCGATGCCTCCCGCTACGACCGCCCATCGCCAGCGCAGGGATGCCTCCAGAACCGGGCGGTAGAGCGAGACGGCCGCGTGCATGACGCGGTTCTCCTTTTCGGCGACCTTTCCGCGCAGTAGAAGCCCCAGGAGTGCGGGCACGACCGTGAAGGCGAAGATCAGGGACCCGAGCAGGGCCAGAAGGACGGTCTCCGCCATCGGACGGAACATCTTGCCCTCGATGCCCGAAAGCGTGAGGATCGGCAGATAGACGACCATGATGATCCCGACCCCGAACAAGGTCGGCCGCGCGACCTCGCGCGCACCTTCATAGGCCTCATCCAACCGTTCCGACCGCGTCAGGACCCGGCCAAGCCGGTGTTGTCTCGCTCCCAGGCGGCGAACGATGTTCTCGGTCATCACGACCGCCCCGTCCACCACCAGCCCGAAGTCGATGGCGCCCAGACTCATGAGGTTGCCGCTGATCTTCCCCTGGACCATGCCGGTCACGGCGAAAAGCATCGAGAGCGGGATCGCCATGGCAACAATGAGCGCCGCGCGCAGATTCCCGAGCAGGACGAAGAGAATCGCGATCACCAGGATCGCACCTTCCATGAGGTTCTTGCGCACTGTCTCGAGGGTGGCATCGACGAGATTCGTTCGATCGTAAATCGTCGTCGCCCGTATGCCGGTCGGCAGCGACCGGTTTACCTCCTCCATCTTGGCGCCGACCCGGTGCGAGACGGCCCGGCTATTCTCGCCCACGAGCATGATGGCGGTCCCGATTACGGCCTCCTGCCCGTTCAACATGGCCGCACCCGTCCGCAGGTCCTTGCCGATCGAGACCTCGGCGACGTCCCGGATCCGCACCGGCACCCCGTCCCCGCCGCCGACCACGATGTCCCGGATCTCGTCCATCTCGGTCACGAGGCCCGTGGAACGAATGAGGTATTGCTCGTCATGGTGCTCGATGTAGCCGGCACCGGCGTTCGCATTGTTGTCGGCCAGCGCCTGGAAGACGTCACGGAAACTGAGGCCATGGGCCAGGAGCTTCGCCGGGTCAGGCGTGACGTGGAACTGTCGCTCGTTCCCTCCGATCGAGTTAACTTCCGTAACGCCCGGAATCGTCCGGACCTGAGGTTTGACGATCCAGTCCTGGATCGTGCGGAGATCAGCGAGCGTATAGGGCTGGCCATCTTCCTTGCGGGCCGTCGAATCCGCCTCGATGGCCCAAAAGTAGACCTCGCCGAGTCCGGTCGCGATCGGGCCCATCTTCGGCTCACTCAGCCCCGGGGGCAGGTTCTCCTTTGCTTCCTGCAGCCGCTCATTCACAAGCTGCCGCGCGAAGTAGATGTCAGTTCCATCGTCGAAGATCACGGTGACTTGGGAAAGCCCATACCGAGAGAGCGACCGCACGTTCTGGACACGCGGGATGCCGCTCATCGCCGTCTCGATCGGGAACGTGATCCGCTGCTCCACCTCGACCGGGGACAGGGCAGACACCGCGGTATTGATCTGCACTTGGACGTTCGTGATATCCGGGATCGCGTCAATCGGCAAGCGACCGAAATTCACAACTCCGAGCAGGATCACTGCGAGAACGCCAAGGACAACCAGCCCTCGCTGGGCGATGGAGAATCGTATCAGGCGGTCCAACATGCTGCACTCCTTCCGACCCTTGTTTCAATGCCCATGGCCGTGCCCTGCTTCGCTCTTAAGGAGCTCTGACTTCAGGATGAAGCTGTTCTCCACGGCCACGCTTTGACCGGGTCGAAGGCCCGAGAGGATCTCGGTCCACTCGCCGTCTGTTGTACCGATCGTCACGGTCTGTGCGCGGAATCCATCGCCTTCAACCACGAAGACAACGGTTTGCCCGCGCACGTTTTGAATCGCCTTGTCGGCCACTACCAAGGGCGCCTCGACTGCTTCCGTCTGCACCCGGGCCGTCACAAACAGGCCGGGGCGCCAGACACCTCTGGCGTTGGGTAGGACGACCCGCGCGATGGATGTCCGAGTAGCCTCGCCAACCAGCGGGCCCACGTAATCGATCTTCCCCTCGACGGTCTCGGCGATACCAGCCGCCTGGATCGTGACGGCCTGCCCGACCCGGACCCGCTCGAGATCGCGGGCGTAGACGGTGACGTTGACCCAGACGCTTGAGAGGTCGGCGATCACATAGATGTCCTGCTGGTCGGAGACATACTCCCCGAGCGTGATATGCTTCTCGATGACAGTGCCCGAAATGAGCGCCTTCACCTCGTAAGGTGCGAGGCTCTCATTGGCCTCGACGATCGCCAGCACATCTCCAGCCCGAACTGGTTCGCCGAGCTTCTTGTGAACCTCGCGGGCGATACCAGGGAATCGCGGCACCACGTGAGCCAGGCGATCGGCATTGACGACCACCTCTCCAGGCAGCTCCTGTGCGATGACGATCTCGCGGGGCATCGCAGTGCCGATTGTGATTGCAGACGATTCGCGCTGAGCGGCGCTCAGGGTCACACGGCCTTCGTCGCCGCCCTCGCCTTCCTCAGATCCGTGCTTGTCGGCCTCGCCGCCTTCGCTGCCATGTCCCTCATGTTCCACTGATTCTTCTTCGTGGCCGTGTTCGTCCGTGACGGCTTCCTCATGCGCGTGTTCCCCTGCCTCGGCGGAGGCGGATTGACTGGGCTCACGGTGCTTGTTCCCGTCCCCACAGCCGCTTACCCCGAGAACAAGGAACAGGGAGAGCCAGGGCATCAGTCCTTGCAGATTGGTCATTTCGCTTCCTCCTGTACTCGGTCGATCAGGGCTGCGCCCTGTCCAGTCAGACGCTCAATCTCGATTCGGCTCTGCTCTAAGTCGCTGAGGGCCGTGATCTCGGCTTCGCGGACCAAGGCCAGCGAACGACGCGCCTCGAGCACGTCGAGGTACGTGAACCGTCCTTGCTCGTAACCCTGCCGAACGCCCTCATAGACCTCCTGGGCCCCGGGCAGGACGTTTAGGCGCAGACCGCGCACCTCGCCCTGAGCAATTCGAAGTCGTGCGGCGTGCTCACGGAGATCGCGTTCCAACACGCGGTGCGTCTGTTGGAGTTCGAAAGAGGCGCGCCCGAGTTCGGCCGTGGCCTCTCGCACGGCTCCCTGATTCTTGTTCGCGAGCGGAAGGTCGACCGAGAGACTGAGCAGCAGCGCTCCGTTGTCATCGGCGGCGAATCGTCGATACCCTCCCCCGATGCTCAGATCCGGGGTTCTCAGGCTCCGCTCGAGCTGTAGCCGCGCCTTCTGGTATTCCGTCAGATTGACCCAACGGGCCAGGTCTGGATTCCCAGCCAACTGTGCGACCTGGGAATCAAGGGCCGGGACAGTCGTCAGGGAGTCCAGTCCACCTTCGACTTGCTCCGGGAGCGGGTCGCCTCCCCAATTGAGCGCCAGCCGCTCGAGTGACGCCTGCACAAGGCCACGGGCTCGTTCGGATTCGATTTCGGCTGTCGAAATGGAAACACGGGCCCGCGTCGCTTCCACAGCCGGAAGGGCCCCTGCCTCCACCTTCTTCTGTGCCGTCGCCGCAACCTCGCGCGCAATGGCCAGTGTCTCGTCAGCCAGCGCGAGCCGGCGCTGCGCGGCCAGCGCAAAGGCGAAATCACTGCGGACGTCGCGCACGAGATCCAGGCGCGCGGCTTCCAGGTCGCGCCCGATCAGCGCGCGGTCCGCCTCCGCGACAGCGACCCGCGCGCCACGCTTGCCCGCGGTCTCTAGCCGCTGCGAGAGTTGGATGCTTGTCTCCGACTCGTTGAACCCCGGCAGGTCACCGGAAAAGTTCTCGAGGTCGACTGCGAGCCCAGGATTGGGCCGAAGCCCGGCCTGCTGAATGCGGCCCTCGGCGGCCTCCATGCCAAGGGAGGCGGCCCTGAGGCGCGGGTGCTCCTCGAGCGCCCGCCGTAGCGCCTCATCAAAGGTGAGGCCACCGGGCTGGCCAGCAGGAGATTGCGCCCAGACAGTGCCGCTGGACACCGACAGGCAGGCCAGAAGGAAGATGTGGGCAGACCTCTTCCACCGACTTGTCCATTGCATCGCTTTTCCTCCGTCGAATGCATAGCAGAATCAGGCCGATCCACACGAAGCGCGGATCGTCTACGAAACAGCGGGAATAACTGAGGATTCTAGAGTCGGAGAACGACGGTCAGTGCCGTGCGGGAGCAGAAGCAGCCAGGCTGTTCGGTGCAGGGAACGTCTGTTTCAATTGCCAACGGATCCAACTCGAACGAGAGGCCGGGCAGGGAAGCCGAGGCGCTCGAGTTCTGGTCGGGCTTGTCCGTGATACGCGTGGGTTGGACGAGGGGTACATGGGCACACTCGTGGAGCGTGGGAGATACCCATCCCTCGAGCCCGACCGCAGGGCCGCCTTGATCCGCTTGACCGGGATCACAGCACTGATGATCCCGACTGGCTACATGTGAGGCACCATCCGGCTCGACACATAGCCCATGCGAGCTGACACCTGTGACAAGCAGGCACACCACAACCGCGAGACGGGCTCCGCCTGCTTTCACGATACCGAATGGCGACTGAATTATTCGCATTTGTCCAGAATATGAGGATTCCCACCAGTCGTCAAGGAGAAGCCAGCCGCGCGTCCGGTCGATCGGTCACTCAGACGTAGCAACGGCCTCTCCTGCATCCGGTTAAGAAATCTTCCCTTTGGTTCGAGCTGGTCGCTGCTCACCAGGACGAACGCCCTATACGCTTGCCCGATGTTTCGGTTCCGCGATCTCCGAACTTAACACCAAAGTCAACGGCAAGGCCACCCGACACTCTGCCCCTGCGGGTCGCCAACCGGGCCGTCTACAAGTGATTCCAGGGCCATGTCTCCCACCCGGCCCTGGCCATGGCCCTCCCCGAGTTGTCCCCACTCTGAAGCTCCAGCCCCCCTTTATAATTGGAAGCGGTGCGGCCTGCTATTCCGGAGGGTGACGTAACCGCTCAGATCAAGTGGATAGCGATGTTCCGCCGCGAGGCGCTCGTACTCGGCAGGTACAAGCGCGATCCCGACCGCTGGCAGACCGAGTTCGGCCGCTGGGTGGCCGATTTCGGTGTGTCTCGCATCGTCGCCGGCTTAGCCCACGATCCCAACCTGCGGGTCAGCAACCAGGCCGTCTACGAATGGCTCCAGGGCCACGCCCCCCACCCGGCCCGGGCCATGGCCCTAGTCGAGATGTCCCAGGGGCGGCTCACCCTAGAGGCCATCTACCAGCACGGCCGGCAGGTGAGGCGGTCCGAAGGCGACGCCGGAGGCCCGCAATGAGGATCGACCTGCAGATCGACTCCGCCCCGCTGGTCCTGCGCCTGCAGAACGGGCAGCGCCGCCTGGCCTATGCCGTCGTCAACGCCATCAACAACACGGCCAAACGGATCCAGGCCGTCGAGCGGCGGCGCGTCGAGGAAGAGTTCACGATCCGCAAGAAGGAGTTCATCCAGCGCCAGGCGGCAGTCATCAAGCCATTCGCCAACGTTCAGCAGGGCAGGCCCTATGCTGAGATCGGGGTCGGACAGAAACCCCGTCTCTTGCTGTCCGCCTTCGAGCGCGGGGCCGAGCGCAAGCCGTTCACGCAGGGCGCAAGACGCGTCGCCGAACCCGTGGTCGGCGGGCCGGCCCGCCCGCAGTTCGCAGCGCAGGTCACGCCCGAACTGCGCGTCGGCCGTCTCCGCTTCGACCGCACCAAGACTGGCCGAAGGCGCGCTGGCGTCACGCGCACCAAGACCTACCTCGTGCCCGAGGTCGGGATCTTCCAGCGCGTCGGCCCCACCGCCACGCGCCTCGTCTACTTCTTCGCCAAAGGCAAAAAGACCAAACCGCGCCTGCACTTCGTCGAGACCGCCGAGAAGGAAGCGGACCGGTGGTTCCGCGAGGAGATGGAGCGAGAGGTTCTGAATGCGATCGCGAGGGCGAAGGGAAAGGGCCTGTGAACCCGAGAGAATCGCGCGCCGCTTGGCCGCCGTGTGACAGACAGACCATAACTGCTTGTGTCGTAGGTACTTCCGGCGTTATCCGCCGCGGGT
>AMWB02008394.1_pt1 | contig 12463 bp, 9 predicted proteins | sample 200311 | NCBI WGS metagenome assembly AMWB02 (sample SAMN02737377, study PRJNA173069) | bioreactor metagenome | biome: anode biofilm in microbial fuel cells | place: USA: California | collected 2010-12-16 | reverse complement strand
ATGATAACCGGCAGGCGCAGGCTGGCAGCCAGGTCGAGCTGCTTTTGAAAAACCTGCCGCTGCAGCGCTGGCGCGGCGTAATCACGGTAATAGTCCAGCCCGATTTCACCGATGGCAACCAGACCTTGTGCAGATGCCAGCTCCCGCAGGACGTTTTCGGTTTGGTCATCCCATAGGTAGCTGTAATTTGGGTGAATGCCTGCGGCGGCATAAACATAGCCCGGAAACTGCATGGCCAGCTGTAGTGCCTGCGCAGAGGAGGGCAAGTCAATCCCGGGGTTAATCAAAAAAGCCAAACCGTTGGCGCGGGCGCGTTCCAGGATGGCTAGGCGGTCGCTATCGTAGTCCTCAAAATCCAGGTGGCAATGGGTGTCAGTAAACAAATCGGTCATTCCGGGTGAAAGCATGGCTACATTCTACCGCACAGCTTGAAGTGAAGGGCGGTGACCGGTACAATCATTGCATGTTGTCGAAAAACCATCCTGTTGTATTCGTCGCCATGAGTGGCGGTGTGGATAGTACCATCGCCGCCTTTCTACTGCAGCAATCCGGTTACACAGTCCGCGGGGTGCATCTGCTGCTCTGGCCGCCCGCGCCATACCTGGCGCACTCTGCAGCAACGCTGCGGGCTGAAGACGCTGCCCGCCGAATGGGGATTGATTTCCAGATTTTGGATTGGCGCGAGCAGTTCCAATCCAAGGTGATCGATCCGTACCTGAATGAGCTTTCACAAGGGTTGACCCCCAACCCGTGTGTGCGCTGCAACCGTCAAATCAAATGGGGGGCGCTGCTGCGCTTTGCACTCGCCCAAGGCGCAGAGCAGCTGGCATCCGGCCACTACGCCCGCCTGGTACGGGGCGAGGACGGACTGGTGAGCCTGTGGCGCGGGCGTGACCGTTCCAAAGATCAATCTTATTTTTTGAGTGCCCTCAATCAGGACACTTTTCAACACATGCTTTTCCCGTTGGCAGATATGACCAAAGCCGAAGTGCGCCAGTTGGCTGCGGGGCTGGACCTTCCAAGCTTTGAGGGTCAAGAAAGTCAGGATTTGTGTTTTTTGGGGGCTGGTGGTCAGGAAGAATTCCTGCAAACTTACGCCCCGCAGCTGCTGGAACCAGGAGAAATTGTGGACTCCTCCGGCACCCATATCGGGCAGCACCCGGGTTTGGCGCTTTTTACCGTCGGGCAGCGCCGTAATATCCGCGTGGCCGGGCCGGAACCATACTATGTGCTGCGGAAAGACCTGGAGCACAACCGGCTGGTCGTCGGGTTCAAAGATGAACTCAGCGCGGACGGGATCCTTGCCACGGACGTCAACTGGATCAGTGGCAGCGCGCCAGATCTTAGCCGCACGTACCAGATGAAGATCCGCTCGGCAGCATCCCCGGCGGAAGGGCAGGTTCAGATTCTGCCAAATGGTGATATCATTGCAAGGTTAGAAAAACCACTGAGAGATATTACCGCCGGCCAGCGGCTGGTGATTTATGACGGAGATCAGTGCCTGGGGAGCGCCCTGATCATCGAGAGCCGTGGCTGAGACACCAAACCGGGACCATCAATGAATCTTTCTTCCTATATTTTCGGACTGATTTTAGCCACGCTGCTGGCTGCCATCTTTCACCTCTGGCGTGATGGCGGCTTTTGGAAGCTCATGATTTATATCGGGCTGAGCTGGGTCGGCTTTTTTGTGGGCAATTGGGCGGCAGGCAGCGCTGGCATAAAAATTTTGGTCGTTGGCCCAGTCTATCTGGGGGGTGGCATCTTGGGCAGCGTTATTTTCCTCTTTTTAGGTCATTGGATTTTACAGATAAAACCCAGCCCGCAGGAATAGGCATGAATCCGTTTGATCAAACCGAATCCGGTGTCGCTCGCGAGGGCGATCTGGTACAGCTGCAGGGCAGTGGCTACAAGAGCCACATTCTGCGGCTGCAGGCTGGTGCCCAGCTGCAGACTCACCGCGGCGTCTTGCGCCACGATGATATCATTGGCAAACCATGGGGCAGCCGGCTGGAATCGCATCAGGGCAATCCCTTTTACCTTTTTCAGCCTGGCCTGGCAGATCTCATTCGGGAAATCAAGCGAACCACACAAATTATGTATCCCAAAGAGATCAGCTATGTTTTGCTGGTTTTAGGCGTGGGGCCGGGTAAGCGTGTACTCGAATGTGGGGGCGGTTCGGGCGCATTGACCGCTGCCTTCGCTTATATGGTCGGTGATACCGGCCGAGTCTATTCATATGAGCGCAACCCGCAGGTTCAGACGCTGGCCAAAAGTAACCTGACCCGCCTGGGGATGGAACAACGGGTGAGTTTTCGCCCCGGAGACGCGGCCGATGGGTTTGAGGAACGCGATGTGGACGCCCTGTTTTTAGACCTGCCGAATCCTTACGATTATCTGCAGCAGGCAAAAACCAGCCTGAAATCTGGCGGTTACCTGGGAATGTTGGTGCCAACGGTCAATCAGGTGGAACGCTGCCTGCAGGCGCTGCAGCGGCATAACTTTGCTTTTGTTGAGGTTTGTGAAATTTTGATGCGTTATTACAAGACCGATTGGAGTCATTTGCGGCCAGTGGATCGCATGGTGGCCCACACCGGTTTTTTGCTTTTCGGCCGCTCGGTTGACCGGCTGGATGGCGACGAGAGCTCCGCTCCGGATGGTTTGGCTGAGGAACCCGCCAGCGAATGAGCACCATTGCCTTACCGGATGACCTGGGCAACCGCATCTTGGCTTATGCCTCAGCGCGTGGCACACAGCTTGACTTCCCTTTTAACCGGCAGGGCAGGTCCTTCCGGCCGGCTGCCGTGCTAATGGCGCTGCTCTTGCAGCAAGACGAGTGGCACTTGCTTTATACCCGCCGCGCAGATAGCCTGCATGATCACAGCGGTCAGGTGTCTTTTCCGGGTGGCGCCCGGGATCCGCAAGATGAGACTTTCACCGAAACTGCGCTGCGCGAAGCCAATGAAGAAGTCGGAATTTGTCCGGAGGACGTGCAGATTATCGGTCAACTTCCAGCGTTGGATTTGGTTTCTTATTATGAAGTGACCCCAGTGGTTGGGATTTTGCCCTGGCCTTATCCGTTGCGGGCAAGTGACGCCGAGGTGGCTCGCGTGTTCACCGTGCCGCTAAGCTGGCTGGCTGACCCGGCAAATTTGTCATATATCCAGCTGCCAGTTGAAACTGGGGTGGTGAGCGTGCCTTCTTTCAACACCTATTCCGGCGAGGTGATTTGGGGGGCAACGGCAATGATGACCCTCGATCTGTTAAAGCTGCTTTAGATAAAAAGACCGCCTGGCTTGCCAGGCGGTCCATCGAATCTGTATCGAATTCGCGCGCTTGCAGGGGATGGATTACTCCTCCGCTTCTTGTTCCTTCTTGCCTTTTTCCACGACTTCGGGGGCTTCCTGCTCTTCCGCCGGAGCTTCTTCTTGGGCGGCATGGCCCACAGAGATGATAACCTCGGCCGGGTCGGTCAGCACGGTGATTCTGTCGCTCAGTTCAAGAGAGCCTACGGTAATGCTGTCTTCGGGCAGGGCAATCTTGCTCAGGTCAACCTCAATTTTTGAGGGCAAATCCTGCGGGAGGCATTCCAGTTCCAGCTCGAAAACACCCTGGTTGAGGAAGTACTCGCCCAACTTGAGCACTGGTGCTTCTCCGGTAAGCTCGAGGCTGACCGTGGTGCGCAGCTTCTCCGTAAGGGAGACGGCCAAAAAGTCAATATGCGTCAGCCGGCCAAAGATCACGTCGCGCTGACGGTCGCGAACGATCGCAGTATGTTTCTCCCCTTCCACGTCCACAGTCACCAGACTGGAGGAGGTCAGTTTAGCCAGCTTCAGGCTGGTCTCATGCGCAGGCATCTGGATCGGGAATGCTTCCAGATGACGGCCATAAACAACACCAGGCAGCCAGCCTTGCCGGCGTAGGGCGTTGACCTGTTTGCCCTTGACAGTTCGTTTTTGGGCGGTAATGATTACTTCTTCGTTTGCCATTTTTCTTTTCCTTTGGAGCGCCTCTCACCTTGTTTCAGGCTGCCCTCGCTCCGTGAACTTTGTCCGGACGGATTTCCGGCGACTAAATATTGTATAGTGATTCATCCCGGAGGTCAAGATTCCTTGGCCGCTTCACCAAAAATAAGATGTCACCCGATGGGTGGCAAAAAGTGAACAAACCAGCAGCAATGAGCGCCAGGTAAATCAACGCCAAAGCCGGGCCGCTTTATGCCGCTTTCACTCGGCTGGCTTTACTTCCGCCGCTGGCGCTTCGCCGGAATCTTTTCGCAGAGCGGCTAAAATTTCTTGCTTCAGCTGCTCAACGGTGTCATCCGGCTCACGGGTAGGCGCTGAAACTTCCAGGTGCAGTTTGTCCGAAAGTAGCAAAGTGAGCAAGCCTTCCATCACGCTGCTGCCAGTTGGGCTTCCGTCACCACTGCTGCCGACCACGACCCGTGGAACGACATCCACTCTTGACTGCTGCACGGCCTCGGCGAAGCGTGAGAGCACTTGCTGGGTGACCTGGAATTGCGGGCCGCCGTAAGCGGCTACCTGTTCTTCCGTAGCAATAGCCTGGGCGATACCGGTGCGGGCGATCTTTTCCGCCTCAGCCTCGGCCAAGGTGCGGATCTGTGCGGCCTGCTGCACTGCCCGGGCAAAGTCAGCCTTACCCTGGTTGGAGAGAACCGTAATGCTCACTTCCGATTCGGTGATATTGCGCTGCTGATCGGCGCGGGCTTGCGCTTCACGCAGCTCGCGTTCTTTATTGGCCGCAATCTGCTGGCGCTGGAAGGTCTCGATTTGTTCAACAGCGATCTGGCGGGCACGCAGCTGGTTAAGAATGATCTCCATGTTGCGATCCTCGCCAGCGGTGGTGGGCGTGCCGATCAGGACTTCTTCAAGCTCCAGGTTGTAATGCAGAAACTTGTCTTTCATCTCCTGGCTTGACTGGCGCTGAATCTCATTGCGCTCGTGGATCAGCTCAATCAGCGTACGGGTCTGGCCGATATTTTTGAAGTAAGCTGAGACCATCGGGTCCAGCGTCTGTTCTACCAGCTTTTTCACGTCGCCAAAGCGCTGCACCACCAGCGGGGCTTTTTGGTAGTCAATATGGATCACCACTGAGAGCGGCAGCGAAGGTTCAAAGGCATCTTTCGTGATGAGCGATACTTCGGACAGATTTTCGTCCAGGTTGTGTGAACCGACCTCGGATTTGATCCATTTAAGAATGATATTGGTGGTGGGCACGAGGACTACTTTTCCGGCATAGGTGTTGAAGGCGTACTTGCCGGGTAGAAGTGGCTCACTCCACACCCCGCGGCTGCCGCGGCTGACCAGCTCGCCATGCCGGTATTCCGTGCCGGAAAGGTCTTCACTCTTGGCGCCAGTGTAAGAAACAACTACACCCACAAAGCCGACTTCGATTACGGTTTTGGGAATCATCTCAACAGTCGCGAACAGGCGGTTGAGGTAGTACGTGCCTTCTACAAGCACCTGCAGCTGGCGTCCACGCTGGCCGTTGGCGGTGATGAAGCGGTCGGGCATCTGGAAGTTGTTGTGGTACGTGATATCGTCGGATGGATTTTCTCCCACTACCGGCGCGATAATTTCTCCAGTAGGCAGGGAAGGCCCATCATGAACGGTCACAATCCCGACCAGATCATCCGAATCTTTGATCACCACCGGAGTAAACCCGTGGCGGTTATTGATAATGCTGGTCATGTTTTCGATTACAGCCTGGTCGTCGCGGCTGAGCGGCAGGTAATAGACGCGCTCTTCGGTAATTACGATGAACTGGGCCAGATTGATGGCGTAAGTTCCTTCACGCAAAATCTGTCGCTGAGGTCCGCGTTGACCGCCGTTGGTCAAAAATTGGATGACGTCTTGAAAGTCATTGGCAGCGGTGTTTGAAGCCAAAACCTGCATGGCGCTCAGCGGTTGACCATCCCGCGCAAAGATGTAGCCAATTTTGCCCTGGGCGATCGTGACCAATGGGGCGATATGCACCCGGTATTGCACCGGCGCCAAAAAGTGCATACCGCCGCGCAGCACATTCGGCTGGTAACCGGCTTCGCCGTGCAGCGCGATAAAACCGCTTTTAAGTGTGCGCCGGCCGAAGCGCTTTTCGACAATGCCGATGCGGTTATTGGGAATGAAGCGGATGCCGTTGATGATTGACAACACCAGCAGGATTCCCAATATAATTAACAAAGTTTGGACAGTGGGATTCATATTCAGGCTCCTGTATCGCTTTGAAAAAGCGAAACGAATATACTATACTCCCTTTGAAAGGCCATGTAAAATAGATTTTATAGGGGATCCGAAAGGCTGGATTGTGTCAGCCTGGAGGGAAAGGGCAGCAAATGTGCGGAAGGTTTAGCCTGGCAATTGATTCGGAAGATCTGCAGACCGCGTTTTCGCTTGGGCAGATGCCGCCTGAGTGGCGGCCGCGCTATAACATCACCCCGACGCAGCAGATCGCTGTCGTGCCAGACGCTTCCACCCGCAATGTGGTGATGATGCGCTGGGGATTGGTCCCTTTTTGGGCAAAAGACCCTTCCATCGGCGGTCGGATGATTAACGCCCGGGCTGAAACCGTAGCTGAAAAGCCTTCCTTTAAAAATTCACTCAAACACAAGCGCTGCCTGATCCTGGCAGATGGCTTTTACGAATGGCAGCGCTCAGAACCCGGCGCCAAGGCTGCCCAACCGTATTATTTTTCGTTAAAAAATGGCCAGCCGTTCGCCTTCGCCGGCTTGTGGGATGATTGGCAGCCTAAAGGGCTTTCCTCCGAACCCGGGCTGACGACCTGCACGATTATCACCACCCAGGCAAATGAGGCGGTTGCCCCGGTGCATGATCGCATGCCGGTCATCCTGACTGGTCAAGCTATGTGGGATTGGCTCCTGGCTGAGCAGGAGCTGCAGGTGCTCAGTCTGCTGCAGCCGCTCGCGGCAGATTTGATGCGCAGCTGGCCAATCAGCCGCCAGGTAAATGACCCCGCCAACGATTCTGCTGAAATTATCAAGCCGCTAGAAAATTTGGTTTAGCTGCCTATTTTTACAAACCGCAGGTCTGGAAGGGAACCGCACATCACTGCCGCAGTGACCCACGGCGCGGTGTGGCAGTGGGGGACGAATTCAAGTAGAATCACTGGGTGGCTCTCTTTCGGGAGAGGCACGACTCTCACCTATTCAAATTGGAGTAAATGATGAAGCTCTCCAGGCTTTTGTTATTGTTCACCACCCTGTGTTTAGCGCTCACTGCATGCGCCGGCCCGCTCGCGCTTACCCAAGAACCCTCGCCGGAGCCCTCCGCCAGCGTTGCCGCACAGCTGCCAGTCAGCCCAACGCCAACCCAGGCCGAAATGGCAACTGAAGGCCCTTCCTGGTGGCAGGATGTTGTTTTTTACGAGATTTTTGTGCGCTCATTCATGGATAGCGATGGTGATGGCATTGGAGACTTCCAGGGGATCATTTCGCGCCTGGACTACCTTAATGACGGTGACCCACAAACCACTTCAGACCTCGGTGTGGGTGGCATCTGGCTCATGCCGATCTTCCCCTCGCCGTCGTATCATGGCTATGACGTAACGGATTACCAAAACGTGAACCCAGATTACGGCTCGCTACAGGATTTTAAAGACCTTTTGGATGCCTGCCATCAGCGCGGCATTCGGGTGATCATCGACTTTGTGATCAACCATACCTCATCGCAGCATCCCTGGTTTCAGCAGGCTGTTGCCGGCAACGCCGGTTACCATGACTGGTACGTCTGGTCGCCTTCCCGCCCTGGCACGCCCGGGCCTTGGGGCGAAACTGCCTGGTACCTGGCGGAAAATGGGGAATATTACTATGCCCCCTTCTGGAGCGAAATGCCCGACCTTAATTACCACAATCCGATGGTCACGCGCGCCATCCAAAACGCGACGCGCTTCTGGCTGGATTTAGGCGTGGATGGGTTCAGGGTGGATGCAGCTCGCTATCTCTTTGAAGAGAACCCAGCCCTGCAAGATGCCCGGAGCACGATTGCCTGGTTTCAAGACTGGCGCCAATACTACAAGAGCCTCAACCCGCAAGCCTTTACCGTTGGCGAGGTTTGGGCTGACCTGCAAATTGCAGCAAAATACAACCAGCCTTCCAAAGGCATGGACAGCCTGTTCATGTTCGACCTGGCAGCCGACACCTTGGGCGGCGTCTATTCACCCGACCCTTCGCGGGTGATAAAGGCTTACCAGGATGCGCTCGTTTACTTCCCGGATGGCGATTTCAGCACCTTTTTGACAAATCATGATCAGCAGCGTGTGGCCAGCTTCTTCAGTGGCAAGCTGAATAAAGAAAAAACCGCCGCCTTTATTTATCTAACCGGTCCCGGGACGCCTTTCATTTATTATGGTGAAGAAATCGGCATGAAGGGGAAGAAGCCAGATGAGAACCTGCGCACCCCGATGCAATGGTCTGCCGAGTCGCAAGCCGGCTTTACCAGCGGCACACCCTGGCGGGCTGTCAATTCCGACTGGGAGGAAACCAACGTCGTAACCCTGGCGCAGGATCCTGATTCATTGTTAAACTGGTACCGGTCTCTGACAGCTCTGCGCAACCAGCAGCCTGCTCTGCGGAGCGGTGCTTATCTGCCGCTCATTTCCAGTTGCCGCTCGGTCTATGCCACACTGCGCATCCTGCCCGGGCATGCGCCACTGTTGGCGGTGATGAACCTGGCCGCCATTAAGGCTGAAGGCTGCACGCTCAGCCTGGAAGGCAGTTCTTTGGAGGCCGGCAGCTACAGCACCAACGACCTGTGGGGCAGCAGCGGTCTGACCGCAATAGAGCTGGGCAGCGGCGGCAGCCTGAACGCACTAAAGCTGGATCCCACATTGGAGGGCGGTGAAGGTTTTGTTTTGGAACTGATTTCAGATTAAGAGCAACACGGAGGTTTACGATGAACAAAACAACAACAAATCGATGGCGTATCTTGTCAGCCTTGTTGGTAGTGGCCTTGCTGGCTGGCTGTGCGGCTGGGACTGCCTCTCCGCAGCCCAGCGCTGAAAGCACAATGCCGACGGAGGCGCCCACCACGGCGCCAAACCCGACAGCACAGGTTGAGCTTCCTCCGCTTTATGTTAACCTGACCTGGCATCAACATCAGCCGCTTTATTACAAGGATGAGAACGGGGTCTATACGCGGCCATGGGTGCGAGTGCATGCCACCAAAGATTACCTGGATATGGCTGAAACCGTGGCCGCCCATGAGGGAATGCGGGCCACCTTTAACCTGACCCCTTCACTGATCCGCCAACTGGATGATTATGCCCTGAACGGTGCCAAAGACCTCTATTGGGTCTTGGCCGAAGTACCGGCGGCTGAACTGACGCTGGAGCAAAAAACTTTTATTCTGCAGCGTTTTTTTGACGCCAATTGGGATCATATCATTGCGATCCATCCGCGTTATCAAGAATTATTGGATCTGCGCGGCGGGACCGATGAGGCGGCTATTGCCAACGCGCTGGAAACTTACACAGAGCAAGATTTCCGCGATTTGCAGATTTGGTTCAACCTGGCCTGGGTCGACCCGGATTATCTAGCCCAGGAACCTTTCAAAGCCCTGGTCGAGAAAGGCCGCGATTTCAGTGAAGAAGACAAGCCCATTCTTTTTGATGGCATCCTGGAGCTGATCCGCAAGGTCATTCCGCTGCACAAGCAGCTGCAGGATGCAGGTGTGATCGAAGTCACCACCACGCCTTATGCCCATCCCATTTTGCCACTGATTTATGACACCGACCTGGCATTGGTGGGCAACCCCAAGGCGATCATGCCATCTGCCCGCTTCAGCTACCCGGCCGACGCTGAATTTCACCTTGCCAAGAGCGTAGAAATGTACGAAGAGCATTTTGGCCGTCCGGTTCGCGGGCTTTGGCCTGGCGAGGGGGCCGTTGCCGAAGAAGTTGTGAGCATGATCAGCAGCGCCGGTTATCAGTTCATCCAAACCGGCGAACCTGTGTTGGCCAAGAGCCTGGGCTTTGAAGCCTTCAAACGGGATTCCTCTGAGACTGTTACCGAACCCGACTTGTTGTATCGCCCTTATTTCGTTCAAGGTGAGACTGCCAACCCAGTCGCTGTTTTCTTCCGCGATTGGACGCTCTCAGACAAAATTGGTTTCACCTACTCCGGTATGCCTGGCGCCCAAGCCGCGCAAGATTTGGTCAGCCGCCTTGAAGCGGTGCGCACCAGCCTTGCCTCAAGCGGCAACACTGAACCGCATATCGTTACCATCGTGGTCGATGGCGAGAACGCCTGGGAAAATTATGATAATGACGGCAAAGAATTCCTGAATACCCTCTATGAATTGTTGGCCAGCAGCGAAACGCTGCAGACGATCACCCCCAGCGAATACCTGAGCCTTTATCCGCAGCAGCGTGACCTGCCAAACTTATTCCCGGGGGCCTGGTTCAGTGCCAACTATGATACCTGGATTGGCGAAACAGAAGAAGCGGCCGCCTGGGATTTGCTTGGGCAGGTGCGCTCGGACCTGGCCGCCTATGAGAATGGCAGTCAGCCGGCTGACCCGGAAAGTTTGGCACAAGCGCGTGATTTTATGTATCTGGCGGAAGGTTCCGATTGGTTCTGGTGGTACGGCACCGATCAGGACTCGGGGCAAGATGGCTACTTTGACGAAGGCTTCCGTCAGCTGCTAAAGGGGGTATACACCTCGCTGGGTGCCGAAGTGCCCGCCGTGCTCGATATCCCGGTCATCCAACCTCAGCCGGTCAAGCCCAAAACAGCCCTGAGCGGCAGCGGCACGCCCCAAATTGACGGCGCGCTGACTGATGAAGCCTGGGCGCTCAGCGCGGACTATGCCGGAAAGAAGACCGATTATTACCAAGATGTGCGCTACCTTTTGGATGAAAATACCCTCTATTTTGGCTTTGCCCTGTCCGAAGCACTCCCTGCCGGCGGCAGTCTTGAAATCTATTTGAATCAGCCTGCTGCGGCCGGCCGCACCATGACGGACCTCAGCGGCAGCCTGAAGCTATCAACAGCGGTTACCGATTTGCTGCGCCTGGTAAAAGGCGCCACCGCTGCGGAACATTACCAATTTGATGGCACGCAGTGGCAGAAAGCTGACGCGCCGGTGGGCCAACTGGCTTTCGCCGAGCCGGATCAGGTGGAAATGGCTCTGCCCTTGGAGCTGTTCGGTGAGCTTAAATCTGGCGACAGCCTGCCTTTCGTCGTGCTTAGTCAGCCCAGCGGCAGCGTGTTTCCGCTCGATGCGCCGGCAGCGATTCAGTTCATGAGCTTTGGCCCGCGTACCCAGATTCTGTACGTTGAAGATGCCACTGGCGATGACAATGGCCCGGGCAGCTACACCTACCCAACCGATGGCGTTTTTGGCGCCGGAGATTTTGACCTGACCAGCTTTGAAGTCGCCACCGATGGCGGTACGCTCATTTTTACTTTTTCATTGGCTGGCGAAATAAAGAACGGCTGGAATTCCCCGAGCGGATTTTCCGTTCAGACCTTTGACGTCTATATCGACAAGGATCCGGGCGCTGCAACTGGCGACCGGATGCTCTTGCCCGGGCGCAACGCTGCCCTGGCGCCGGAAAACGGCTGGGAATTAGCGTTATGGGTGGAAGGTTGGACGCCTCAGGTCGTGGTTCCAGACCCGGCTGCGCCGAATGCGCCGGTCAACTTTAGCGAGGCCAGCAGCGCCATGCGCGTCTATGTGGATGCTGGCAAAAACGCGGTCGTAGCCACCGTTCCGGTCGAATTTTTCGGTGAAGGTGACCCAAACAGCTGGGCGTACGCTGCTGTGGTTCTCGGTCAGGAAGGCTACCCGGCCGAAGGCGTCTGGCGCGTGCGCGATGTGAGCGCTCAGGCGGCCCAATATAAATTTGGCGGCGCGCCGACTGACAATAACCATACCCGCATCATCGACCTGGCCTGGCCCGCTGCGGCCACGCCGGCGCAAGCGCAAATTCTGGGAGCTTACCCATCATCCAGTGGGCCGATCGAAGCGCTGACGCCAGATGACTATGCCATCATCCCCATGCTGGAGATCGCGAAGTAATTTTAGACTGCCGGGTGAATCATGAATGAAAAAGCTTTTTACTTAAGCGATCGGCCGCGAGAAACGGTTGAACTGATTTTGGAAGATGGCCGTGTGATCACCGGCCCGCGTGGCGCCAGTCTGGAAGATTTTGTACAGGTGGTACAGGCGGATGAAGACGCGATGGTCGTCGGTGCGATTTTGGATGGCAACCTGCGGGAGCTTACCTTCCCGGTCAAGCGGGATGCCAGTGCCCGCCTGCTCACCCTGAAAGATGCCGATGGCGCCCGCATCTACCGGCGCTCCCTGACATTTTTGCTGGAAGTTGCCTTCAGCCGCTGCTTCCCGCAGGCCAAGCTTACCATTGACCATTCCGTCTCTTCAGGCGGGTATTACTGCCAGGTGAGCGGCATTCAGGACTTTAGCCAGAG
>AMWB02069576.1_pt1 | contig 12465 bp, 10 predicted proteins | sample 200311 | NCBI WGS metagenome assembly AMWB02 (sample SAMN02737377, study PRJNA173069) | bioreactor metagenome | biome: anode biofilm in microbial fuel cells | place: USA: California | collected 2010-12-16 | reverse complement strand
CTTGAAGAAAATGATCTGCGTGCAAAAAAATTCTTCAGACTGAAGGACTTTGACGTGAAACTTTGCACAGAAGACCTGAAGAACATATTCAGTTGATCGGCTTCATGGAACCAGGATCTCACTTATAGCATGGATGACTCCATTGCTGCATTCAATATCCGGCTCTGTTATGTTGGCGGTATCCACCACAATGCCACCATTGTGTTTAATTCTCAGTTCTTTACCGCCTATGGTCCTGAGGGAATCAATGTTCTGGAGATCCTTCAACATGTATTTGCCTTCAACGATATGATAATTTATGATCCCCGTCAAGTATGGAATGTCAGCAAAGGCTTCCTCTATGACCTCTTCAGGTATCACCTCAAAAGCCGATTCCACTGGTGCGAACACAGTAAATGGGCCTGTATTGCTGTATTTGTCTATCAGTCCCAGTACCTCTGCGGCTTTAAGCAGGCTCTGAAAAGACCTTTTTTCTTGTGCTGTCCGTATTATGTTCTGTAGCTGTGCCATATGATCTCCCTATGATAAAGAGGAAAGCTTCTGACATAAAGTTTGCGTGATAGATCATCCCATCGAAAAGCATAAGAACCCATTTCTTACCTTATATCAATGTGGTGACCATAAATCGTATTATCAAAGCAGAGGGTCTTGTCAAAAGATACGGTGAACTCACGGCAGTTGATGGCGTAAGTTTTTATGTGGAAGAAGGGGAAATGTTCGGCTTCCTTGGTCCCAACGGTGCAGGAAAGACCACCACCATGAAAATGGTTCAGTGCGTTTCACCTAAAACATCTGGTAAACTTGAGGTCTTTGGGATGGATGTATCTGAGCATCCACGTGAAATTAAAAAAGACATGGGTGTCGTTCCTCAGGAGAACAACCTGGACCCTGATTTTACTGTATACGAGAATCTCAGGAATTATTCCCGATATTTTGACATTCCTCCGAAAGAAGCAGATAAACGCATAGAAGAACTTCTTGATTTTATGCAGCTTCAGGACAAAAAGCACTTCATGTCAGAATCCCTCTCAGGGGGTATGAAGCGCCGTCTTGTGCTTGCAAGGGCCCTCTTGAACAATCCTCGGCTGATAGTGCTTGATGAACCTACTGTAGGCCTTGATCCCCAAGCCAGGCATCTTATATGGGATAAATTGCGGTCTCTTAAAAAAAGAGGTGTCACCATTGTACTTACAACGCATTATCTGGATGAAGCGGAAAAATTATGCGACAGGCTTGTAGTAATGGATTATGGAAAAATAGTCGTAGAGGGTGAGCCTGCGCAGATAATAAAGGATCACATTGGCACTGGTGTGGTGGAAGTTGATAACCACCCTCAAATTGTGGAATGCCTACAAAAAAGTGGATCCAGCTACGAGATAATGGGAGATATCATAGTGATATATACGAATGACCCAATGCATATTGCGGACCAGCTCAGCATGGAGTGCTCTCTGGATAAAATAACCACCAGAAAAGCCACTCTTGAAGATGTGTTCCTTAAACTCACAGGCAGAAAACTGAGGGAATAACTATGCCCTACTTGCAATACTTCCAGATTCCGGAACTTGACAGAAGGCTCTTAAAGGTCTGGCTAAGGAACAAGGATGTTTTCATGAAGAACATTAAACTTAATTTCCTGCCACCTTTCCTTGAACCCATACTATACCTGCTGGCAATGGGATTCGGGCTAGGAACATTCGTGGATGACATCGGTGGCGTGTCCTATGCACAATTTATAGCTCCCGCCCTTATAGCAGTGTCTGTGATGTACGCTTCTTTCTTTGAATGTACCTATAGTTCTTATGTAAGAATGTATTACCAAAAGACATTCGATGCCATTATAGCTACTCCTCTCATTATTGAGGATGTGATCGCTGGAGAATTGTTCTGGGGAGCCACTCGTAGTACTATAAATGCCTTGGTAATGGTACCTGTAATAGCAGCCTTTGGGTTGATTGATCTGAAGTATGCTCTGCTAATTATTCCCTTTGCTTTTTTGGCAGGATTGCTCTTTGCCTGTATAGGCATGTGCTTTACGGCATTGACACCAAACATTATGGTTCTTGAATATCCGGCCCTGTTGTTCATTACTCCAATGTTCCTGTTCAGCGGAACATTTTTTCCTCTGGAAGTGCTGCCGGAACCCATACAATACTTTGCCTTTGCCTTCTTACCACTCACCCATATCGTAAGGGTCATACGGTCCATTGCTTATGGTTCTTTAGAATTGTCCCTGCTATCAAGCCTGTTATGGATATTCATGGCATCGTTGCTTTTTTTTGTATTGTCCATGAATCTCATGAAGAAAAAACTGATCGTATGACAAATTGTTGAAAGCGATATATTGAATTAATAATATGATATTTGGTATACGATGAATAGATTTATCCTGCTCATTGCCTGCTTCCTGGCAGTAGTTCCCCTATCAGGGTGCATAGACGAATTGGTGCCTTTGGAGAAAGTATCTGAGTCACCTGATTCCTCGATGTATGAGTTTGACGTGTTTCTCAATGGAAGCCAGCTCAATGGCAGTTTTGCAAGGACAAGCACTTTTTATCTGTCTACGAATTCCAGTGCAAAAGTTGTAAACATGATCGATAATGAGTCATTATTGGATATCATGCCTCTGGAGGACATTACAAGAACGGATGATGAAATACTGTCAAACATAGTGGTCATAGCTGATTATGCTAATAATACCAGTTCCTCTATAGATATTTTTCAGAACTATTCAACAGAGCAAAAAGTATCATCTTTAAACTATACTATCTCTGAAAAAGTGATAAAGGGACAAAAACATATCTACCTTAACTTCAGCGAATCCATAAGAGGTTATGTGGCATATACAATGGCTGTGCCCACCGGCCAGAATTTCCTCCACATTTCTCAGGCACCATCAGTAGTTCGTATAGTACTTCCTGAAGGCTACACTACAGGAAATTCATTAGTAGGCAGGGCAAGACCAGACCCACAAGACATATATTATGATGAAAAAGGGCGGATGAATCTGGTATGGTATAATATGGGTACAGAGAAAAGTTCTGTAGTAGGCATGTTCGAGACCCTATTCAAAACGGAGATCCAAACACCTCCCAATACAATAAAGCTCATAGCAGTGAAGTTCTACAAGGATTCGGCACCCGGGCATCTACTTGTTGCCGGAGTGATATTGACTTCTCTTGCTTTGATAGTGATCACAGATTATCTCAAAAAAAGAAGAAAATTAAGAAAACTGCGTGAAGAGATCGAAGCCGAAGCGAAGGGAAAAAAGCCACAGACATAGTTCAATGTTCCGGGCATGATTATATGTTTATTTCCATTCCATCGAATCCCAGTGGTAATTCTCTGGAGGCTATCTCATGTGGTGCAAAATAGTGGCTCAGATGAGTAAAAACCACTTTTTTTGCTCTGATCTCTATGGCAAGGTCTAGTGCCTCTTCAGAATTCATATGTTTTTTTACTTCTACAGTTGGCGGTACTATTGCATCGGCGATGAGAATATCAGGGTTCACTATGAGTTCAAGACTCCTGGCAGAGATGTTGCGTTGTGTATCCCCTGTGATAACCACTTTTTTCTGACCTTCTTTTATTATTACCCCAACAGGTCTTTTAGCTGGCGGATGCACCACTTCGAAGAGTGTGAATTCCAGGCCTATTAGCAAAAAAGGAGTGTACATTTTCACTTCGTGACGTCGGGGGTGCATGTAGTGCAGATATTCCAATATGTAATCCAGAGTCTCTTTTATTCCATATACATCCACGTTGTACTGTACTCTGTGGAACTCAGCAAAACCTGCAAAATGATCATAATGCGTATGTGTCCATATCACACCATCAACATGCCGGACACCATTATCAAGCAGCTGAGAACGTAGGTCCGGACCTGTATCCACAAGCACCTTTCCTTTTTCCGACTCTACGAGGATAGAAAATCTTGTTCTCTTGCTGCGCCCACCGTTTTGAGCATCAGTACAGGTTGGACATGTGCATCCTATTACAGGAGTGCCTGGAGCATCACCTGTTCCCAGAAGAGTGATCTTCATGTGTATTAGACCTGATCGGAATATTCATCTGTTTTCATAACGGCCCTTTCATTGAACGCATCAACTGCATTGATCATATCCTGCTGTGTTAGCTCGGTCCTTTCCTCTATAAGGGCGGTGAGCACACTTTCCCTTATGACCATCCTCAGATCGGATCCACTGTATCCTTCGGTGAGAGCTGCTATCTCAGAGTTATCATATTCACCTGGGATGGGTTTTGTGATTATATCGAGGATACGTATTCTCATTTCTTCATCCGGCAACGGGAAGTTCATGATCTCATCAAATCTTCTCCAGGCTGCAGAATCCAGCATCCGTGGATGGTTCGTAGCTGCCATGAGCAATACTCCGTCCCTTGTGAGACTTATGTCATCAATGGCCTTGAGCAGGGTATTGACAGCTCTCTTCAAAGCTGCATGTTCATCAGAGGTTCTTGTCTTGGCAACAAAATCAAATTCATCAATGAAAAGGATACAGGGGTTAAGTCTTTTTGCAAGAGCGAACACTCTGTCTATGTTCTTTGCAGTTTCTCCGAGATACTGATCAGTGATCATGGAGAGCTTTACCTCAACAAAAGGTATTGCAAGACGTTCGGACATTGCCCTTGCAACACTTGTCTTGCCAGTACCCGGTGGGCCCACCATGAGGATCTTTCCGATGTCGTACAGGCCAATCTTGTTCAGATAATCCCTATATTGAATAGCCTTAACGATCTTCTCGACCTCAGATTCCTGTTCTTTTGTGAGCACCAGGTCCTTCAATGGCTGGACAATATCTTCAGGGGCCTTTATGTGGACAAGTTTAAGCATGTCATCACCCCCTTCCTCAGCAGCAATGGCATTTATCAGAGACTCGATCCATTCCCTGTCAACTTCTTTAGGCCTTATCTTGCTGCGGGCATCAGCATAATTTGCACCTTCTAACTTCTTTTTCTCATAGTAATATGCCAGACAGGGATTATGCGCTATCTTTTCAAGAGCCCCCTCCCTTTTTTCAAACCATTCGGCAGCTACCTCGAACGCTGTAAGGCGAATACGAAAATCGCGTTCATTTACATCTATAAAAGGCAGTGACCTTATCTCTCCCTTGAGTTCCTTTATCTCAAAGAGTTTTTCGATATCCGAATTAGAAACGGATAGTGGCCTGGGAACTGTTCTTTTTTCCCGGTTCCAGTAGTTTTTCCTCACATTTTTTGGAAGGTCACTTATTTCCAGTTCTGAATATTTGTTAAATATATGGGTGGTAAGCAAAAGCTCAACTATATCAAGGGTTATGTCCGCCATGTTCTAACCGATCAAAAGTGTTCTGTATTTTCAGAAGTCCATCGTTTGGACATCTTATATAAGTGTTCTTTTTAAATAAGCTTTTGTATAATTAAGGATGTGCTGCACAAGTTGTGAGATCAGACTTTCTTTATCTTCCCTTTTACAGGGAAATATATATCGCCGGCTTCCAGTAACCTGGCAATTGTTTTCTCGAGATCGTTTCTATCGATGTCCAATAATTTACATTTCTCTTCCAGTTCGTCTATGCCCAGTTCCCCTCCGGCTGAAATATGCTCAAGTATGATCTTGGAAATGTCTTTGTTACGAGCTTTCTGACCCTTATTTGGTGCAGCACAATAGATCCCGCCTACTGGATCGTTGTTCTGAGACATACTACACTGAAAACTCTGTGAATGGATCGTGTGTACAGGTCCATTTGCTTGTATCTTTGCCTGCATCAAAGTACGGGCCTTGACAACCTCATCAAGGTTTTCGGATGCACTGGTCAATTGTAGCTTTCTTACCTCCAGCCTGGCACCACATCTCTGGCATTGCACGGTCCTGGAAGTGCCAACTTCTATGATCTGTGCATGCATCCGGCATTTAGTACATACTATTACCCCATACATCACAAACACTTCTTATGCCAGCTATAAATACTGTACTGCTCATAAAGACCGAGGATGCACCTTATACGTGAGGCACAAGAAAAAGACATAGCCGGAATAGTTATTATAGAAGATATGTCATTTCCGGTACCCTGGCCAGATTTTCTTTTCATGGCCAATCTGGGAAATCCTGGTTTTATCGTATACGAAGACAAAAAAAATATAGTAGGGTACGCCATCCTTGGAACATTTATGGACAATGCTCATTTGCTCAGCATTGCAGTGCATCCGGAGCACAGAAAACATGGGATAGGCTCATTTTTATTAAAGGCCTGTATAGGTATTGCCCGATGCCATGGATATGAGTGTATCACTCTTGAGGTCAGGGAAAAGAACCTGAAAGGACAGAAATTCTACCAAGCACATGGCTTCAAGGAACAAGAAATAGTTCCTGGCTATTATCTTGAGGACAATGCTGTGAGAATGTACCTCAAGATATGATTCATTTTCCATACCTTCTCTGTCTTTTTCTAAAATCCCGAAGGATCCTTAACAGATCTATTTTTCTGAAACCTATCCAGTTAACATCCGTGAAGAACAGCTCTGAATACACAGACTGCCATATCATGAAATCCGACAGATGCTTGCCTCCGGCCCTTATAACAAGGTCAGGTTCATGTTTCAACATGAGATGAGCTTCTATGGTCTTTTCGTCAATTTGTTCTGGAGAGATCTTTTTCATTTTTACGTCTTCAAGTATGGTCCTTACAGCCTTTGTGATCTCACTGCGTCCACCAAAATCGATCGCCATATATACCATAAGCTTTGGACCGCTTCTTGTCTTAACAGATTCTCCCGTAGCATTATAGATCTCAAACCCTATTTCTTTGGGAAGCTGTTCCATCAGCAAACTAAGAGGGTCCAGCAAACTTGTCATCATTGCTGACCGAAGTTTCTCTTCAGTGTCCAGCACATCCACATATATACTTATAACCTTGATGTGCAGTTCCAGACACCAGTGAATATATGTTCCTAACTTATCCATCCCCTTCTTGTAAAGCAGATCACTCTCTGATATTACCAGGGTGAGATTTTCAGGAATGGAATAATTGTTGCGAGAAAGATCTCTGAGGAGATACTTTTCATACACTGAACTTAATATGCTCCTATATTTCATATACCCAGCTTTTTTTATAATTTTCTTTTTCTGTTACTTTGCTGTCGAGACGATCTTCACCACTGAACCATTTTCAAGCTCATGTTTTTCTCCCAGTCTCATCTTTGTCTTTGCATCCACCGCATACAGAAACCTATCACCTATATCCGAATGTACCTTGTATGCAAGCTGATGGGCATTAGACCCTCTTTTCATAAGGAATGCGTCAGGCAGCATTTTTCCATGTTTGTCTGTCCATTTACCTTCATCTTCCACAGGATATACAACTATCAGATCAAGCAATTCGAATACGGCTTTGTTAATGCATTCCTGAATGCCCGTATTGTGCATTTTATGCAGTAAATTTCGGATGCTCTCAAGTGCCTTCTGCTGGGCAGGACTGAGATCCTGGGAAATAATGGAAAAATCTTTGTCTCCAAGGTCGTAACTGATAGCTCCTGCTTTTGAGGCAGACCTAAGGGCAAGTTCTGCAGCTGCGCTTGTAGGCACTACGATCCCTCCAACAGCTGTTAGTTTCTCTAAGTTCTGAGCAGGTGCAATATCTGCTTTGTTGGCTGCAATTATCATAGGCTTGCTGATCACCCTTATCTTATCACACAGGTCGATTATTTCTTCGTCGGTCCATTTGGTAATGTTATGATCAAGTCTTGTCATCAAAAGCGCTTCGATTACCTGTGATTCCTCAACTCCCGCACCTGCCAGCTGTTCTGCTAATACTCTTTCGATCTTCAGGTTCTCCCCTTGGGTCTTACGGGATAACTTCTGCCAATTACGTTTGAGTATACCTACCATCCACATAGTGATCTCATGGTTGAGGAACTGCACGTCTTCAACAGGATCATGACATCCGATATCGACAGGATTTCCTTCTATATCTGTACAGCCTGCTGCGTCTATTACGTGTATGATGGCCTGAGCCTGCCTGAGGTCATCGAGAAAAGTGTTTCCAAGACCCTTGCCCATATGCGCGTCGGGTACAAGGCCTGCAACATCTATGAGTTCAATGGGTACATACCGTATCCCATCCACACAGTTACCACATCTGTGATCTCGCTCCATGCACGGACATCTTACCCTTACATACGTGACCCCTTTGTTGGGGTGGATGGTGGTAAAAGGGTAATTAGCTATTTCCACATCTGCAAGAGTGGAAGCTTTGAAAAAGGTGGATTTTCCTGAGTTGGGTTTTCCTGCAAGTCCTATGGTCATCGACATAATCTATTAAATTCGCTTGTCAGGATTTAACTTTTTTTAATTACAATTGACTATTACTTCTCACTTTAACATGTCCACCAACAAACTTTTATTTGAATAGTACATTAGACATCAAACCAGTTGTCCCGATAGGGTAGTGGATATCCTTGAGGCCTGCGGAGCCTTAGACCCGAGTTCAAATCTCGGTCGGGACGCTAAAATAATTAAGTGCTATGCATTCACTTCGCTTGATCTATTAAGATGCGAAGTGAAATTAACACTTAAGTTAAAACTATCTAGTCTTCGATTATCTTCATGAATTCAGGTTCTTTCCTTATATTTTCGAAATCACTATCGTTTAGCGCATATTCTAGGTAGGACTTTTCCAGTTCGACAGCATATTTAAGAGACCTGATAGCTTCTTTATTCTTACCAGTACGGGAATATGCACATGCCTTATTGTACCACACTTCTGCAAAGTTTGGTTGCAGTTCTATTGCTTTCTGATAATTTACTAGTGCCTCGTCGAACTTTCCAAGATTTGCAAGAGCTGCACCTTTGCTGTTCCATGCTTCTGCATGATCACCTTTAAGCATGGTCACCTTGTCAAAAGCCTCCAAAGATTCCTGGAAATTCCCAAGGTTACCCAGATCGATACCTTTGTTGTACCATGCTTCAAAGAAATCAGGTTTTAATTCCAGCGCCTTTTCAAAGTTCTTTATGGCTTCCTCATGCCTGCCAAGACTTGAAAGTACTACCCCTTTAGTGTTCCATGATTTCGGATTGTCCGGCTTAAATTTGATGGTCTTATCCAGAGCTTCAAGACTCTCCAGGAGCCTTCCAAGGTTAGCAAGCAAAATACCAATGCTGTTCCATGCTTCAGGATAATCGGGTTTTATTTCTGTAGCTTTTTCGAATGCTTCCAAAGCTTCAATAGACTTTCCAAGATGTGCAAGAGTAACTCCTTTATCACGCCATGTTTTAGCAAGATCAGGTTTCAGAGCAAGCGATTTTTCCAGTGCTTCAAGACTCTTTTCATGCTTGCCCATATTCTCAAGGGCAACACCTTTTTCACGCCATGCTTCTGCAAAATCTGGTTTGAGTTCCAGTGCTTTCTGGTGATGCTCCAAAGATTCCCCGTATTTACCCAGCTTATTCAATGCCATACCCATATTGTACAGTGTATCCGGATGGTTAGGCTTAAGGTCTAGTGCCTTCTTGTAAGAATTCAGAGCTTCTTCATATTTACCCATATTTGAAAGTACCATACCTCTGCTATTCCATGCATCTGCGTAGTCAGGGTATAGCTCTACAGCTTTTTCAAATGCTTCCAATGCCTTCTGGTAATTTCCAAGACGGTTGAGAGCCATGCATTTACCATTCCAGGCCTCTGAGAACTCTGGCTTTATCTTTAAAGCCTTTTCCAGAGCTTTCAGAGCATCATCATATCTCTGTAGTTTTATAAGAGTACTACCAGTCCCTTTCCATGCTTCAGCAAAGGAGGGCTTAAGGCTGCTTGCTCTTTCAAATGCTTCAAGAGCCTGCTGATATCTTTCAAGCTTTTCATAAATTGTCCCCTTTCCACACCAGGCATCTACCATCTCTGGTTCAAGATCCAATGCCCTTTGGTAGTTTTCCAAAGAGTCATCATATTTCTCAAGTTTGTATAGAGTGGCTGCCCTGTTATACCATGCTTCTGCACAATTGGGTCTAAGTTCCAATGCTTTATCGTAACTGCCCATAGCCTCTGTGTATCTTCCAAGCTCTGCAAGAGCACTTCCCATGTTAGACCATGCCTGAGCAAATTCTGGTTCAATTACTACCGTTTTCTGATAACTTGCCAGTGCTTCTTCATATTTTCCCATTCCTGCAAATACAACAGCCTGATTGAACAAGCCTCTTGGTAGCTCAGGGTCAATTTCAAGAGCTTTCTGGTAGTTGTGCAATGCCTCTTCATATTGTCCAAGTTCTGCAAGTGTCATTCCCAACCTGTTCCAGACATGTGCATTTGCAGGTTCAAGTTCAGAAGCTTTTATGAGAGCTATAAGTGCTTCTTCATGCTCACCCTGATCTCCAAGGATGACACCCTTATTATACCATGCGGGGCCAATTTTTGGATCGATCTCCAAGGCCTTTAAAAAACAATCCAGAGCTTTCTGCTGTTTACCAGTAATGATACGTATCATTCCCATGCTGTACCATGCTTCTGAGTGTTGTGGCATTATCCTTACAACTTTCTCGAAAGCCTCTATTGCATCCTGATTCCTTCCAAGCTCTGTAAGCATCTTTCCTTTGTAGTACCAGGCCTGTACATTTTCCGGATCTAACTTTGAAGCCTCTGTAAATGCTTCAAGTGCATCTTCATGTCTTTCAAGCCTTGAAAGTGCTTCTCCTTTGCTGTACCAGATATCTGCATGCTGTGGGTCTATATCCAAAGCTTTTTCAAAAGCCATCAGTGAATCACGATATTGTCCTAGCTTTAAAAGTGCTCTTCCTTTGCTTCCCCATACATCAAAAAGGCCGGCATTGATCTTTAAAGATCTCTCATAATCATGCAGTGCTTCTTCACATTTTCCAAACCTTTCATGAACATTGCCCAATCTATACCATGCCTGTGCATTATCAGGTTCAAGTTCTGTTGTGTTTGCAAATGCTTCCAATGCCTTTTCATATTTTTCCAGGCCCTCGTAAGCAATACCCTTATAATACCATATTCCTGCCTTGTTGTTATCTTTTGAGCTTGCGTTCTCCAAGGCTGCCAGAGCTTCCAGGTATTTGCCGGATTCCGCAAGCATCTTGCCCCTGTTATACCACGCTTGCATATTTTCCGGGTCTAAGTCTGTAACCTTTTTAAATGCTGCAAGTGCCTTTTCATGTTTTCCAAGCTCAGCAAGGATAACAGCTTTTCCATACCATGCTCCTGTGATGTCGGGCTCATGGTCCAGTGCCTTTTCATAGCTTTGCAGTGCCTCTTTCCCTCTTTCCAGTTTTTGAAGGAGTATGCCTCTGCTATACCAGGCCTGAGCATTATCAGGTTGAAGATCAGTTGCCCTTGTAAATGCTTCAAGTGCACTTTGTTGCTGTCCAAGTGTTTCATAGACCTTGCCTTTTCCATACCAAGCCTCTGTAAGCTTCGGTTCGATCTCTGTTGCCCTTATGTGGCTTTGCAGAGCTTCTTCGTTCCTTCCAAGTTTTTCCAGCAAGGTTCCTTTATTGAACCATATCTTGGCATTATTCGGCTCTATATCTGTCACATTTGTGAAAGCTTCAAGAGCCTCCTCGTACATTCCAAGCTCATTGAAAAGGGCTCCTTTATCATTCCATATTCTGGCATCTTCCGGAAGTATCTCCAATGCCCTGTCAAATGCTTCTAGAGCTTTCTGGAACCTTCCCAACTTCCACAGAACAGTAGCCTTACTGTACCAGGCTTCAGCATTCTGTGGCTCCAGTTTAAGTGCTTTGTCATATTCTGCAAGTGCCTCTTCATTACTTCCAAGAGTTTCATGGGCTAAACCTTTACCATACCATGCCTGTGCAAAATCCGGTTTTAATTCAAGTGTTTTATCGAAAGCTTCCAGTGCTTCAGTACATTTACCCACTTTGATGCAGGCCTCGCCTTTGCCTTCCCACGCATCAATCATTGAAGTTTTGATCTCAGTGGCCTTCTCAAATGCTTCCAGTGCGTCCCAATATTTTCCGAGCTGCAACAGAGCTTTTCCTTGCCCGTTCCATGCCTGGGCAAGTGTGGGATCAAGTTGCAGTGCTTTACAATAGTTCTCTAATGCATCTGCATAGTTACTGATCTCAGCTAATGTGAAAGCCTTGTTATTCCATGCATTAGCATAGTTAGAATCTATCTTTAATGCTTCATCGAACTCAAGAGATGCTTCCTCAAGTGAACCGGCACAGTAAAACCCAATACCACAGTTAAGGTGGTATGCTGCAGAGAGTTCACAATCAAGGATAGTTGCAAATCTACTATAGTCACACAGTGAAACAAATTCCTTTTTTATTTGCGGAGGTATGTCGGTATTTGGAAGTGTGTTGAATTGTTCAAAATCCACATCTGATATATCTACCTTATGTGTGAAGGACTCCTTCAGCTGGTGTATCTTTTTATCCAATTTTTCTCTTTTCTTATGTTCAAGGATAAAAAAATAAAGCAATAAAATTACAGA
>AMWB02146047.1_pt2 | contig 12469 bp, 10 predicted proteins | sample 200311 | NCBI WGS metagenome assembly AMWB02 (sample SAMN02737377, study PRJNA173069) | bioreactor metagenome | biome: anode biofilm in microbial fuel cells | place: USA: California | collected 2010-12-16 | reverse complement strand
TCCGGCACCGCGCGCTCCCGCCGCCATGCCTGCCTGATGCCGGCCAGCCCCAGCCATACAAGATAGGCGGCCCCGGCCAGCTTCAGGGCGCTGAACGCCAGAGCCGACTGGAGCAGGATGACCGAGATGCCGACGGCCGACACCGTCGCGTGGACAAAGAGCCCGGTGCAGATACCCAGGCTGCTGACGGCGCCGTCCGCCCATCCGCCCCGGCTGGTGTTGCGGATGATGAGCATGGTGTCGACCCCCGGCGTAATGGTCAGCAGGGTGATGGCGATGAGGTAGGTCCAGAGTTTCGGGTCCATGTCAGGATTGTCCTTGATCGTGTTTCAGGGATCGTCTTTCAGGCGGATCCGGATTTTGCGGCCGCCGAATGCAACCGTGTCTCCCGAAAAAATCTTTTTCCGTTTCCGGGTTTCGATGGCATTATTCACCAGAACCCGCCCTTCGGCAATGACAAATTTGGCTTCCCCGCCCGACCCGACCCAGTTTTCCATCTTGAGGACCTTGTAGAGTTCGATCGGCTCCTGTTCGATCACCGCGGCGGGAAGGGCCGCCGGCGTCCCGGTTTCGTTTTTCACTTGACCGCCCTTGGGTGGCACAGAATCTCGTTCAGAAAATACCCCGTGTAGCTGTAGGGGGAGCGGGCCACCGCTTCCGGGGGACCTTCTGCCGTGATCCGTCCGCCGGCGTTGCCGCCTTCGGGGCCCATGTCGATGATCCAGTCGGCCGTCTTGATCACGTCGAGGTTGTGTTCGATGACGACCACCGTGTTGCCGCCGTCGACGAGCCGTTGAAGGACCGACAGGAGCATCCGGATATCCTCGAAATGGAGGCCGGTGGTCGGCTCGTCGAGGATGTAGAGGGTTTTTCCCGTATCGCGCTTGGCGAGCTCCCGGGCCAGCTTGATCCGCTGCGCCTCGCCGCCCGAGAGGGTGGTGGCCGACTGGCCCAGCTTCACGTAGCCCAGGCCCACGTCCATCAGGGTGTCGAGGATGGCCGCAATCCGGGGGTGGCTGGCGAAGAGCTCGCGTGCCTGGCGGACCGAAAGGTCGAGGATGTCGGCGATCGCATGTCCCTTGTACTTCACCTGGAGGGTCGCCTCGTTGAATCGTCGGCCGCGGCAGGTCTCGCACGGCACATAGACGTCGGCCAGAAAATGCATCTCGACCTTGATATACCCGTCGCCGCTGCAGGCCTCGCACCGCCCGCCCTTGACGTTGAAGGAGAAACGCCCCTTCTTGTATCCCCGCGCCCGGGATTCGGGCAGCAGCGCGAAAAAGTCCCGGATATGGTCGAAGACCTTGGTGTAGGTGGCCGGGTTGCTCCTGGGCGTTCGGCCGATCGCCTTCTGGTCGATGTTGATCACCTTGTTGAGATGGGCGAGTCCCTCGATCGACCGGTGCTTTCCGACCTCGAGAGACGACTGGTGGAGGTGGCGCGCCAGGGCCGGGTAGAGGATCTGGTTGACGAGGGTCGATTTGCCGGCGCCCGAGACGCCGGTCACCGCCACCAGAAGTCCCAGGGGGATCTTCGCCGTGATGTTTACCAGGTTGTTCTCAGAGGCGCCGCGGACGGCGATCCAGTGATTGCCGTTCTCTTCGGGGCTGCGCCGCCGATCGGGCACGGGAATCCGCTCGGCGCCGCTCAGGTAGCGGCCGGTGAGCGAGACGGGATTTTTCCGGATCTCCTCCGGCGGCCCCTGCGCCACGATCTGGCCGCCCAGCAGCCCGGCCCCCGGGCCGATGTCGACGATCCAGTCGGAGGCCTCCATCGTTTCCTGGTCGTGCTCGATGACGACGAGGGTGTTGCCGATGTCCCTCAGGTGCTGAAGCGTCTCGAGGAGCTTAATGTTGTCCCGCTGGTGAAGGCCGATCGAGGGTTCGTCGAGGATGTAGAGAACGCCCGTCAGCTCCGAGCCGACCTGCGAGGCGAGCCTGATCCGCTGGGATTCGCCGCCGGAAAGGGTCGGGCCCTTGCGGTCGAGGGAGAGATAGTCGAGCCCCACGTTGAGCAGGAATCCGAGGCGTCCGACGATCTCCTTGAGGAGTTCGTCGGCGATGAGTTTCCGGTTGCCGGCGAGGGCGAGCCCGCTCAGGAATTCATGGGCCTCCCGGATGGTCATCTCGGTGATGTCGATGATCGAGCGCCCGCCGACCCGGACGTTCAACACCTCGGGCTTGAGCCGCCGGCCCCCGCAGGTGCGGCAGGGATTTTCGGACATGAAGCCGGCATACCAGCGCTTCTGACCTTCGGATTCGGTCTGGAGGTAGCGCCGCATGAGGCTGTTGACCTCGCCTTCCCACGCCGCGGCGGCGTCACGCGCTCCCTTCCCGGGTTCCCGCCCTTCCGATCCGAAGAGGATGAGGTCCCGCTGTTTTTTGGGGAGCCGCTCCCAGGGAGTGTCGAAATCGATCGACCACCGGCGTGAAAGGTTTTCGAGCCGTTTCAGCCCCCACGACCGGTGTCCGTTGTCGGGCCTCAGAAAATAGCTGCGCCAGGGAATGACCGCCCCCTGCCGGATGGTGAGGGTCCGGTCCGGGACGATCTTGCCCGGATCCATCGAAAGCTCGCTGCCGATGCCGTTGCAGTCGGGGCACATGCCTTGGGGCGAGTTGAACGAAAAGAGCGGCGGATCGAGCTCGGGGTAGGCGATGCCGCAGCAGGACCTGGCCTCGCTCATCTTGAGGTCCTCCCGGCCGACGATGTGGACGACGAGTTTCCCGCCGCCCAGCCGGAGGGCCGTTTCGACCGAATCGGTCAGCCGCTTGCGGAAGGCGTCGTCGTCCTTGACCGCCAGGCGGTCGACCACCACCTCGATATTGTGCTTCTTGTGCTTTTCGAGGCGCTGGACATCCTCGATGTCGAGCACGACGCCGTTGACCCGCACCCGCGCAAACCCTTCGCGAGCCAGATCCTGAAACAGCTTCCGGTGCTCGCCCTTCCGGTTCTCGACGACGGGGGCCAGAATCAGGATCCTTGCGCCGGGCGGGATCTCCAGGATCTGGCCGACCATGCTCTGGGCGTCGCCCCGACCGACCCGGCTGCCGCAGCGGTAACAATATTGGTCGCCGATGCGCGCGAAAAGAACGCGCAGGTAGTCGTAGATCTCAGTGATGGTGCCCACGGTGGAGCGGGGATTCTTGCTGGCCGATTTCTGCTCGATGGAAATGGTGGGCGAGAGGCCGCGGATCGTGTCGTACCGCGGTTTTTCCATCTGGCCGATGAACTGACGGGCGTAGGCCGACAAAGATTCCACGTATCGGCGCTGCCCTTCGGCGAAGATGGTGTCGAAGGCCAGGCTCGATTTGCCCGATCCCGAGACCCCGGTAAAAACGATGAGCTTTTTCTTGGGCAGTTCGACATCGACGTTCTTGAGATTATGCTCCCGCGCACCCTTGACGATGATGGTGTCCAGTTCGCCTGCCGAGGCCGATTTCAGGAGGCGCCTCCGGAACTGAACCGGCCTTTCGGCCACGACGGGTGCGTCGGATATTATGGATTTCAAATGGTGTTTCATATGTCCTTGTTTTCGATTTCACGTTTTTAAGGTCGGCGCTGACCGGCGACGGTCGCACAGGGGATATAATGGGGCTCTTTGGCGATTTTTCAAGAGGCGGCGATTGCGTGCGCGGAAAGCACCGGTAATGGCGAAAAAACGACATCATTGTAATGTAAGATCGAGTTTATTTACATTTTTGTTCTAAAATATGAATTTCCAAAGTTTCAGTAAGGCTGATTTGGTATTTTATTTCGGTATGATATGCTCAATTTCAGTCCAGGCCCATAATTTGCTTCCCATCATTGTTTTGTTTTGGTACACTCCCAGAACTTTTCTGAATTTTATTTAAGGAATTAATTTAATTAGGTTAATGGATAATGTTCAATAACAAAACAGTGTTGTCGGGGAAGAACTGAAGATTTAACCGGAGAAGAAAAGAAGGAGGATGACGCGTGATGGGAATGAGAGCAAAGCGAATGGGGCCTTCCATGGCGGCCTGCCTGCTGATTGCAGCGGCGTGGCTGTGGCCGATGGCCGCGCAGTGTTTCGGGCAGCCGCTGTTTTCGGAATCGTCGCTGGTGCGCCGGCATTGCGGGGCCTGCCATAAACCCGATCCCGACGGCCGCCTGGAGGTGATCGAAGAAACCCGGAAATCCCCCGAGGAATGGAAATCGGTGATCATCCGGATGACCCGGCTCAACAGCGCCGTTTTAGACGACGCCCAATTCTATCCGGTCGTCAAGGAGCTGAGCGCGCATCTGAGCCTCACGCCCGGCGAGATGAAGGGGGTTGCCTATCTGAACAGCGACGAGAACAGCCAGTATCGGGAGATTCCCAAAACCGATCTGGAGAAGCGGGTCTTCGCCGCGTGCGTGCGCTGTCATACCTATGGAAAGATCGCTTCCCACCGCATGACCGAAAGCCAGTGGAACGAAAACCGGAATCTTCACCTCGGTTATTACCCGACGTCGGTCCCTCAGATGCGGGAGATGGACTGGACCCGTGAATCGAAGGAACTGATTCCGGAGCTCGCAAAACTGTTCCCGTTCGATTCCCCCGAATGGAAGGATTGGAAGCAGAACCAAAAACCCGCCGAACTGTCCGGTCGATGGCGGGTGGCGGGTTATCAGCCGGGCCTCGGCTATTACGAAGGCTGGTATGAATTCGCGCCCGATGCACAGAAGGGCGCCGATGAATATTCCGTTCATAGGGAGGTCCGTTATCCCGGTGGCGTCATCCTGAAGCAGAGCGGCACGGGAACCCTCTATGCCGGCTATCATCTCCGGTATGCGCTCGCCCCCACGCCTTTCAGCGGACGGGTCGAGGGCGTTTTCGATCTGGACGCGGCGGCCATGCGATTTCAGGGCAAATGGTGGGCCGTCGTCCAGGACGCCAACGCTTTCGGCAACGAACAGTTCGTCCCGGCCGGCCGAACGGCGGCGGTGGTGGCGGCATTTCCCCAGGCCTTCAAGGCGGACCCGGCCGTGGAACAGACCTTGACCATTGTCGGCACCGGCTTTACCGACGGTATTGCACCGCAGGATATCGTTTTTTCCGACCCTGACGTGACCGTGACGTCCGTTTCCGAGACCAGCCCGGAAAAGGTCGTCTGCAGGATCACCGTCGGCGGCGCGTCCGTCCGGACGGCCGACCTCAAGGTCAAGGACGCGGCCTACGCGGGTCCCATCACATTTTACGACAGGATGGACGGCATCCGGATTCTGCCTCATATCGGCAGGGCGCGGGTGTCCAGCGGCGCGGCCTATCCGCCCCAGGGCGTCCAGTTCGTGGCGCGGGGCGTCCATTTCGGCGCGGACGGCAAGCCCGATACCGGGGATGACGTGCTGCTCGAGCCGGTCGACGCGACGTGGGCACTCGAAGAGGAGAAGACCCGGGAGGGCGACGACGACCTGAAATATCTCGCGACCGGCATCGACGGCGGCCTCTATACGCCGATCACCACCTACGGCCCCATCGCCGAACGGAAACAGCATCGCGAGGGTGTCGGCCTCATCGCCGTGGGGGCGACCTTTGCGGGTGCGGGAACCGAATTGAAGGACCGTGCGCTGCTGGCGGTGACGGTGCCGGATTTCATCACCCACATCAAATAGACGGCGGGATTCGCATGCACCATTACCGCATCGCCGATCACCGCTTGTGCGAAGCCGACGGCCGGCATTTTCTCTACCTTGCGCGGGACAACGCCCTCTTCGAGGCGGACGGTGAAACGCTGGCGTGGATCCGCCGCTTCGACGGGGATGCCGCAGGGTTGACCCGGCTCGTGGAATCCCCGCGGAAGAACGCCGCAACCGGCGTGATCGAGGGCGGGGAAGACGTCGACAACCTCCTGGCGCGCCGCGTCATTCTGCGGGAGGTCGGCCCGGAGGATCGTGTCCGGCGGACCACGGGAAGGGATGTTCCTGTCCAGACCCTCGTGCTCCACGTGACCGACGCCTGCAATCTCGGCTGCACCTATTGCTACCACGGCCGCCGGTCCCCCGGCGGAAGCGATGTTTCGGGCGGCGCGACGAACCGGCGGAGCGCGATGTCGACGGAAACGGCGCGGCGGGCGGTCGATTTTCTGATCGAGGCGTCGGGTGCTCTGGAGAAGGTGGTTCTGGTCTTTTTCGGCGGGGAGCCGCTGCTGAACGTTCCGTTGATGGCCGACACCGTGGCCTATGCCCGGCGGCGATCTAAGACGGCGGGCAAGCGGGTGAGCTTCGCCGTCACCACCAACGGCACTCTTCTGAGCGACCCGACCATCGCCTTTCTGCATGAAAACGACATCGGCGTCACCGTCAGCATGGACGGCATTCCGGAGATTCACGACCGCTTCCGAAGGTTTCCGGACGGATCGCCGTCCTATCCCGTGATTCTGCCCCGGGTGCGGGCGCTGCTGAACACCCCCCGGAAAAAGCCCGTCGTGGCCCGGGTAACCGTGGCGGGCGCACCGGATCATGTTCCCCGGACGCTCGACCATCTGCTCGCGCTGGGATTTTCAGAGGCCGGCTTCGCACCGGTGACCACCTGCGACCGGGCGTTTCAGCTCGACGCGCAGGCCATGGACCAATTGCTGGAACAGTTCCGCGTTCTGTCGGACCGCTTTGTGGAAACGGCCTTGACCGGCGATTTCCTGGGGTTCACCAATCTGATCGACCTTCTGGTGGTGCTGAACGAGGGGGAGGTGAAGACCCACCCCTGCGGCGCCGGTCTCGGGCTTTTTTCGGTGAGCCCCGACGGCCGGCTCTATCTCTGTCAGCGGTTGACCGGCCAATCGGAATGGTGCATGGGCGACGTGTGCGGCGGACGCGACCCGGCGAAGGTCGCGCGCTTCCGCGACATGGGGGGCGTCGACCAAAAACCGGAATGCGGACGATGCTGGGTGCGGGCGATCTGCGCGGGCGGATGCTATCACGAAGCCCTGATCCGGGAGGGGAGCATCACGGCCCCGAACCGGCACTATTGTGAATGGATCAGAGACTGGACGGCCACGGGGCTGGACGCGTACATCCGGTTGTTTCTGGCATGTCCCGATTATCTGGAGAAATTGTCGCTGTTGCGGGGGCACGCTCCCCTTCACAGCAGAACGATATAGCAAGTGTTCGTCCGGAAACAGCATCTTGTGGCCCATATCGCTGCGGCCTTGATCCGAAAAACAATCTGCCGTTTCCGAATGGACACTATCAGGATTCCTAAAACCGGAAGGAGTTTTAAAGATGAAGAAGAAACGAGGGCTGACGCCGATCAACAAACAGGCGAAGCGGCTGGATGAGAAGGAAGTCTTCGGCATGGGGGAAGATATCATGTCGAGCATGCCGATCGGCTGCACGACCATTTTCGATACGGGATGGGAGACCAACCCCCGGCCCGAGACCCCGGTGGGCAACTGCGTTTCCAGCGCCCGGGATTTCACCAGCTGTTCCGGCCCCTGCTGGTGGCCGGCCCAGACGCCGGACAACATCACCAATTTCCCGGATTTCCAGAATCAGTGCCAGGCGGTGGAGAAGGATTGGCGGAACCTCAATTTCGTGATCAAGAAATAGGAAGGAAAAGAATATGACAGGCCACACGATTCGGGTATTTTCGGGGGCATTGTCCCTCTTTGCAGCCGTCTGCTGGACATTTCCCGCAGCAGCCAAGGATTTTCTCTACGTTCCGGCGGTCAACGCCCTCCAGGTCATCGACTGTGATTCGGACACGATCGTCGAGACGCTTTCCTACAATGACTACATCGTCTCGGCCATGCTGTCCCCGGACGGTAAGAAATACTATCTCAACGCCATCCATTCCATCTACGTGATCGATACGGAGACGAACACCCTGATCGACACCTATAAATTCTCGTCGGAACTGAACAAGGTTGACATCCTGGGGTTCAGCGTATCTGCCGACGGCAGTAAGCTCTACCTGAGCTGTTCCATTGTCAAGAAGAAGCAGAACATTCCCCGGCTCAATGTCCTTCCGCCCCAGTTCGTCATCTACGACACGGCATCCCGGAAAATGGTGAAGAACCATCCCATTCCCGCGGCCATGACCGGAATCATTACCCTGGGAAACGATCCCGAACATGTCATCCTGGTGGGGCTCGACATCCACAAGCTCGACATCGAGACGGGGGAGTTGGAAAAAATGATGGGAATCCTGAACCCTGAAGAGGGGCAGCCGCCCAAGAACAGCCTCGTGATCTGGCAGAACAACAGCCCCGACGACCATGGATTGTTCACCAACCCCTTCTATACGCCCACCGGGATGGGATATTTCATTATCGACAAGAACACGGGCACCGTCACTACGTTGGCCGGCAAGGATGTCTGGTTCGCCTATTCCACGGTTGTCTCCCCCGACAAGAAATACCTCTACGCGGTCATGGACGAGCTCGTCAAGGTCGACATGGCCACCGGAGAGACGGTCAAGTCGGTTCCCATCGGGAAAGGGACGTGCTACGCCGTCTCCATCACTTCCGACGGAAAAAAGGTTTATGTCGGCCCGGCCGGCCCGGATGTCTCCGTATACGACGCCGATACCCTGGATCTGAAGAGCGTCATTTCCCTGACGAGCGACGGCGTCGCCGCCAACCGGCTGACGAAAAAATAAAGTGATTTTTCAGGAAAATAGATGATGAAGTTTTACAAGATAATGATCGTGCTGATGATTTTAATTCCTGCCGTCGTTCTGGCCTCCCATGAATTTTCGGTCCGGTATTTTCAGGACAGGACCTGCACGACCTGCCACGAAATGAAGGAGCCGATCCGGAAATGGAAGGAATCCGGGACGTCCAAAAATCACAACAACTGCGCGGGGTGCCATTTCGATGCCGGTTTCAAGGGTTGGATGGACATGAACCTTTCCGCTGTCCGCCTCTTGGTGGCGCACATGAACCGTGACCCGAACGAACCCATCAAGCCCAAGGAGGAGCCCCTGTTCCTCGACGAGGTTCAGGAGCCGGGCTACTGGAGCCATGTGCCCAACAGCCGCTGCTTCAAATGCAAGAACATCGACAATCACCGCGAGAGCGAGCAGGCGCGCATCCACAGCAAGCTGATCAAGAACATCACCGACCAGCCCTGCAAGGACTGCCACAACCACGAGATGCGCAAGGGCCAGAAATTCTACGAGAAGGTCACCCCCAAAGAGGGGTAGGTACGACCGTTTTCATGGCCCTTTCCCTTCATATCCGCCGGACGGCCCAGGCCGGCCAGGTGCCTTCCGTCCGGCGGCATCTTGACTTCCTCTACGAACGGCTGGGCGGCCCTGCCGCGGGCAGCGGCGTTAATCCTTTCAGTGAAGAGGATGCAAAAATCGACCGGTGGTATATCGGCGACGAGTTCTGCGCCAACCGGCTGCCGACCGCCGCGCGCGCGGCGTCCTTTGTCCGGCGGGCCTTGGGGGCGGGCGTGGCCCTGACCCTGCTGACGCCGATGGTGACCGACGACCAGATCGACCGCCTCGTGCCCGTCTTCGAATGCCTGGACGATCCGGATCTTCGCGCGGAGGTCACGGTCAACGACTGGGGGCTTCTGTTCTTCCTGAAAGAGCGTTACCCCGGCCTCTCCCTGGCGCTGGGGCGTCTTCTGAACAAGGGTTTCAAAGATCCCCGGCTGGGGCTGCCGGGTACGACGGCAGCCGGATGTGAATCCGATCGTGCTTTCCTCGATCATGCGACCTTCGATCAGCCCCGGTTCCGGGAGAAGACGACGGGCCTGGGTGTCCGGCGGCTGGAGCGGGATCTCATGCCTTATGCCGACCCCGTCGCCTTTGAAGACGGCCCCCAGGCGTTTTCGGTCTATTTTCCTTTCGGATATGTCACCACCGGCCGCGTCTGCTGGCCGTCGACGTTTGCGCCCGGCCGAGGGGAGGATTTCATGCCCCGGCAGGCCTGCACCCGCGACTGTGAAGGGCGCTCCCTCTCCCTTTCGCATCCGGATGCCGCCTTTCCCATCCGGCAGAACGGCAACACGATTTTTTACCTCTATCCCCCAGATGCCGTCGCCGCCCTTTTCCGCGCCGCCGACACTAAACGGCTCCGTCTCGTCTACCAGGGGGTAGCCCTGTGAAGATCGTCGCACCGTTCAGCCGGCCGGAAGAGGTCGAGATGCTCGTCCATTACGGGGCCGACGAACTCTACTGCGGCGTCGACACCCCCGAGTGGCGCGCCCATTTCGGGAACCGGTTCTGGATGAACCGCCGCAGCCCCGACGGCGCCAACCTGATCTCGTTCCCGGAAATCCGGGCCGCCGTCGAGACGGCCCATGAGAGCGGGGTCCCGGTCTATCTGACCCTCAACGCCCCCTTTTATCCAGCCGACAGCATCGGCTATGTCAAACGGCTCTGCGAAAAGCTGGTTGCGGACCTATACATTGACGGGTACATCGTCTCGGACATGAACCTCCTGTTTCACCTCTCGGAGATGGAACTCCCGGTCCGGCTGCACCTGAGCAGCCTGGGGAGCTGTTTCAACGCCCGGTCCGTGCCGTTTTACCAGTCTCTGGGCATCCGTCGGATCATCCTGCCCCGTCAGCTCCGGTTGGGGGAGATCGACCGGCTGCTGTCGAACGCGGGCGATGCCGTCGAGTTCGAGGTTTTCGCCGTCAACGACGGCTGCATGTTCGAGGAGGGATTCTGTCAGACCTCCCACACCCTGGGCCCCTTCTGCCTGACCGACTGGGAGGTGCGGGAAGCGTCCTCCGCCTCAACACCCATGGAACAGGAACGATTCCACGACGCCCGCCGGAACCTCAAGGAATACCTCTGGTATCAGAACAACTGCGGCTCGTCGTCCCAGCCCGACGGCCTCCCCAACGGGCCCTGCAGCCTCTGCTGGTTCGGCCGCTTCCGGGACTGGGGCGTCACCGCCGTCAAGATCGTCGGCCGGGAGGCCTCGTTTCTCCGGAAAATGAGAAGCCTTCAGCTGGTCAAAACGGTGATGGATGCCGTGGGTGCCGGCATCGCGGCCGGCGAGATCCCCGAACTGGTCCGATCTCTCCGGAACACCCCCCGGTTCTGCGACAAGGGTCATATGTGCTATTTCCGGGATGCCTGAAATATGAACCGTACACCACCTTCCCTGCACCGTTGTCTCCCCATCATTTTCATGATATAGAACATCTCCAATGATCAGTGATCCCCCCTACACCTCCTTCATGTCCCAGATCCGGTACCTGAGCCCGTACCTGACGCCGCACCGGCGGGTCATCATCCTTTCCCTCTTTCTCAGCCTGCTCAGCACGACGTTAGGCATGATCCAGCCTTATTTCTCGAAGATCCTCATCGACCGGGTGCTGATCGGCGGGCAGGGGCGGCTCCTTTTTACGATTTTAGGCATCATGATCGGCCTGCTCGCCGCCAGTTTCATCCTCCGTGTGGGGAACAGCTACGTTTATACCCGGTATTCGGCAAGGCTCCTGTTTGCCATGCGCGAGAACATGTTCCGGCATCTCCACCACATCCCTCTCAAGTTCTTCACCCGGCGGAAGCTGGGGGATCTTTACTCGCGCATCGGATCCGACATGGCGGACCTCCAGGCCTTTCTGACCGATATGGTGCCCCATTTTCTCTTCAATTTTTTCACCTGCCTCATCACGGCGGCCATCCTTCTGGCGCTCAACTGGCGGATGGCGCTCATGAGCTTCGCGTTTCTGCCGGCGGGCTTCTGGGCGATCCGGCGCATCCGGCCCCGGATTCTGGGCCTGTCGAAAAGCGTGGCCGAATCGAACGCGGATGTGGCCCATCTTTTGTTCGAATCCCTGGGCAACACCCATCTGATTCGGGCCTTTGGCGCCCGAAAAGCCGAAAACAGGCGGTTGTCGGATCAACACGAGGGATTATTGAAATTTCTGCTAGGGTATCAGGTCCTGGGAGCGATGAGCGGGGCGGTGCCGACCCTGTTTATCATCCTCAACACCCTCGTCGTCTTCGGATACGGCGGACTCCTGGTGTTGAACGACGACATGACCGTGGGCGGCCTGGTCGCCTTTTCCATCTACCAGGGGCGCGTCTTTTCGCCGCTGCAGGGGCTCATGGACGGATTTCTCGCCATGCAGAAATCGAAGATCGCCTTTGCGAGGATCCGGGAAATTCTGGATATCCCCGCGGAATCCGCCCATGACGAGGACGTCTTTCCGCCGGCGGACGAGAAGCTCGATGGATCGATTGAATTCCGGTCGGTCGCCTTTGCCTACGAGCCGGGCGAACCGGTGCTGCAGGGCGCCTCGTTCACGATTCCCGAAGGCCGGATCACCGCCCTGGTCGGGCCGAGCGGCGCGGGGAAGACCACCATCTGCCACCTGTGCATGCGACTCCTCACGCCGGATGCCGGCCGGATTCTCCTGGGCGGAAAGGATCTTGCGCACATCGCGGCAGGGCAGCTCCGCTCCGCCGTCTGCATGGTTTCCCAGGACATCTTCCTGTTTCATACATCGATCATGGAGAATATCCGCTTCGGCAGCCCCGCAGCCGATGACGCGGCGG
>AMWB02107127.1_pt1 | contig 12476 bp, 9 predicted proteins | sample 200311 | NCBI WGS metagenome assembly AMWB02 (sample SAMN02737377, study PRJNA173069) | bioreactor metagenome | biome: anode biofilm in microbial fuel cells | place: USA: California | collected 2010-12-16 | reverse complement strand
GTTATGCTTCCTTTCATCAATTCCACATAACTTTTTGTTATTGTCAAACCAAGACCGGTTCCTTCGAAATTCCTGCTAAGTCCTTCGCTTTCCTGCCTGAACTCCTGAAAAATCAGGTCGTACTTGTCTTCGGGGATGCCTATGCCTGTATCTTCGACTTCGAGCACAAAATGCTCCGCATTTTTTTTCAGATAAACCTTCACGCTTCCCTTTTCGGTAAACTTAATCGCATTGTTGATAAGGTTATTCAGAATATCCCTCAGAAGTCTTTCGTCGAGTTCGGCATAAATGTTCTCGCTGCACAAAACGCATTCGAGTTCAACGGATTTATTCTCCGCGCTTGGAGCGAAAAGATTCACGACTTCCCTGACGAGTTCTTTGACGTCAATAAGTGTGCAAACGAGTTCGTATTTATTCGCGTCAACTCTGGAGAAATTAAGAATGAGGTTCAGGGTTTCAAGAAGTCTCTTTCCGCTTTTGTAAATCGTCATAATCATATTTCTCTGGTCGTCGCTCTGCGTTTCCTCGGCGAGAATCTGCGCGAATCCGAGAATACCGTGAAGCGGAGTGCGGAGTTCGTGGCTCATATTCGCGAGGAAGTTTGTCTTAAGCCTGTTCAGTTCTTCGGCATTTTCTTTCGCTGCGAGAATTTCCTTAACGATTTTATTTTTCTGCGACACGTCCCTGATAGTGGAGAGGATTTTATCGTTATCGAAAGCGACGACTCTCGCCTCGAAAAAGAGTTGTTCGCCGTTAATCATCAGGGGATACTCGAATACGGATATTTCGCCCGAATCAATCGCCTTTTGGGCGGCTTCCCGAAACAATTTGTCAAGGTAACCGGGAAGAACATCTCTCATATTCGCTCCGAGGAATTTTTCGGGCGGAACGAAGAGAATTTCCGGATTTCTCGTATGGTAGTCGAGATAGACACCGTCATAATCCTGAACGAAAATAAGGTCGGGCAGAGCGGAGAGCAGGGCGCGGTTCTTGCTTTCGCTTTGTTTCAATGCTTCCTGCGAGCGTTTTCTTTCGATTGTCATAGCCACCTGCGCCGATACGAATTCGAGAATATTCCTATCTACTTCGGTATATCTGACTTTTTCGTTGTAAGACTGCACCGCGATAAGTCCGATTGTTATGTCGTTCACCTTTAAAGGAACGCCGAGCCAGTCAATCGATTCGGAACCAATCGGAATGATTTCGCCGGTTTTTTCCAGTTCCGCGATAACATCGGGAGTAGCGAGCAAGGGTCTGCCGGTTCTGATTACGTATTCCGTGATTCCTCTTCCGGGTTTCTGTGTAATAACGGCTTCGTCGAATTCGTCAACGAAATACGGAAAAGAAATCAGGTCTTTATTTCTGTCATAAATCGCGATGTAGAAATTCTTCGCAGGCATAAGCGAAGATACAATTTTATGAATCGAGGAAAAGACGTCATCCAGATTTCCCGATTCGTGGGCAGCTTCGGAAATGCTGAAAGCAGCGGATATGAGTTCGTGGGATTTCTGTCTTTCGGTAATGTCAATCTGTGTTCCCCAGATGCCGACGAGATGATTGTCTTTAATAATTCCGACCGAATTGTTTAGAAAAACGACATTCCTGCCGTCGGCGGTAATTTCTTCGGAAACAACGTTCTGAACATTATAATCATTATCGAGCAGGGCAAGGAAAGCGTTGATGTTCACGGGATTGCTGTCTCCGCCGTGCAGTTCGTAAAGGGATTTGCCGCGAATCTCATCCGCCGAATCGATGCCGTACATTTTCGCGAAAGCGAGATTGCATTCTGCAACAATGCCTGTTTTATAGATACATTTCACCTGCTCTTCGAAAGGAAGACTAATGTCAACAGGTTCGGAAAATTCAAGGTAAGAAACGCCCTCAGAGGTTTTTTCAATAAAACTTTTGTACTTGCTTTCGTTTTCGATAAGTTTCTGCTCGTATTTTTTTTGCTCCGTAATATCAGTCAGGATTGACACTACATATTCATCATTGTCCCTTATAATTTTCATCATATTCGATTCATACCAGTCATACATTCCGGAATTCTTCCTGAATCTGAACCTTATTTTCATTTGCGAAACGGTGTTATCAGCCGACAAGAAATCGTTGAACGGCTGCAAATCATCTTTATGGATTTTTCGTGAAATATTCTCGAAACTGTTTCCAACAATCTCTTTGCCCGGCATACCCAGCATTTCGGAAATCCTGTCATTGGAATAAATTACTTTGTTCTTCCTGAAGATTGCGACACCGATTAGCGAACTTTCGGCAATGATGTTGAAAAAGTCCTTAGAGATCAATATGGTATAAATTAGTTGTCAGTACAATTTTAACATATTTTAATCTTATTTTCACTGTATTTATGAATACAATTATTTCGTATTTTTACAAAATAAAACGATAAGGCTTGGCAAAAAAGAACATACTTGCAATTGCGGCGCATCCCGACGATATAGAATTCGGGTGTCCCGTCACCATCAGAAGGTTAATAAAAGAGGGGTACAGCGCTTATTACGTTGTAGCGACAAACGGCGAGAACGGTTTTAAGATACGTTCTTTAACGGGAAAGGAGCGGATTGAACTTAGGAAGAAAGAGCAGATGAGCGCGGCGGCGGCGGTCGGCGTGAAGAAGGTATTTTTTCTCGATTACAAAGACGGCTTTCTTGAATATACCGATAAACTCAGGCGGCAGTTGACGAAAATAATTAAGGAACTGAAGCCTGAGATAGTTTTCACATTCGACCCTGCAAATCTCGATTTCGACAATATAAACCTGAATCACCGGGACCACAGGATAATCGGGACGGCCGTGTTTGACGCAATATTCGCGGCAAAGAACGACTTCATATATCCGGATAAAAACGGCAAGCACAGGGTAAGCAGGATTTATTTTTTCGGCACGAACAAGCCAAATCATTTCGAGGACATAACCGAATCGCTCGAGTTCAAACTTTCAATATTCAAGAATTTCAAATCACAGTTTCCCAATTACGGCAATTTCACAAAATTCCTGAAGGAGAACATAATACCTAAAGATGATAAAGGAAGGTATTATGAGGAATTCAGGGTGGTGGATGTTGTGCAGATATCTTACTGAGACAATTAGTAATTAATAATTAGTAATTAGTAATTAGACTTCTGAAAAACTCTTTCAAAAAAGTAAAGAGCAATAACATTAACCCCACTCTTTAGAGTGGGGAAAAGGAATCCCCAATAAACGGGCTTTAGCCCGTAAAGTTATATTATTAAGGACTAAAGTCCCATTGCTTTACTTATTTATCACCCCACCTTAAAAGGTGGGGTTACAAAAATAGATTCCAGAAAATCGTTTTTCGGAAGTCTCAAATTAGTTATTGAAAGAATCAGTCCTCAACAAAATTAATCGAGGGCTAAAGCCCATCTTTTATAACATTCTTTTACCCCACTCTGAAGAGTGGGGTTACTATCGCGACGCGGTCAGGTGTTGTAGTATTCTTTTACCCCACTCTGAAGAGCGGGGTTACTATCGCGACGCGGTTTAGATGTTGTAGTATTCTTTTACCCTACTCTGAAGAGCGGGGTTACCATTTTGCGTGACTCAGATTTTATTCGCGGTAATTATCAGGTCTTTAGAAGACGCCGAGGAGAAAAGGTTTAAGTTGAAATCGGAGTAACATTTTATGTTTATAAATCCCGAATTTTTTAGCAAGGCAGACAGTTCACTCTTTTTGTATTCGTACAGGCGGGTCGTAATCAGTATATGGTTTTTCAAATTCTCCCCGTCGGCAGCGAGTATATTGAAATCCAGACGACCTGGAAGAAAGTCATAGAACCTGAAGAATATCCTGCCGCCGCTTTCGGTAATGTTAACGATTCTTTTATTTTCCTTCCTGAGGTTCGTATAATTCAGCAACTGCAACAGCAAGGTACCGCCGTCTCTCAAAACTTCGCGCATACGTTTCACGGATTTCCGCAACTCGGAAGGATTCATATTCGCGAGAGCATTGCCGAGCGAAACGGCAAGGTCGAATTTACAATCGAAATTTTTCTTAATGCGCGACGCGGGCGCGTTAACGAAATCAATCCTGCATCCAAACGCCCTGGATTTTTGTTTCGCCTTGAGGAGCATATCCGCGGACGGTTCAAAGCCCGTTACGTCAAGCCCGTTCAGAGCGAGCGCAATCGCGTCATTGCCCGTGCCGCATCCGATATCCGCCGCCGAGCGGTAATTTTCCTTAATGAATTTTTTCAGAATTTCCTTTCTGGCGGAAATGTAAGAAGATGCATTCACCATCAGGTCGTAATCGGATGACAGCGAATTATAAAAATCTTTATTTGTATTCAGTCTTCCCAAACGAATTTAAAGAGAAAAATTGATATGACGGTAATCACCACCGAGTACGAGATTAGAATCTGGAAATCACCGATAAGTTCGGTTAAAGGCGCGCCCTCGGAAGCAAGTTTAGTGGAATCAATCAGAGTCAGCAGCAGCGGCAGGAGCACGGGAAAAGCGAGCACGGGATAGAGCGTTCCCTTTGAATTCGCTTTCGCGATAATCGCCGCGATAATCGTCGAAGCCGCTACGATGCCGAAGTTTCCGAGAATCACCGAGAGGAAAAACGCTCCAAAGTTATTAATTTTAATTCCCGTTATCAGATAGAACAGGAAAAAAATAACGATATTCAGAGAGAAAGTGAGCACGAAATTAAAAAGCAGTTTGCCGAGAAAAATCTCCGTCGGTCCGGCGGCGAGTTTGAGAGCCATCGAGGTTCCCGTTTCTTCTTCCTTTATAAAAACTCTTGCAAGACCGCTAATGGCGGAGAAGAATATCACAATCCAGAACAGACCCGAAAGTATTGAATCATCGACTTTGTCGTCTCCGATTGAGAATTTGATGATTGAAATGGTAATAATAACGAACATCAGGAGCGAATTTATGACGTATCTGTTCCTGATTTCCGAGCGGATATCCTTTTTAAAAATCGAATATGTGAGTTTAAGAAGCAATAAATTGATTTTTACAAATTTACAAAAAATAAGTTTAAGTTTTGGAATATAATTCAGTGCTTATCCTCTGAACCTTAAGACGGAATAAGGAGACAAAGCGGCGGGGAACAAGCGAAAAGAGCGAATAAAAAACAGTTAAAACATAAATTCGGTACTAAAAAATGTATTGAGATAACATCTTATTTTATCTAATTTGAATTAAATTTATTTGGAGGAATAAATACACTTGCAATACCCCGCAGTTATAACGCAGACTTACATTGACGGGATTTCTATGCCCGGAATAGGTTCCTCCGAAAAACTTAAAACCGAAAAAGAATTCAAATCGTATAATTTTCAATATAGTTCAAACTTAAAACATATCATTCATGGAACCAATTTTTAAAAAACAGGAAAGGACAGGTCCGGTATTATTTTCCGATTACAAGAGAGGCGAAGGAATAAAGAAGGCTCTCGAAATCGGGAGAGAGAACGTTCTGTTTGAATTAAAGTCATCAAAGTTAAAAGGAAGAGGCGGCGCAGGATTTCCGACCTCGACAAAATGGATGCTGACAGCAGCCGCGAAAGCGGATCAAAAGTTCATAGTATGCAATGCCGATGAAGGAGAGCCCGGCACATTCAAGGACAGGGTGCTTCTCACGGAATATCCCGAATTGGTTTTTGACGGAATGGTTATCGGCGGGTACACTATCGGAGCGAAGGAAGGTCTTGTATATCTGAGGGGCGAATACGAGTACATGTATCAGTACCTTGAAGATTACCTTGAACAGATGAGGAAAGACAATCTTCTCGGCAAGAAGATACTCGGTCTCGAAGATTTCAATTTCGACATAAAGATAAGGCTCGGAGCGGGCGCTTACGTATGCGGAGAAGAAACCGCATTAATCGAATCACTCGAAGGACAGCGCGGCGAATCGAGAAACCGTCCTCCGTATCCTGTTAACACGGGATACAACGGACGTCCGACGTCTGTAAACAACGTGGAAACACTCGCGGCGGCGGCGCACATAGTTGTAAAGGGCGGCGACTGGTACGCGAAGGTAGGAACGGACAAATCGAGCGGCTCGAAATTATTCTCGATTTCAGGCGACTGCAAGAAACCCGGAGTTTACGAACTTCCCTGGGGCACGAAGATAAAAGACCTTTTAAAACTCGTGGACGCGAGCGAAACGAAAGCGGTGCAAGTCGGCGGAGCGTCGGGAGTATGCGTTCCCGCGTCGCAGTTCGACAGAACACTTGCCTATGAAGACGTCGCAACAGGCGGTTCCGTGATGATATTCGGAAAGAACAGGAACATGCTCAAGGTGCTCAAGAACTTCATGGAATTCTTCGTTGAAGAATCCTGCGGTCAGTGCACGCCGTGCAGAATCGGCAACGTAAAATTACTCGAAGGCGTTGAAATGATTGAAAAGGGCGAATTCACGTTTGATTACATAAACAAACTGAAAGAACTCGGACAGTCGATGCAGGTCGCTTCCAAATGCGGTCTCGGACAGTCGAGCCCGAACTCATTCATTTCAATTATCGAAAACTTTAAAGATGAAATATTAAATAAAATCGAAGCATAAAAATGGATAATAAAAAAACATCAAGAGCACCCGTCAGCCAGCAGCAGTTCAAGGTTCAGAAACCCGAGGATACGAACACCATCGGCGGGATGATATCCGTTGAGATTAACGAGAAGAAAATATCAGTTCCTCTCGGAACGACGATACTTGAAGCCTGCAAGATGAATCAGATTCACATTCCGACCTTGTGTCATCACGAGGACCTCTGCGTAGCGGGCGTATGCCGCGTTTGCGTAGTCGAAGTGGAAGGAATGAGAACTCTTCAGGCTGCCTGCGCGTTCCCGATAACGGCTCCGATAAAAGTCAGAACTTCGACCTCGATGGTAAGGAAAGCAAGAAGACACGTAATTGACCTTCTTCTCAGCGAACATTACGGTGAATGCTACTCCTGCATAAGAAACGGAAACTGCGAACTCCAGTCGCTCGCGGACGAGTACGGAGTTGACGGATACACTTTCGGACACTGCGACAAGCCCGCGTACGAAGTTGACAAATCGTCATATTCGGTTATCCGCGATATGAGCAAATGCGTTCTCTGCAAGAGATGCGTGAGAACCTGCATCGACCTTCAGGAAGTCGGCGTGCTTGAAGCGATTGACAAAGGCGACAAGACTCACATAAGCACTTTCATGGAAAAACCGCTCGCGGACGTTATCTGCATAAACTGCGGACAGTGCATCAACAGATGCCCGACCGCGGCATTGCACGCGAACGACCCGTCGGACGAAATCTGGGACGCTATAGACAACCCGAAGAAGCACGTAGTAATACAGACAGCGCCATCGCCCAGAGCGGCGATTGCGGAATGTTTCGGAATCGAGCCCGGAACGTCAATGACACAGGAATTAAACACAGCCCTCAAGAGAATCGGATTCGACGCGGTATTCGACACGAACTTCACCGCCGACCTCACGATTTTCGAAGAAGGCACAGAATTAATAATAAGGCTTTACAAGGCTCTCGTCGGCGGAGACAAGAGCGTCGCCTTCCCGCAGTTCACTTCCTGCTCGCCGGGATGGGTGAAATATCTCGAGCATTTCTATCCTGAATTCATACCGAACCTTTCGACGGCGAAATCGCCGCAGCAGATGTTCGGCGCGATTATAAAAACTTTCTACGCTCAGCAAATCGGCGTTGACCCGAAGGACGTTGTCTCGGTCGCTCTGATGCCCTGCTCCGCGAAGAAGTTCGAATGCAACAGGCCTGAAATGGCGGACTCGGGTTACAAGGACGTTGATTACGGTCTAACGACGCGCGAACTCGCGAAGATGATAAAGGAAGCGGGTATTTTCCTTCCCGAAATGCCGAAGTCTATGTTCGACAGTCCGTTCGGCGAAGCCTCGGGCGCGGGATTGATTTTCGGCGCAACAGGCGGCGTTATGGAAGCGGCTCTCCGCTCCGTAATCGAATTCGTAACGGGCAACAAGACTGAAGACATATTCGCAAACGCGAATATTATGCCGGTCAGAGGATTTGAAGGCGTCAAGTACGTAGAACTTCCGATAAACGCGGTCGGACCCGTTCCCGAAATCCTGAAGCATCTCGTAAAGGACTGGAATTGGCTTAAGGGCGCGACGCTTAAAGTAGCAGTAGCGCACGGAACGGCGAACGCGAAGAAGATTCTCGACGACATAAAGCGCGGCGGAAAATTCAGCGAATGCCACTTCATAGAATTCATGGCGTGTCCGGGCGGATGCATCGGCGGCGGCGGACAGCCGATTCCGACATCAATCGAAATCAGGCAGGCGCGCGCGAAAGCGATTTACGCCGAAGACGAATCGCTTACTATGAGAAAATCGCACGACAATCCGTACGTGAAGATGATTTACGAAAAATTCTTCACCGAAGGACCCTGCGGACATCTTTCTCACAAACTTCTGCACACTCATTATACTCCGAGAGGCAAATTCATTTCATAAAGAATAATATTCGGGGGGATTAACTTCCCCCCTCTTAAATTTTTTTTACTATGGCAAAGACAAAAAAGAAAACGCCGAAGAAACCCCTGAAGAAAGCGGCAAAGAAAACCGTTAAGAAAACCGTTAGGAAAACCGCGGTAATGAAACCCGCTGTAAAGAAAGTCGTCAAAAAGGCGGCAGTAAAAAAAGCGGCGGCGCCCGTGCTTATTCCGAACAGGAAAATGTTCGCGATGGAAATAACACTGCTCGACAAACTTCAGACGGAACTCTTCGATTCAATAGCGGCAAAACCCGAAGCGATGGATTTCGATGAAATCCGCCTCTTCGTTGACAACGTGTTTATGACGCTCAACAAAAGCGTAACGATAGCGAAGGACGTGAAGAATATGCTTCTGAACAAGGACTTCAAAGAACCGATAACGGAAACATACAATTCGCCCGCGTAAAATAATTCGCTCAAAAGATTTTCAAACAAAACAAAACGGCTGATTAACCTCAGCCGTTTTTCATTTTTGCAAAACCCGTTTTACATTTTTGCAAAACCCTTTCTATTTTATTCTCACTCCTTGCTCCCGTCAGAAACTGTCCCGATAATCCGGGAACTTACAACCTGATTGCATTATTCTATTGATTGTCATCCCGGCGGAGGCCGGGATCCATAACCGAAACACTGATTTCCGTCCCGTCAGTTTATTCCTATTGATTGTCATCCCGGCGGAGGCCGGGATCCATAACCGAAACACTGATTTCCGTCCCGTCAGTTTATTCCTATTGATTGTCTTCCCGGCGAATGCCGGGATCAATAACCGAAACACTGACTTCCGTCCCGTCAGATACAGTAATAATACTAACCCCGCTCTTTAGAGCGGGGTGAAAGAATGCTATATACAACTGGCTTTAGCCGTAGGTTCTTGCGACGGTCTGCCTTTGTGCCTGTCAGAACCCGTCCCGGGAACTTACGCCTTGACAACCACAGAAAATCTGTTCTTCATCATCACTGAAAAGACTTTTGTCATCGCTGAAAAGACTTTCGTCATCGCTGAAAAGACTTTCGTCATTGATGATGCGGCTCCCGTCACGGGTGCGCGATACTCGTCACCGGTAACGCGGCTTCCGTCATCGCTAATGCGGTCTCCGTCACCGGTAAAAAAACTTTCATCATCTCTGAATAATTTTTCATCCCCGGTAATTAAAGTCAAATCAGTAAGGATGAATCTCAAATCAGTGAGGATGAATTTCAAATCAGTGAGAATGAATCTCAAATCAGTGAGGATGAATCCTATATCAGCAATGACGAAACATTTTTTAATGAGAACAAAAACTCCGGCATTAATAATATAAGTCTCATCAACGGGGATGAACGTCAAAACATCAGTGATGAAAGTTTCTTTGGCGGGGATGAAGTATTCTTTCCCGCGGACAAAGGAAATATTTTTGATGAAAAACGAAATCTCAACGATGACGAACGAAATTTCAAAGTGGACGAGGATGATTTTATCAAGAGCGAACAAATTTTTATAGAGGACGGAAAAAATTTCTTTAATGACGGGAAGAATTTTACGGGGATTGGAGGAAAATCCTCTGTGACGGATAAAAAATCACGGATGACAGGGCAAAATCAGAGGGAACAGGGTAAATTTCACCAATAACCGCCTCAATTTCATTAACAATAATGCAATTCCGGACGTAAACGGGGTTTGTGAAGGAAATAACGGGAATTCAGACAAACGGAACGGAGGAAGAGCGACGGCAAACATTCAAAAAATCATCGGGAACGTGGATTTATTCCTGCGAATGTATTTTATTCCGATTGATAAAACACAGGATTATATAAACGCTTAATGTCAGAAAATTAAATTTAAAAAACAATACTTGAAATATTTGCATTTTCGCCTTAAACCAATCCTGATAATTTTCACTATCCAACCAAATTAAAGAGGAGAAATAAAAATGAGCGACTATATGCCCCACCGAGACGGGGACTTAGCCCAATGGGAAGAAAACTTCAACACCAAACTTCCCGGACACGCCACGGCAGTAGGCGTTCTGCCTGCAGAAGTAACAGAAGTTGACACTGTCATCACCGCGCACAATGCATCTTACGTTGAAATGGTCGCGGTAAAAGATACCGCGAAATCGAAAGTCGCGGCGAACACGGCGAGGAAAAAATCAATGCGCGACCTCGTTCGCCCGCTCGTTCAGAGAATCAAAAATCATCCGGGTTACACCGATGAAATCGGAAAAGACCTCGGCATTGTCGGACCGTCGAGCACGATTGACATAATGAACGCGAAGCCGACAATTAAAGCGGCATCCGGCGCAAGCGGAGTAACAATCGATTTCAACAAGAGCGAATTCGACGGAATCAAAATCTATTCACGCAGAGGAAGCGAAACCGAATTCACATTCCTTGCGAACGACACGAATCCGCCTTATCACGACACCCGCGTAAACCTGAACAGCGCCGACGCGGAACTCCGCGAATACTATGCCGTCTACATCCTTAACGACGACCCAATCGGAAAGGAAAGCGACATAGTGAAAATCACCGTAATGAAAATGTAGCGGCGAAGCTGAATAGCGAAAACACCGTAATGAGAATGTAGCGGAGAAGCGGACTTAAGAAATGCTAAAGGAGAAACTGTAAGAATATTAAGGAGCACGATTGTTGTTTTTCATTTAATTCCTTCCGTGGAATCTCTTACTCCTTAGAGATTCCACATTAAAATCATTAAACAACGGGATGCAAAAGTGCGGAACATAAAAGTACGGAACGCAAAATTGCGGAATGAATATTTTAAGAATTTGGAATAAATGTTTCTTGAAAAACTTTTGAATGCAAGATTAAAGATATTGAAAATATATATTCCTTGAAAAAATTGTTAGACGTAATACAAGAATTCAAAAACAAATATTCTTTAAAATACTGTTTGATGTAATACAAGAATTCAAGAACAAACATTCTTGAAGGGAAAAAAAGGAATAAAAAAGAGTTGCTCTACCAATTTGTTTTTTCATTTTATCGTTCTTCTCCGCGTGGAACTCCTTCCTCCATCGGAGTTCCACGTAATTTAATAATAATCTTAGTTCGAGCGAACTCTTTTGGCTTGAAAGGATATCAATCTAAAATGTTTCATTCTGTTAGTTTAAGAGATTAGTAAAATCAAAAATAATATGTTTTAATACACCAATATTCGGATGGCTTGATTCAAAATAATCTTTGAACAATTTGTTGTTTTTCATAGATAATATTTCCGATTTTCTCTTGTCTCGTTTTAATAAATAATTAATTCCATCAATAGTCGCATTAATTTTGCCTTCAAGAAGATAACCAATCAAACTTCCACTTTCGTATTTTTTAGAAACAAAGTTATCAATACCTGTTCTAATATATCTACGTTTTAGTTTAGAATCTTTTTGTTTCAAATTCTTAGCTTCAAAGGAATATTCATATTCATAAGAAGATGTAATTGTGGTCAACCTAAAATCAATTCTTGGGAATGTGTCGGAAAAACCTTTAACCTTGGAAATGCTCTTTGTAATCTCAGCTTCTCTATTGGTTGAAACTCTCCATTTTTGTCTTAATGGATTTTCAATTATATGACGATGCAATTCGGAAGAAATATCATTTTCATTCCAGTCTAGTTTTATCGTTTGTTCTGTCAATGAAGTTTGGTATGCTTCAACGATTAACTGAAAACATCTTTGCTCAAACGCATTCCTGAACTTTTCGCAAATAATTGTATTCAATACCATCAATCCCCGTTTAATATTTCAAGAATTAACTCGGAAGCATCTTCCAACGCCATTGACTGTGACCAAAATCTACGTTGATTCGGGCGAATAATATAAATGTCGTCTCCTGTTTTATAATTTAGTTTTTTTCTAAAATAGATATTACTAGATTTTGCTTCCCATAAATGCTTATCAATTCTTCTTAGTTCATTATCAACAAATTCTTTAGAAGTAAATATTTCGTTTTGCTCTTTAGCAAATGAAA
>AMWB02009871.1_pt1 | contig 12480 bp, 8 predicted proteins | sample 200311 | NCBI WGS metagenome assembly AMWB02 (sample SAMN02737377, study PRJNA173069) | bioreactor metagenome | biome: anode biofilm in microbial fuel cells | place: USA: California | collected 2010-12-16 | reverse complement strand
CCGGCGGGTTTTGCAGACTTGAGCGCGGCCGCCGTTCCCGCAATCAGACCGCCGCCGCCGACCGGAACCAGAACGATATCGACATCGGCCAGATCCTGGAGGATTTCCACGCCGACGGTTCCCTGCCCGGTAATGATGTCGGGATCGTCGAAGGGATGAATGAATGTCTTGCCGTCAGAGGCGATTTCGCGGGCTTTTTGCAGGCTTTCTTCGATGCTCTGACCCGACAGGACGACGTCGCCCCCATAGCTCCGGGTGGCTTCCTGTTTGCTGATGGAGGCCCATTCCGGCATGACGATCGCGGCGGCGATGCCGGCATTGCGGGCGGCAAGTGCCACCCCCTGGGCGTGGTTGCCGGCCGATGCGGCCACCACGCCGCCCGGCCCGATGTCATGCATGCGTTTCAGAATCTTGTAGGCCGCTCCCCGAATCTTGAATGCGCCGGTTTTCTGAAGGTTTTCCAGTTTCAGAAAAATTTTGCCGCCGAACATGCGGCTCATGGTCGGCGAATAGACGAGCGGGGTGTGAAAAACGCTTTTCCCGATTCTTGCCGCGGCTTCCTGAAAGGCTTCCGGTGTCATCCTGGGCTGATCCTTTCCGCCGTTCGAACCTACCTGCCGGCATCGACCCTGGGGTCTTTTGACGATACTGATGCCGATCATCCTTGTCCGATGTTTTTCCGGACGACTGCGCTGGGAAAATTCACGATATGTGACATTCGGCTGTTTGACAAGGAATTTTGTCCCATACGGCGCCCGACATGTCCCGACATGGTATAATGATGCAGTTTTTTCTTGCTAATTTTCGAGATATGGTTTTTTAGAGCCCTATGATCAACGGCTGGTTTCTCATATTATACATTACACTCGCCCTGCCGGCGGCCGGACATGCCCTCCTCTTCAAGAAGGATTCGCGTTCGGCACTCGGGTGGTTTGCCATATGCCTCACGTTTCCGCTGGCCGGACCCATCTTCTATTTTTTTTTCGGCGTCAACCGCATTCGATCCCGGGCAAGAAAACTGGAGGAGGATTTTCCCTTTAAAATCGAACACGAGGTGCGGGATCAGCGTCAGATCATGGCCTTTCAGATTCCACCGCCGCTAGACGAGATTGTCAGGATGTCCGATGCCGTCAATCCGAGGCCTCTGATCGCCGGCAACCGCGTCATCCCCCTTGTCAATGGCGGCAAAGCGTATCCGCGTATGATCGCGGCGATCGAGCAGGCTGAAAAATATGTTTACCTGAGCACGTATATCTTTGACACCCGAAAGACCGGACGCGCGTTTATCGACGCCCTCGCCCGCGCCCAAAACCGCGGGGTGGATGTCCGCGTCATCGTTGACGGTGTCGGGGAATACTACAGCATTCCAAGGGTGGGACGGCTCCTGGCGCATCGGGGCATCCGATTCGCCCGCTTCCTGCCCCCCCGCCTGTATCCCCCGGCGTTTCGCATCAACCTCCGCAATCACCGCAAGATCCTGGTGGCCGACGGCAGGCTCGCTTTTGTCGGCGGCATGAACATTCACGACAACCATCTGTCGGACGGCAGTGCAAACCGGAAGCGGATCATCGATCTCCATTTCCGGCTCACCGGACCGATCGTGAGCCAGATCGAGCATGTTTTTCTGGAGGATTGGCGGTTCGCCACCGGAGAGCGCCTGATCCCCGGGCCGTTCCATTCATTCCATACGGGGAATACCATCTGCCGCGCCGTGGTCGACGGTCCGAACATTCAGATCGACCGGCTCGAAATGCTCCTGTTCTGCGCTGTTTCGTTCGCCCGCCAGTCGATCTCGATCATGACGCCTTATTTCCTTCCTTCGCCGGAGCTCGTCGGCGCCCTCCAGGCCGCCGCCCTGAAAGGGGTGGATGTCCGGATCCTGCTGCCCGGCAAGAACAATCTTCCGTTTGTCCACTGGGCCGCTTTGAGGCTTCTGCCCGAACTGCTCGAACGCGGGGTCCGTATTTTTTTTCAGCCGCCCCCCTTTGTTCACACCAAACTCTTCATCATCGATCATCACTATGCCCAGGTCGGTTCCGCCAATCTCGATTCCAGAAGCCTGCGCCTCAATTTCGAACTCATGGTGGAGATCTATGGCCGGAGCGTCGCCCGGGATCTGCTGCCTCATTTTGAAACCCAACTTGGCAATGCCCGGGAGATGACCCTCGAAGATATGGCGAAAAGACCTCTCGCCCTGAAGCTTCGCGATTCCTTTTTCTGGTTGTTCAGACCCTATCTCTGATAGGCTTCGAACTTTACCGTGAGCATGAGATCCCCCCTTCGCCCGTCGGGCATCCGCTTGCCCATGCCTTCCAGCCTGAGGATGTTGTCTTCCCGGGTGACGGGGGGGATTGTTACCCGGATCATCTGGTTCTGGAATCCCCAGGGGATGTTCACGATTTTCTGGGCGCCGCGCAGGGCTTCATGGGGCGTGATCAGGATCGATCCATAGAGGTTCGGGTCTTCCACCGGTCCGGTCGGACGGATGACCTGAAGGCGGTGAGTGGTTTTCCGTTCGGAGAGCTGGCGGGTGAAATCGGTGACGCCGGTGGGCGGCAGCCGCCCCAGCAGCCGGAGGAACAGGATGCCGAACAGGAACCCGCCGATATGGGCCCACCAGGCGATATCGGTGGCGGCGCCGTGGCTGCCGGCGGCGCTGAGAAATTGAAACAGAAACCAGATGCCTATAAAGATGAAGGCCGGAAGTTCGAAGAAAAAGGGAATGACGATGATGGGAACGAGGGTAAGAACTCTGGCGCGGGGATAAAGGATCAGATAGGCGCCCATGACGCCGGCGATGGCGCCGCTGGCCCCGACGACCGGGATGTTCGAGTGAAGGTTGAGGACCATGTGGGAGACACCCGACGAGATGCCGCAGAGAAGATAGAAAACCAGGTAGCGGTACGGCCCCAGATGGTCCTCCACATTGTCGCCGAAAATATAGAGAAACCACATGTTCCCTAAGATATGAAGAAAGCCGCCATGGAGAAACATGAACGAGAAAAAAGAGAATATCTGCTGCCCGAAGCTGAAGTAGTCCGCGATCTCGGGGACGGAATAGCGCGCCGGAACCAGTCCGTAATAGTAGATGAACCGCGCCATGTCGCCGCCCTGCAGCAGCTCCGTCAAAAAGACGAACACATTGATGGCGATGATGGCATAGTTGACCACCGGCACGGTTTTTGACGGATTCAGGTCACGGATGGGGATCATGGTTGACTCCTCGTCGGGTTTTTAAGCAGATGGAAATGTCGCGCATGAACGCTGTCAAGGCCGCCAGATCGGCAGCGCGCCGCAGCCGGCGTTCCGGAGCGGCGGATATGCATGCCGCCGAGATTCCCCGGCGGACGGCTTCCAGACGGCTGTTCACATCATCGTCCCATGCCGCAGGGAGCGTTTCCGCGACCGGTCGGAACATCCTTTCGATGTGGCAGGGTATTTCCCCGGAGATATCCGCCGGCCGATCGACGGCGTCGGCAGATCCCCTGGGACGGGCGGCAGCCGCCGGCACGATGTCGGCCAGGACGCTGAAAGGATTCAGTCCGGATACGGCGGTCGTGTCCGTGACCCTGGCGGCAGAGGACGGCAGGGTCGGAACGGCGTCGGCGCCGAGCTCCCGGCGGACGACGGTTTCCCACGGGCCGAGCAGTTTCAGGCGTTCCGATACATATCGCCCGGCAAGCGACCGGACCGCCGTGACCATCTCTTTGGCGCAACGGGCCGCGGTCGTCTCGAGATGACGGCCGAGGCATGCTGCCGCGCCCCCATATCCGGTGGCGGCCCTCATATCCCGTACGAAGGCTTCCGACACTTGCGTCTCGAGGGCCGCCAGATCGTTCCTGAAGGCGACGGCGATCTTTGCCTGTCGAAGACCGACCGCTGCTGCCGCAGACGCGACATCGCCTTGGATCCTGCGGCATTCATCGCGCGGTTTGCTTCGGCCGATCAGTTCCGCCGCACACCGCGCCGTGGCGAGCGCCGCCTGCTCTGCCAGAAGACAGGCGGTTTGTTCCGCCTGTTCCGCCCTGACGTCGCCGGCGGCCGCCAGAACGGCCGTCTGGCACGTCCGCCGCTGACGGGAATGTTCTTTCGGGTTTGTCCGCCCGGTGTCCGGGGGCACGAGGCGAACATGGCGCGCCGCCAATACCGGGCTTTCTAGAAACGCCCGTTCATCTGCGGAAAGCACCCCGCCGCGCGGCATCAGGAGGATCCGGTCGCAGGCGGGAAGGATCCGGTACCGAATCGTGGCGGCCGCGCGGTCCATGGCGCCTGTGCCGGGCATATTGACGAGCGTCAGACCTGCCGGAAGGGGAGACGTCAGAATGATTCGGACCCGCGCCGTCGTTTTGGACAAGCGATCCAGCGCCGCCGGGGTATCGGCCGTGGTATGCCGCCGGACGTCCGCGGGGGTCGGATCGTCGATGATAACAGGCGAACCTTCACACGCCGGCAGCGATACGAACAATTCTGTTTTACCGCCCGTCGGCGATGCGGACCTGACCACCGGAAATATCGCCATGCGCCGCTCAGACCCTTGACGGATCTCGATCGGAACGGCCGCCGGGCTTTCCGTCGGCAGGAGATCTTCGGCAAGCACCTCCCGGTTGACGGCGGCCGCTTTTCCGATGCCGGCTCCACCGACAACGGCGATCCTGCTGAGCGACCGATCCAGGATCTCCCTTTCGACCTGCAGCCGGGCTTCGATATCAACATATCCCATCCTACGGACCAGAGCGGCCAGTTCTTCGAGGCGGCGTTCGACCGCGGCGGGCATCAAAGGCTTCCCGGCGGGACGAGCGCCTGCTTCACAAGATACCGGTGACGACAGGGCGTCCGGTCACATACCGGGCTGTGCGGCGCCGAGTGCCTTGATCTTTTCCATATTGACATCGAGCTTCTGCCGCTTTTCCATCAGGCCGCGATGCTTTTCCCGCACCTTTTCAACCACATCGTCGGGAGCCTTGGCCAGAAAATCCTCATTGTTGAGTTTCTTGGAAATTCCGGTCAGCTCTTTGTCGATTTTAGCCATCTCTTTTTCCAGACGCATGATCTCTTTTTCGAGATCGAGGATGCCCTCGAGAGAGACAAACACAGCGGCGTTGTCGACGACGGCGACCGCCGCCGATTTCGGTCGTTCGCCCGGCGCCGCGACCGTGAAGTTTTTAAGGCGGGCCAGGTCCGTGATCATGGCGCTCTGGCTTGCGACAGCCTCCCGCACGGACGCATCCGACGTCTGGACGAGAACGTCGAGGAAGGCCGCGGGCGGAATGTTCATTTCACCGCGAACATTGCGTATGCCGGTGATGACGCTCATCACCGTTGCCATCCGGGCTTCGATGTCGGGTGACGCGGTAATGTCCGCGGTGTCGGGATTGTCCGCGGGAAAGACGGCCTGCATGATCGATCCTTCCGCGCCCGGCAGCTTGTGCCAGATTTCCTCGGTGACAAAGGGAATGAACGGATGGAGCAGGATGAGTGTTTCCCTGAGGACCCGCCACAGGACGCTCCGAGCCGCATCCCGAGCCGCGTCGCCCATGTTGCCGTAAAGGGCCGGCTTGACCGCTTCCAGGTACCAGTCACACCATTCGTGCCAGACGAACTGGTACAAGGTCCCGGCGGCCTCGTTGAAATGATAGCCCGCGAGGGATTGCTCGACACTCCGGACGCCCCGGGCCAGCCTGGACAGGATCCATCGGTCCGCGAGCGAGAGTCGTTCGGCGGCGGGAAGCTGGGGATAGGCGGTTTCCAGGTGTATCAGGGAGAAGCGGGCGGCGTTCCAGAGCTTGTTGATGAAATTGCGGTAGCCCTCGACCCGTTTTTCAGACATCTTCACATCCCGCCCTTGTGCGGCGAAGGCGGCAAGGGTGAACCGGAAGGCGTCGGTGCCGTATTGTTCGATGACGTTCAGCGGGTCGATGACGTTGCCCTTCGATTTGCTCATCTTCTGACCGTTTTCATCCCGGACCAGGGCATGGACATAGACGTCCCGGAAGGGCACCTCGCCCATGAAGTGGATTCCCATCATCATCATGCGGGCGACCCAGAAGAACAGGATGTCGAAACCGGTGATGAGAACGGAGGTGGGATAGAAGGTGGCGAGCAGGGGCGTCTTTTCCGGCCATCCCATCGTGGAAAAGGGCCACAGGGCGGAGCTGAACCAGGTGTCCAGAACATCCGTTTCCTGCACCAGCGCCAGGCTGCCGCAGGCGGGGCATGCCCCAGGCGCCTCCATGGCCACCGTCAGCCGGCCGCAGGCCTCGCAGGTCCAGGCCGGAATCTGATGTCCCCACCAGATCTGGCGGGAGATGCACCAGTCCCGGATGTTTTCGAGCCATTCGAAATAGGTTTTTTCCCACACGTCGGGGATGATGCGGGTTTTTCCCTCCTTGACGGCGGCCATGGCCTTGTCGGCCAGGGGTTTTGCCTTGACGAACCACTGCCTGGAAAGGTTGGGCTCGATCGCGGTGTGGCAGCGGTAGCAGTGGCCCACGCTGTGGACGAGCGGGGTGATCTTTTCCAAAAGACCCAGGACCTCCAGGTCCGACAGCACCGCCTTCCGGCATTCAAACCGGTCCATGCCCGCGTATTTTCCCGCCTCGGCGGTCATGCGGCCGTCGTCGCCGATGGCCTTCACGGCCGTCAGGTTGTGGCGGCGGCCGATCTCGAAGTCGTTGGGATCGTGCGCCGGGGTCACCTTGAGTCCGCCGGTGCCGAAGCTCGTGTCCACATAGCTGTCCCGGATGACCGGAATGGGACGGTTTACTATCGGCAGGATGACCTCCTCCGCCGGGAGGTTCATGTAGCGCTCGTCGTCGGGATTCACGGCGACGGCCGTATCCCCCAGCATGGTTTCCGGGCGGGTCGTCGCGACGGTGATGCCTCCCGCGCCGTCGGCAAAAGGGTAGCGGACATAATAGAGATGGGCGTCCACCTCCTCGTGCTCGACTTCCAGATCGGCCAGGGCCGTATGACATCGCGGACACCAGTTGATGATATAATTCCCCTGGTAGATCAATCCTTCGTCGTAAAGCTGGACAAACACCTTCCGGACCGCCGTCGAGAGCCCTTCGTCCATGGTAAACCGTTCCCGGTTCCAGTCGCACGATGCCCCCAGGCGCTTCAGTTGATGGATGATGGCGCCCCCGTACTCCTTGCGCCACGCCCATACCCGTTCGATGAACCGCTCCCGCCCGAGCCGGTGACGATCGGTCCCCTCGGCGGCAAGATGCCGCTCGACCACGTTCTGGGTGGCGATGCCCGCGTGATCGGTGCCGGGCATCCAGAGAACGTTATCCCCGCGGAGTCTTCTGTATCGGCAGAGAATATCCTGAAGCGCGTTGTTGAGGGCATGTCCCATATGGAGGACGCCGGTAACGTTGGGCGGGGGGATGACGATGGAATAGGCTTTTTTCTCGCTCCGCTCCGATGCGGCGAACAATCCTTCCTTTTCCCAATAGTCATACCAGCGTTTTTCCACATCATGGGGCTCATACCCCTTGTCAGGCAGATTGGTGCTCATGAACGTCTACTCCTCACTCGTTATCCAGGCATGTATCCGGAGCGGTATCTTCCAGATATCCATCGATCAGGTATCCAATCAGACGGATATCCATTGCGGTGCTGAATGGCGCGACGGCCTTATCGAGGATTATTTTCATCGTAGTTGTCGGGGAATCCGCCCCTTTTTTTCATTTCCTTTATAAGCGTCTCTCTGAGGCTCCGCATCTCACGATCGACTGCCCTCTGGAGGACCTCTTTCAGCATCGTTTCTATCTTATCGACAAAAACCCGCTCCATGATCCGACGGATAACGATTTCAAGTTGGTCCGTGGAAATATCGAGGCAGGCCGCGGTGTCGTCCGATGGCGGCGATACATTTCTTCCGGACGCGGATTGCAGGCGATCCCGGAAGCCCCGGGCATGGGACGAGGCTTTCTGGAAGATCGTATGCCGCTCGTCACGGGGGCGGGTTGCCGGAAAAGGGTGCGCCTGAAGGCCATCCGATCTTCGATCGGATTCCGGTATGGGAGATGCGTCTGATGTGAATTCTGGACGATCGGCCGCGTTCTCTTCTCCATCGTGAAAATTATGCGACGGAAGCGATGGTTCATCATCGGTGCCGTCGCGAAACCTGAAGCCGGACATTCCCATGCGTTCAGGGCGGTCATTCGACGCATGGACGGGTCTTGAAGCGGATTGCGGTCTGCGGATATCACGCCCCTCCGGACCTGAATCAACAAAGGTGCCTCTGTTTCGAAACATCGTTTCTCTTTCATTCGCGGCGGGCGGGGAACCGAACGGGGCCGTCGGGCCGAGCGGATTTCCGGTATGAGCGTTGGTTTCCCTGCTTTCCGCGTTTAATTCGATGGCATCGAGGTCCCCGTCGGGAGCCATGGTCCTCTGAACATCGAAGCGGGTTTGATCGATCGCTGGTTTGAACACACTTCCCGATGACGCTTTGTCTCGGGATGGCTTGGTGGCCAAGGCATCGAGATTGCCGTCCGGAACGATCACCGTCGGCGATCTTTCTTCCCCGGGTTTCCGGTCGTCATCATCTTCAAATTTCATTGCTGCTCTCTTTGCCCATAGCCTGATTTCCTGTCGCGACCTTGATCTTTCCATTCATCATAATGATCCATATGATCCATATGATCCATGAATCTGAACATCCATATGATGATGAAATCTTGGAAAATTAACATACGGGATAATATCGTGTCAAGAACGCTGCGCCGGATTCAGGCCGTTATCGCCCGAGGCCCGCCCTTAAAGCCTGAGGGTGATGTAATAGCCGCGCTCGCCCCGCTGGAGGAGGACGACCACCGACCCCTTGTTTCTGTATTTTACGGCCGCCCGTTCAAAATCCTGGGTATTTTGAATTGTTATCTCGTCGATCTGGCGGATGACGTCGCCTGGATGAACGCCGATTTCGGCCATATAGGAATCCGGCCGGACGGCGGTGACGAGCGCACCCTCGCTGCGCCCGCCGGTCGCCGCATCTTTCACCTTGACCCCGAAGAGGCGGTATCCCAGCTCAGGGGCCTGGGCGATGGGAAATACGACGGCCTTGACCTCCTTTTTGAGGGAGGCGCCGTCCCGCCACAAGATGATCTTCAGCGTGTCGCCTGCGGTAACCCCTTTCATGGCCGAGTTGAATTCCCCGGTACTGTGGAGTTTGATGCCGCCCAGCGAAAGAATGATGTCCCCGGTGCGGATACCTTCGGCATAGGCCGGGCTGTCCGGCGCGACCTGTTTGACGAGAACTCCGGCGCCGCCGGGTGTTTTGAAGTATCGGGCCATCTGTTCGGAGACGCCTTGAACGGTGAGTCCGATCCAGACCTGCGGAACCTCGCCGTGCGCGATGAGATCCGATACGACCCGGGAGGCCTTGTTGATCGGAATGGCGAATCCGATGCCCTGGGCCTTGGCGTAAATGGCGGTATTGACGCCGATCAGGACCCCGTTGACGTTCAGGAGGGGTCCGCCGCTGTTGCCGGGGTTGATGGAGGCGTCGGTCTGGATGAAATCGTGATAGATGGCGTTGTCCGTCCGGATGTTTCGGTTAACGGCGCTGATGACTCCCGTGGTGACGGTGTGGGAGAAACCGAACGGGTTGCCGATGGCGATGACCTCCTCTCCGATCATCAGATCGCTCGAATCACCCATCTCGACGGCCGGCAGGGGTGTTCGGGAATAGATTCTCAGAACGGCCAGGTCCGAATCCCGGTCGGCGCCGACGATGATCGCTTCGAATTCCCGCTCGTCATTCAATGTGACGGTGATTTTCCCCGCCTGCGAGATGACATGGGCATTGGTGAGGATGAAGCCGCGCCGGCCGTCGATGATGACGCCCGATCCTAGACTGCTGCGGGGATACTGGCGTCTTGGATCGGGCTCGAAGAAATCCTTGAAAAACCATTCGAAAAGAGGGTCCATTTCGTTGAAGGGGCCCTGCCGTCCTTCGACCGGCTGTTCGGAGCTGATGTTGACGACGGCCGGGCTGACCTTACGTACGGCCTTGACCACTGCGTTTTCGCGGTTGTACTCGGCGGTCCGGCCCTGGGGTTTCGGAATGAGGATCAGAATGAGGCATGTCGTTATCAGGAGGGCCTTGGCGTTTATCGGATTGATTATTTTCATAGAAGGTTTGTATTTTCGTTCAAGATGGTTAATATTGATTGTTTATTTTTACGTAAGACAGAATGCTTTTTATCGGAAAGTTGTGTAGCATGAACCCCTGTGACATTCAAGATATCTTGCCGCTGGTCAGCCGCCCCAGCCGCTATCTGGGAACCGAGGTCAACCGCGTCAAGAAGGATCCGACGGCCGTCGGACTCAAGATCGCGCTTGCCTACCCGGACCTCTACGAGATCGGCACCTCCCATTTCGGGCTCCAGATTCTCTACGACATTCTCAATCGGCGCGACGACATCGCCGCCGAGAGGGTGTTTGCACCCGGCCGCGACATGGAGGCGCGCCTCCGGGAAGCCGGGCGGCCGCTTACGAGCCTCGAATCCGGCCTGCCGCTCGCCGCCTTCGATATCCTCGGGGTGAGCCTTCTTTATGAACTCAATTTTACGAATGTGCTGACGCTGCTCGATCTTTCGGGCATTCCGTTTCTCTCCCGCCAACGGAATGCCGCCGATCCCCTGGTCATCGCCGGCGGTCCGTGTACGGTGAATCCGGAACCCGTGGCGGATTTTTTCGATGCCCTCGTGGTGGGGGACGGCGAAGAGGTGCTTCCGGCGATGGCCGATATCTGGCTCGCCTGGAAAAAAGACGGCGACGGCCGTCGCGAAACCCTCCTGAGATCGTGGTCCCGGTTGGCGGGTGTCTACGTTCCCGCATTCTTTACGCCGCATGTCGATGACCACGGTATCCAGACCGTTATCCCCCGTTTTTCCGATTATACCCATGTCGTTCGTGCCGTCGTCCCGGATCTTGACCGGGCGCCGTTTCCGGCTGCCCCGGTGGTTCCCTTCGGCCGCCCGGTCCATGACCGCCTCCGCCTGGAGGTGGCGCGGGGATGCACCCGCGGGTGTCGCTTCTGTCAGGCCGGGATGATCTACCGTCCGGTGCGGGAGCGTTCCCCCGAGAAGCTTCTCGCGCTGCTCGACGCCGCCATCGCCGCCACCGGATACGAGGACCTCTCACTCCTTTCGCTCAGCACCGGCGACTACGGCTGCATCGCGCCGCTTCTTTCCCGTCTGATGGACCGATATGCCGGCGATCAGACGGCGGTTTCCCTGCCGTCGCTTCGTGCCGGCACCTTGACCGCCGGGCTCATGGAACAGATCAAAAAGGTAAGGAAGACCGGTTTCACCATTGCCCCCGAAGCCGGAAGCCGGCGCCTCAGGGATGTCATCAACAAAAACATTACCCGTGAGGATATCCTTGGCACGGTTACCGACGCCTTCGCCGCCGGCTGGCAGGTCATCAAGCTCTATTTCATGATCGGCCTGCCCACCGAAACGGATGATGACATCGAGGCCATTGTCGCGCTGGTGAAAGACCTGAGGCGGCTCGGCGGTCCGAAAGGGCGCAAGGGGAAGATCAATGTGAGCGTGGGAACCTTCATTCCAAAATCCCATACCCCTTTTCAGTGGTGCGGACAGCACTCCATTGCGGCCTCCCGTGAGAAAATAGAGTATCTGAAGGATCATCTCCGGCTGCCGGGGGTGCAGGTCAAATGGCAGGATCCTGAAGTCAGCTTTCTGGAAGGCGTTTTTGCCCGGGGTGACCGCAGGCTTTCAGACCTGCTGGTCGCCGCCTATCGAAACGGATGCCGCTTTGACGGGTGGGGCGACCAGTTCCGGTTCGATCTCTGGCGTCAGGCGTTTGAACAGACATCCATCGATGCCGACTTCTATACGGTACGGACCCGGCCGGTCGATGAACCGCTGCCGTGGGATCATATCGAGACGGGTGTCACCCCCGCATTTCTCAGGTCGGAATGGAGCGCCGCCCTGGCGGCCCGGACCGTCGGCGACTGCCGGATGGGAGGGTGTAACCACTGCGGCGTCTGTGACTTTGAAACCCTCGAACCGGTGACCTTCGGTCCGGAGGCGATGGACGGGCTGCCCGCTCAATCTCCGCCGGCCGAACCAGGATATCCGGATGCCAAAACCCTTCAGGTACATTATGCCAAGCTGGGACCGGCCCGTTATTTTGGACACCTGGAAATGGTAAACATCTTTGTGCGTGCCATCAGACGGGCGGGAATTCCCGTTATCTATTCCGGCGGATTTCATCCCATGCCCCGCATCTCCTTCAACGACCCGCTGCCCACCGGCATGGAAAGCGAGCATGAAATCTTTTACCTGGGGGTTCCCGGCCGGGTGCGTCCGGCGGAGGTGTCGGCGCTTTTGCAGCCGCATCTTCCCGAGGGACTCGACATCAAGGGCTGTGCTCTGGCGCCGTCCAAGGCGGGGCGGCGAGCGCCTGCCGCCGCAAGATACCGCATCAGCCATCCGAAGGCGG
>AMWB02072344.1_pt1 | contig 12483 bp, 15 predicted proteins | sample 200311 | NCBI WGS metagenome assembly AMWB02 (sample SAMN02737377, study PRJNA173069) | bioreactor metagenome | biome: anode biofilm in microbial fuel cells | place: USA: California | collected 2010-12-16 | reverse complement strand
GTCAGTTAACCACACATCCAGCAAAAAGGAGGTTCTAACTGCTGATGAATAATCAACAAAAAGCATTAAATCCGATTAAAAACAATGGGTATTTTGAGGTAAAAACGCCATGAAAATCACTAAAGTTACGAAGTCCTATTTTGAAACCGAAGGCGAAAGAGTCTACTTTTTCGAGCCTTTGGATGAGGAAATGACCATCACAGAGTTGCAGGAATTGATGGATGAGAACGAAAAGTTTTTGCTCAACGAGATTCAGAAAATGAAGAAAGAGGTAATCACGGAGCCCTCCGTGATTCCAAAAGATAAGTCAAGGAGCGATACTTGTGAAAAAGGAGAAACACCATGAAATTCGTTTTTGAAAATCACACCGAAATTGATTTTGAGGACACTACGATTGAGTTTTTTAAAGATAAAATCGCTCACAATATGGCTTATAAAACAGTCCAGCCCAATAGATTTGATAGAAGAAAATATAAATTTACGATTATGAAAATAATCACCATGCGAATGAAAGGAAAGTCATACAAAGAGATTGGAATTGCAATAGGAAGAAGTCCTGAACGAGTCCGGCAACAAATCCATAGATTTTTTAAGAGATTGAAATTTTGTGTAGAACATAACAATCAACCATACAGATCAACGCAATAAGGAGTGTATATGAAGAACAAACCAAGCAAAAAGATATGGAACAAATTAACTAAGTATCAAAAAGATTTGTGGGAAATTTTAAATTATAAGTTCGGTCTTGCTGAATATTGGACTGGTATTTTTAAGGTTTCTCCGACGGAAAAAGAAGTAAAAAGCCTATGTCATAACTTGGCATTAGTAGCCGTATGGACTATCGGAAAAGAACATGATACTAAAAACAAAAGAAGCAAGTAAATACATTGGCGTATCAATCAACACGCTAAAAACTCTTTCCAATAATGAGCGAATAAAATCGTTCAAGACATCTGGCGGTCACAGGCGTTTTATGCAAGAGGACTTAGACCACTTCACTGGAAAAGTCACAGAGAAGCAAGATAAAGTCACCGTTGTTTATGCCAGATGTTCTACCGCAAAGCAGAAAGAAAATCTTGAACGCCAGAAAGACAGGCTGATGAAACACGCTGAATCACAGGGTTATAAATATATTGTGATTGATGAGATTGCCAGCGGAATAAATGAGAAACGCAAAGGCTTGCACAAGTTATTGAACATGGCTTTTCAAGGAAAAATTGAGCGTGTGCTGATTGAATACAAAGACCGCATTGCCCGCTTTGGGTATGAATACCTGTGGTCAATCTTTCGCAATCTTGGGATTAAGGTTGAGATCATGGAGAACAGGGAAAAGAAATACGAAGAAGAACTGGCAGAGGACATCATGAAGATATTGACCTGTTATTCAGCCCGATATTACGGTGCAAGGGGCGGTAGAAAGAAGAAAATAGCGGTTGTCGAATCTAATGCAATATAAAAAGGAGGCGTTGAAAAAAAGTGAGTCAACTTTGATAATAATCTATGCGGGATAAATTGGGATGCGTATGAACACTAAAAACCTCCCCACAATATTAATCATAATCCAGATATGCGCCTCAGTACCTTATGGCATCCAGGGCGATTGGCGACGGTGTTTATACTGGATATTCGCGGCGGGGATAAATGCCGTTGTTACATATTAACGAAGCGGGGATAAGAAAATGCGTAAGGAGGAGTGCGAATGAAAATTGATATCTATAAAGTATATTATCTTCTAGGCGGGATAATCCAATACGTTACGATGGCAATGTTTATTTATGCCCTTTTTGGGGTGGTTATTTGGATAAGCCGCGACGCCTTGCATTTATCTCCCATGATGATCCGGGCAGTCATTATCATTATTGCGATGACTGGTGTTATTAGTGCAGTCGTCGATTTTATAAAAGGACGACTGCCATAAAATGCTAGAATGGTTAATACTAATCATTGGGATTCCGATTGCTTTCGTTTTAACCATTTTATTTTATGTCATTTTAATCATTACAGAACATTTCCATAAGAGGCGGGGATGATGATTTTTTCAGTTCTATGCCTTGTTTCGTTTGTTATCGGAGCGTGGTTGGCTTACCCCGCAGGCAAAACACAAGGGAGGGTTGAAGAATATGAACGATGGCTCAATGTCTTCGAGCGGGTTGGGATCAACGAATGGGAGATATTTGAAAATTGCGAGAAAGTTTTATCGGAGGGAAGCCAGGACCGCGTTTTCAAAGTTATCAAACGTCGTGGAAATCATGCCGTTAAGGCAGAGGGTGGCGTTGGCGATAAAGATAATTCTCGAAAAGCTCTGAAATGCGCGTTCTGCTTGCGATTTGATGATTGCATGGCCTCAATGGATTCAGCGTCGCCCCTGCCGATCAAGTGTATAACAAAAAATTACCAATTCTTTGAACTAGACAAAAGGAGCCTCTATGGAGAGCATTAATCTGTTGTTATTAAATTTGATCGTCTATGCTTACACAATAACGTTCGGATTGGTAGTTGATGATGAGGCGCGATATCGCACAAAAAAGAAGTTCAGGGATTTGCCAACAAAGTTATACGGGGCCGGGACGTTTGGGAAGGTCCTATGGGTTGACCATCTGTTTACAATTCTCTTACACTCAACCGTATGCGTCCTGATTTATCATGTTTTTGGGCAGACGCAAACGGCATATTTGGCCGCGATGCTGTTTGCCATAAACCCTATTAACAGCCAAGGGTCGATTTGGATGAACGGCCGGCGATATGTCGTTAATACCATCCTTGTCCTTTCGATGTTTTTATGGGCCCCATGGGGCGCGGTGTTGTACATGTTCACGCCGTTCTTCCAGGCAAACGCGGCGCTTAGTCCGCTGATCTTCTTGTTTTCAAAATATCCATATCTAGCATTAATGATCCCGGTATTCTTTATCATGGGCAGAGGCAACATTATTCAGTGGTATCGCCTAAGGGCAATAAATTTGCATGGGACCGAGATGGCCAGGATCCGCCCGGCCAAAATAATTATCATGGTAAAGACTTTCGCGTTCTATCTGTTCTCATGCTTAATCCCGCAAAGAGTGTTAATGTATAACCCTTTTCTGGAGTCGTTCGGCGTCCACCGGGACTGCAATAAATATTGGTATAAAAAAAATTGGTTGTTTTGGCGTGGAGTGCTGGCGATAGTTTTCGTCGGGTACTTGATTTTTCACTTCGGGATTGATTCTTATATTGGATTTGGACTGGCGTGGTACTGCTTATTTATTTTTCAGTGGACAAACTTAATCACCACCACACAACAAGTCGCAGAACGCTATTGCTACCTTGCTAACATAGGATTGATGGTTGCCTTAGCTGGCGTCTTGCAATATTTCCCCCGAGAGTTCTCTGCCGGTGTCCTGGTATTTTATGCGCTGAAATTATACCAATTCATGCCAATGTGGAAAGATATGGGGCATTTTATTTATTGGCAAATGTTTTATGGCTGGGATGATGCCCGCCCGTCCATATTTAGGACCAACAGTTACTTAGCTGATGGCGACCTATACCGGGCTTATGTCACATGCGAGAACGCTTTGCTCAACCACCCTAACGACTGCAAACTGAATATGATCATGTCAATAATCTGCCTTAATTTATCTAGGGTTGATTTTGTCGATTGGGCGCGGAAAGGGCTCTTGCACCAAAAACGCGCTGAACAGTTTATAATCGAACCCAAGCGCGACGAATTAATGTCTATGATAATTGACATAAAAGATCAGCTTAACAAAAGGATTAAAAGCGTAAGATGCTAACCTGCAAATATTGTGGGAAACCGCTTGTTAAGAAAACTGTGTGGCAGACAACATGTAATGACCCGGAATGTCAAAAAGCCAGGAGAGCAGAGAAATATCTCCAATGGTACAAAAAAAACCGATCTAAACGGTTAACATATTTGAAAGAATATCGGGAACTATAATTCCTTAAAACAACCGTAAGGTTGTTCGCCAAACCAAGGAATTTTCTGCTAGTGTGTAGCTAGGTAACTTCTTCTTCCAAAATTAATTTTTTACCAGGACCCGTTTCCATTGCGATGGGTGGACGCGGGTACTTTCTTTTTGTCCTATGGCGAGAAAATCATTATCAGACAAGATTGATTATAAACAGCTCAAGACATTATGCTCTTTTGGCCTTACAGATATTCAAATCGCACAATTTTACGGAGTGACCGAGAGGACGATCAACAACTGGAAATCAAATCGGTTGTTCATGTCAGCGATGAAGCACGGGAAAGATATCGCCGACGAGAACGTAGAGGCCGCCCTTTATCACAGGGCTATAGGGTATTCTCACCCAGAAGAAAAAATATTCTGTCATGAAGGCGATATTGTTCGGGCCGAAACAACCCGGCAGTATCCTCCTGACACAACTGCATGTATTTTCTGGCTTAAGAACCGCAAAAAACTCGTTTGGCGCGACCAAGACCAAGGGAAAGACCAGGTGTTCCCTGACATCAATATATTCATAAAAAACGAACAAATAACAGGTGCCAATGGCAACGGTAACGGTAACGGAAAATCAAGCCGAACAAAAACGACCGTCCAAAGATTTCGAGCTGACGGGACGTCAAAGTTTAGCCTTCCAGATTCTCTTTGATCTTCTTCTCTCGGCAGTGCGTTTGTTGTATGGCGGGGCAAAAGGAGGCGGAAAGAGTTTCTTCGGATGTCTTTGGGTTGTTAAATGGTCGCATTGGCTGATTAAGTTTTTTGATATCAAGCCAAGCGACAATCCTCCGGCTATTGGGTTCATGGGCCGCAAACGTAGCGTTGATTTCACAATGACAACGCTCGAAACATTTAAGCGCATTATCCCCGCGTCGATATATCGCATCAATGAGCAGAAGAAGGAGATCATCCTCTGGGACAGAGTAAAAGTCTATTATGGCGGGTTAGACGACCAGGAAACGATTAATAAGTTCAACTCAATGGAGTTATGTTTTTTCTTTATAGACCAAGCTGAAGAAACTGAGCGTGGGGATTTGACAGAGTTAAAGGCTTCTTTACGGTTTAAATATAATGGCAAACAACCGCCGTATCGTGAGCTTTATACAGCAAACCCAGCGGAATGTTGGCTAAAGCAGGATTTTATCAAAGGGGGAGGCGGCGAGACTTATTATTTTGTTCCGGCTCTCCCGTCAGATAACCCGCATCTACCCAGCGATTATGACGGCACACTTGAGATTGCGTGTAAAGGCGACCCGGCCTTATTAGCGGCATACCGTGACGGGGATTGGGACGCATTGGCTCAGACCAATGTCCTGATCACGGACGTTATGCTTGAAGGGCTAAAAGGAATAACCCATAACCGGCATTACCTCAAACGGGTTGTTGCTTGCGATCCGTCAGAGGGCGGGGATGAATGTGTTATTAAAGTTTTTGAGAATGAACGTGAGATTGAACAGCTGATCCTGCATTACAAAGATGCCGTTAAAATTGCCCACGAAATAGACATGATGCTCCTTAAACATGACGCCTGGGCGTTCTGCGTTGATGTTATCGGCAATGATGTATACGACATTGTTTCTGACATGACTCGGGCCAGGGGGGTTAAAGGCATCCCGATAAATAGCGCAGAGAAGGAAAATGTCTCGCCAAAGTTTTTTAACCGCAGGGCTGAGATATGGTGGTATGTGGCCAGGACAATGATCCTGAACAAAGAGGTCCACGAGATCGAGGACGAACAGACGCGGGGACAGCTTATGTCTGTTTACTATTCCATCGTGGATTCCTCCGGGACCGTGAAATTGGAGAGTAAACAACAGACAAAAAAACGCCTTAAAGGGCGGAGTCCTGACCGTGGGGATTGCTACGTCTATGGGATTTGGGCGTTACAGTTCGTAGAGGATGTCAATAAGTTCAAGAAAAAATTAGCGATGGCCAGCAGGCCTGGGAGATATAATCGCGTCTCAAAATATGAACCCGTAAATGTATGGGCGGTGTGAGCTTATGAAAGCAACAAGAGAAAGAATTGATAAAGATTTTAGGCGGGCAAGACGGTTATCTGCTGGCTGGACAAAGGCCGCAAAGGAAGACTTAAAGATAGCGCTGGGCGATCAATGGGATTCTGACGCCAAACGGATACTGGAAGAGCAGGGGCGTCCAGCCTTGAACCTCAACATAATCCAGCCGCTTTTATTTTTAATCTCCGGATATCAAAGAGATTCGCGGTCCACTCTCCGCGCATACCCAGAGGGGCAAGAAGACAATATAAAAGCCGATATCACTACCAGACTGATTAAGAACATGGTTAAGAAGTCTGATGCGAATTATAAGATGTCGTTTGTTTTTGAGGATGGGATAACCTTGGGTAAAGGGTTCGCCTTGCCGTTCTTTGACTATACATACGATCTTATTCATGGGGCCATGAAGTTCAAAAAAGGTGATCCGTTCTCGATTCGCATTGACCCTGGGGCGTCTGAATATGACATGTCGGACGCGAACTATGTTGTGATTGACTCTTTCCCAAGTGAAGAAACATTAATCGAATTTTTCCCTGAGAAAGAAGCGGTCATTAAAGCGCTGGCAAGAAGCCAGGGGACATCCGATACCGATATTGATGTTGATTTCAAGGAGGATGAAGATTATAAGGCTGCTGACCAGATGGACCCCAGCGCAGGAGATTCAGACGAAAACGAAGACAACCCTCATCATTTGATCGAGTACCATTACAAGAATTTTGAGACGAAATATCTAGCCGTTGATACTTTCGTCGGAGAACATCAATTATTTGATACTAAGAAAGAAGCCAGAGCTTATCTGAACACATTGGCTACGGTTCATCCGCCGGAAGAGCAACTTAACAAAGACGAAACGCAAAAGATATTTAAACGGAAGGTCCCCGAGTTTCGTATAGCGTGGAAAGTTGGGGACGTTATTCTTGACGACCAAGTATCCCCATTTTTCCCCCAATGGCGGAACTTCGGCGTTATCCCGTTTTTAGCACACTATAACCCAACCGCAAAGCAGGCACTCAAGCGCGAGGACTTGGCTTACCAAGGGATTGTCCGGAATTTAAAGGACCCACAGCGGGAGAAGAACAAACGGCGCAGCAGTACGCTGCACATTTTAAACACGACAGCAAACGCGGGATGGCTGTGTGAGGAAAATACTTGGGTTGACAAGGAAGAAGTCAAGGAATTTGGTTCTAAGCCTGGCGCCATTTTGGAATACAAGACAGGGAAACCCAAGCCAGAGCGGTTGACGCCGGCCAATATCCCTCAAGGGCACATCATCTTAGAAGAGCAGTCAGAGCAGGACATCAAATTGATATCCGGTGTTAATGCCGATCTGCTTGCTATGCAGGACAAAAATACATCTGGGAAAGCTATCGCGTTGCGGCAGCAGCAAGGAATATTAATGCTCCGCAGGATTTTTGATAATTTTTCAATGTCTTTAATGATCCTTGGCCGGTTCATGTTGTCGCAAATGGGCCAATTCTATACCGTTGATAAAGCCAAGCGTGTCTTGGGAGAGCGGTTTTTGATGGACAATGGGCAGGATATTCCTGTCAATAACCCCTTAACCGGGCAGCCTGGAGTTGACCCAATGACTGGCCAGCCGCAAACTAAGCGGGTTCCGCTCGACGACGAAGTCATTGCCCAATGTTTACAAGATACCGAGCAAGGAGATTATGACATTTCAATCGGCGAGGGGCTTGATAGCCCGACTGTCCGTTATGCAACGTTTATGATGTTGCAGGAAATGTCTCAGTCTATGCCTATTCCTCCTGAAATTATGATGCAGTATGCGGATATCCCAGATGATGTCCAGCAAAAGATTAAAGCATATCAGGCGCAAGCCCAGCAGATTCAGATGATGCAGGCGCAAGCCGTAGCGCAACGAGGGAAACCCGATACGCCGGCGGGATAATCCCGGTGAAACCCCTCTTTTGAGTGAAAGGAAAATATTATGGGTAAACAAATTAATTCTGACGTGGACCATTCAACAGATTTAGGCCAAAACGACCTCAATCTCCCTTTGGACGAGGATATCTCTTCAGCGTCTAAACAAACTCCTGAGGATCCCCACTCTCCATTAAATTCCGAGAATCCTGCGGAAATTGACAACAAGCGCGCAGACGACGGTGAGGAGGAAGAACCAGAAGGGCAAGATAACGAAGCTGACCCTGTTGTTGCTGCTGGGGATCAAGTTGTGGATCCTGATGACGAGGAAGATTCATTCCAAGAACTACCTAGCGACCAAGTCAATAAATTAAACGTCAAGGAGAGAGCCTTTTACCGAGACTTGAAGAAGGAACGGGAAAAAAGGCAAAAAATAGAAGTTGAACGTGATTTTTTGCTTTTTCAAAAAAAATACGGTCCTTCTGCCGATAAACAGAAGGTTAATGAAGAAGATGAGGAGCACCAAGATGAATGGCAAGACCCGTTTTCCGGGAAGGACCCTGATGATGTAGTTACGCTAAAGGAACTTCAGGAGCGGGAAAGGTCAAAGCAAGCGTTCGAGGAAAGAAAAGCAGGGAAGGAACGTGAAAGACAGAGGAAACAAAAAGACGCACAAGCGGCTAGGGATGCAGAGAACAGCCAAAAGATCGAGGCGTTAGAATCCAAGTTCAGACGTACACATCCAGATTATGACGAGGCGTTGAAATTGGCAGGCGAGGTGATCAAGAAGCGGCCTAGCTTAGCCTTTGCAGTCCGAGCAGAAATGGATGACCCGGATGGAGACCCCGTTTCCGCCGTATATGAACTTGCGAAACAACATCCTGATTATGCCAAAATTCGTGGCAAAAAAGACACGAAAGATAACGTCAACCGTATTGTGCGTAACGCAAGCAGACCTAGGACGATTGCAAATATGAACGAACAAGGCGGAGCCGCTGATGATCTGGAAGGGATGGACTCTGAAGAGCTGGGTAAGACTTTAGCGGGGTTCTCAGAATCCCAGTTATCAAAAGTCCCGCGAAAACTACGAGAAAAAGCACTTCGCGGATATTAACCGCATTGGGCATACGAGGAGGTTTAGTCAATGGGTAATTATTCAGGATTAAGCACATTTGCAAAACAGCTTTGGGATAAGGAGTTGATTATCGAAGCTATTGAGCAGATGTGGCTAAAGAAGTTCATGTCTCAACGGGGCCGGTCTCCGATCCTGTTGAAGACTGAGTTTGAGAAAGAAAAAGGGTATCGCATGACAGTCGGCTTGACTATGAAGCTCGACGGGGAAGGTGTTGACGGAGACAACGAGTTAGAAGGCAACGAAGAAGATCTGGATGAATACAGCATGACGTTTGATATTGACCAAAAACGTAATGCTGTTCGCTTGAAAGGTCGAATGGATGAACAGAAGACGGCTTACAACATGAGAAGCACAGCTAAAGAAGTTATTGGGATTTGGCTGGCAGAAATCATGGAGAAAGAGTCGTTTAGGAAGATGGCGGGGCTTACGACTTACACGTTCTCTAACACGCCTACCGCTCCGTCTACAAACAGGATCATCTATGGCGGAGACGCCACATCTTATGCTGACATTGAGACGGCAGATAAGATGACCCTTGCCTTGATACATAAAGCAGTCGTGAAAGCCCTCACTGTTACACCTAAACTCCAGCCTATCCGGTATGAAGGCCGGGATTATTACATCCTTGTCATCCACCCGAACCAGAGCTATGACCTGCATCAAGACACCGGATATACGGCCCTTATGCGAGACGCCGAAGTCCGCGGGAAAACAAACCCGTTAATTAACGGAGCGGATGCGGTTGTGGCATGTGCTGGCGCAACGGTTATCATTCACGTTCACACTTACGTCCCGACATTCAGTACATGGGGGGCTGGTGGGGCTGAACCTGGAGCCCGAGGGTTATTGCTTGGCCAGAAAGGGTTAGCGATCGGGCTGGCATCAGCCGGTCCTGGTTGGGCAGAACGCGACTTTGATTATGGCAACAAGTGGGCTATCGCAGCTGGGCGTATTATGGGTTTCCGCAAGACTGTATTCAATAGTGAAGATTTTGGGGTTATCGCCATCGACACTTACGCCACAAGTTTATAAATCATTGATTAAGAAGGGTGAGAGGGGGTATCCATTCCCCCTCTTTATTAAGCAATAGGAGGGCAAATAGATGTCTTACATAGCAACATTAGTAAAGTCTATGGGATTAAGTGGCGGGGAAGCTATCCGCACTTATGACGTTAGCCCAGATTCCAGTAGGGGGAGCATTACGATTTCAGACGTTACTTCCGCTTTTGTCATGGGGGTTGTCCCGTTGATTGAGGCGCCTGGGGCTTTGGCGCAGGTAAGCGTAAAAGCAAAGGAGAACGCAACGACAACCAACCAAATCGACTTTAATCTTTATAGTTCGACCAACGTCGAAGCAACGGGGTATAAGGATTTCCGCGTTACGGTAAAAGTCGAAAGTTAAAACAATTCTTCCCGGGGGCGTGAGAAATCATGTCCCCCGGAAGAACCATACCTAAGAAAAGGGTTATTATGGAAATCGTTTATTTCGGGAAGAAGCAGCCGTACACTTTCACCATTTCAGCCGTCATTGACGGGAAAAAGACGCCTAAGTGCTTTCGTTTTATGCCGTTTAAAGCGCAAGAAGTCCCTGACCCATATGGGAAGATCATTATGGCAAATGGCGGTCCAGCCGGGATATTTAAACGGCTTGATGAAGACCCCCGCAAGCCGATTCCGGAACCAAAAGCGACCGGGGATGGATATGTGGGTGATCTCCCGGCGTCAAAAGTCTCAAAAGAAATACGGGAAAAAGAAGCGAAGAAGGAAGAAGGTAAAACCATCGAAGAAGTGATTGAAGAAACAAAAGAGAAAAAACACCCGCGAAGCCATTTTTTAAATAGGAAAAAGAAATGATTCTTGGCCAAGCCGTCCGGATTATTGATGTGTTAAAGAAACCGACTGGGGTAACGATAACGGACTCGGTTATTACAATAACTGACCCAAGAGGGAATGTCGTTGTCAACAGAGGGGAAATGACGCAAGAAGCCACGAATGTCTACACCTATGTTTATTCGAGCGAAGAGGGTGGGACAGAAGGTGAATATTCTTATGTCATAACGTATACGACCGACGCGCTGATAACAGATAAGGTCAAAGGTTCGTTCAGGTTGGAGACAGAAGAAAATGCTTAGCCGGACGTTTGTCGTCCCATATATGCAACACCAAACAAGCATTGAGCATTATATCCGGCATGTTACTTTTGCCATGGAAACGATTGAGGGGAATTTAGAATATATCTATTACGATGACGAACAGGTTTACTTCAATGGGGAGGCATTAGTGTACCGATGAAAAAACTTATTTTCATAATCTGTTTATTTCTCGTGTTCCCGACTTCCAGCCATGCAATCCTTAATTTGCATGAGGGAGAAGGCATTGACCTTACAAGCACAGGGACCGGGGGGACACTAACTGTCTCTGCTGAGAACGCAACCCCTACGAATAAAGGGATTGCTTCTTTTGGTGAGGATGATTTTAACGTGTCTTCCGGAGCGGTGTCAATAGACTATACGAACGGGCAGACAGCTTCCTCAACGTTGAAAGGGTTCTTATCTGCGAGTGATTGGTCAACTTTTAATAGCAAGCAGGACGGGCTTGGGTTTACGCCTGTTAATGCTGCTGACTGGACCTCGATAAACAATTATCCGGATCCGTGCGGAGCTGGAGGATTTATAACCGGATTAGGTGACACGCTTACTTGCGGCACGCCGATAACATCAGTATGGTCTGATTCCTCTGGAGACGTAAGCGATCTTATAGCCGCGACAGGAGACACGTTTGACGCTTCAAACGCGGATTCAACAAAGCCGATGATTGTTGTCGAGGGATGCCCGGCTACCTGCGAGATTGGAGAACTCTGTTTCAATGTTAGCGCGTCTGCGGGGTATAACATTTATGGGTGCACAGATGACGATGTCTGGACGTTGGAAGGGACAAATGTCTCAACGTCCCCTTTCGTTGCGTCCGGCACAAATGTATATTTGGCAGTCACGACAAATGATGTTGTTATTGGGGCCGAGACAGCCGTTGATGGGGCCAAGTTCTCTATAGATGGAGACGCCAACCAGATTCAAGCATTAATTCAAGGCCATTCTTCCCAAACAGAAAATTTGCTTGTCATTGAACAATCCGACGGGACGGATGTAATGACAGTAGATAATGACGGGACTGTTTCCGTAGGAGACGGGACAGTTGGCGGGTCAGTAAAATTAATGGAAGCAGCATCCCCGCCACAAACCATTGAAGCTGATTATGGCCAGTATTGGGTTGATACAACGCCTGTTCCTAAGTTTACGGATGGGAATGGTATTAATTGGACATTACTGACCGAAGACACCGTCGGGGCGGCTATTAACTGGACTTCAATAACTGAAACGGAATTGGATGGGATTAACTGGACTGCCTATTTGGGAGGGGGAGACTCTGTTAATTGGGACGATATTACTGAACTTGATCTTACTGGGATAAATTGGACATATTACGCTACTGCTGG
>AMWB02097791.1_pt1 | contig 12512 bp, 9 predicted proteins | sample 200311 | NCBI WGS metagenome assembly AMWB02 (sample SAMN02737377, study PRJNA173069) | bioreactor metagenome | biome: anode biofilm in microbial fuel cells | place: USA: California | collected 2010-12-16 | reverse complement strand
GCGGCGTTCGTCGCCTACCGGCTGGTCTGGGCTGCCGCCGCGAAATTCACCGGTCGTGCGCCCGGCGCTGGCGTCGGGCTGACCTTCCTGCGAGTGTTCTCGCTCGGACGGCGGAGCGACGCGCTATTCGCGGCGATCGCCGGCTACTGGCGCCATCTCGGCATCGTGCAGTTGATCACCGGCCCAGACCTGGCAGACCGCACGGTGCAGCCGTACCAGTTCCTGGATTTCCTGAGTGGCGGACTGTCGCGGCATTTCGTGCGGGACCGCGCCTCGCTCGAAAGCCGCCTCGCGGAGTGCGACCTTGCCCCTGGCCCCGATGGGCGATTCCGGATCAACAATTTCTTCTGCTACGCGGACTCCTGGCAGGCTGTGCTGCCGGGGCTCGTCGGTGAACGGAACATCGTCCTGATGGATCTGCGCAGCTTCAGTGCCGCCAATGCCGGCTGCATCCACGAACTGCGCTTTTTGGTGCAGGAGGTGCCGCTCGACCGGTGCGTGCTGGTCATCGACGAATCGACCGACGCGCATTTCCTTGAACGAACGCTGCAGGAAGCCGCCGCGCGACTGCCGGCCGGCTCGCTGAACGAAGGACAGCTTACGCTGGAGCCGACGCTGCACCGCCTCGGCGCCGGGCGCAAGGCGGTGCACGGCCTGATGCGGCGGCTCTGCAACGCTGCGGAACCGTAACTCTGTCGGAAATGATAGGGACATCCATTAGCTGATTATGAAGCAACCACGCCCATTTTCTGTTGCCGCAGCGATCTGTGCCGCCAGGCGAGGAGAGTGATCCGCTGCGGGCAATGATCTTCTGATCGAACCTTGAATTAATTTTTTAAAGACGTCCCCAACTACTTCAAGAATCCTATTGCCTTCCGCTATGCAAAATCAAACAGAAAAGCAGAGCTGACTTTTCCATCTGCCATTCGACCACCAGCACCTGCGTCAAGTCACCCCAGAGCGATATGTGTTCCGCCTAAAGTTTTTAGCACGTTGGCCGAATACATGGTTACCACGGCGTAATGATCAATCTTTCTGCCTGGGGGAACTTGGTTTCATGAAAAAGCAGTCTCTCAGTTTCAAATTAATTTTCGGCGGAGGAGTTTTGAGAACTTTTAACCTGACTGGCTGCGTCGTGTGTCAGGATTAGAGGGAGTTGGAGAAATGACAGCAGAAATTGGCTTTGGCGAAAAAGTAGCCGGGAAATATCTGACCTTTGCGCTGGCAAGGGAGCAGTACGGCATCCGGATCATGAAGATCAAGGAGATCATCGGCATGATGCCGATCACCTTCGTGCCCCAGACCCCCGCGCACGTAAAAGGGGTAATCAACCTGCGAGGCAAAGTGATTCCGGTGGTGGACCTGCGGCTGCGCTTCGGGTTGGAGGAGGCAGGCTACACGGAGCGCACCTGCATCATCGTGGTGGAGGCCCAGGGGGTCTCGGGCACCGTGCCGATCGGAATTGTGGTGGACGGGGTCTCGGAGGTGTTGAACATCCGCGCCGAGGAGGTCGAGGAGGCGCCGGCCTTTGGCGGTAGCCTCAGCACGGAGTACATCCTGGGCATGGCCAAAAGCGGGGAGGGGGTTAAAATCCTGCTCGACATCGACCGCGCGCTCAATGAGCAGCTTTCCTCGGCCATGCAGCTCGCGGCCTGATCCGGCAAGGAAACTGGTATCATTCTGGATTGACTCGAAGAAGAATCAGCTCGCAAAAAGCAGAGAAAAAAACGTCCCGTAAACCCAACTGACGACGGGATCTGTATCCAAAGGCCCAGCCTGCCCCCTGTAGGGTCATGATTGGGCCTTTTGTTTTTTCATTCTAAGACCGGTGAGGCATGGATAGGGTTTCTTTCAAAAAAGAATGGCAACGTCTCTTGAATTGGCTTATATTTCAATTGGTTTGATATTTCCATTTGAAAGAATAGGCTTTCGATTAGAGATTTTAATGCGCGAATACCAGTTCGAACAACTCGAGGCCCTGTCGCTCGTGCGCATGCACCTGAAGGTCCTGCCGCGCGGAGAGAAGGACAAGCTGCAGTTGATGACCGCGGAATATCTCGAATTCCGCCGTCGGGTGGACCGTTTTCTGGTGACGTACTTCGGAAGCGTTTGCAGCCATAGCTGCTACCAGAGCCAGCTCAGCGCCTGCTGCTCCCGGGAAGGCATCATTACTTTTTTCGCCGATGTAGTTATCAATCTGCTGTTTTCCGAAGAGAATGAAATTGATGGGTTGGCGAGTGCCCTGCGCCGGGAATCCGGAGGTTTCAAGTGCGTGTATCTCGGCTCTGCCGGCTGCCGGTGGCGGATCAAACCGATTGTCTGCCAGATGTTTCTATGCGGACCGTCAAAAGCCAGGGTGTTTCGCCAGCATCCGGAGGCCGAATCCGAATGGCTCGAACTCGAGCAGCTGCGCAAGATATACACATGGCCGGACCGGCCTGTTTTGTTCGACATTCTTGAAAAGTATTTCATCGCTATGGGCTGCGCATCGCCGCTCATGTACATGCACAAGAGCCCTGGTCTGCTGCGGGTCAAACAAAGAGCCGGCATCTGAAGGTGCGACCGGGACCCTATTCTTTGTGCAGAGTATCATGACCAACGATCGGTTCAGATGATGGGACCAGTCATAAGCGGGATCATAGATTGCATGATAGGCTTAAAAGATTCTTGTTCACCGCCTGCCCGGTTTGGACCTGGATGTAGTCGTGCTGGTCTTCACGGAAGGGCAGGTAGGCCAGGCGGAAGTGGGTGGGATGGATGGTGATGCGGGTGAGCATTTCAGCTACCAGGCGGCGGGGTTTCAAAAAACCGGCCAGCACCACCTTCAGGCTTTCGCAGGCTTCCTCGACCGGCAACGTGACTGCATAATGGCGTTCCGGCGGCAGCGCCGGGGTCAGCATCTCCTGTGCCTGAACCAGCGTGAAGCTCTCAGCCAACCGCAAGAATGCCTGAGCGCGTACCTTGAAAGCCGGCGTCCAGAAACGGAACTCTCGCGCTGCAACGGACGCGTCGATAATTTTCGGCAGGTTAGCGGCTTTCACCAGATCGCCGTAGTTTTTCAGGGCAACATCTGAGATCTCGCAGGTGATCTGCCAAAAAGGCAGGTGAAAGTGGCATGTCTCCGCGTTTTGCATGCTATCGGATTGCACCCGCGTCAATTTTTCACCCGAAGGATACCACGATGACATGCAGTTCCGACAGTGCAGCACCAGTGCCGAGCGCTGTCCCTCTAGATCCCAGCCGCAGTCCGGGCAAAGCGCAGGAATGAAATTGACGCGCCAATCCTGTTTTTCGTCCTTAAGCCCGATTTCGGGAAAGCTTCCCGAAGGAATCCCGTTGCCGTTGCCGACCGGCTGATCCAGCACGGCATCATAGAGCCGGTCCTTGGCGTAAAATGGGGAATAGAGCAAACCCATGGATTCTCCTAAATGGGCGCTGTAAAGAATCGGCTTGGGCAACGTCTGGCTGAAGCGCGTTTGAAATGCCGTGAAGGTTTCTGAGAAAGAATGCGACGGTGAAATAAAGCGACCCGGCTGGTCCGGTGAAAGAAATTTGAGCTTCATGGCCTGTGCCCGCAGGCCAAGGCTAGCCGGCACCCCGGGGAGGTCGGCGGCGCGCTGGTTGACATCCAGGAATTTATGGTCGTTTCCGGAAGGCAGGCTGAACAGCAGGGTGCCCTTGAAGCGCCAGTAGGGGAAGTAGAAAATATCCTTACCCGCCGGGTTTTTGGCGGGCAGCACATAACGGAAGTAGTCCCGTGTCAGCAGGAACGAGCGGACGCGGCAGAACGGGCAGGCGAACAACCGGTCGGTTTCCTCCATGTTTGCCGGCGCACCGCACTGCGGGCATTGATGGTCGATCCGAAACGTCGTCACAACTTCTCGCCGCAGTCGTTGCAATAAATCGATTCCGACAGGTTTTCGACCCCGCAATTCTTGCACAGGTTCTTTTGCGGCAGGCTTTGCACCGCCAATCCACAGCGCGAGCAGAACTTCATGTTCGGGGCGAGGTTCTTGCCGCAGCGGGTGCACTGCGTGAACACCACCACTTGGTGCCCGCATTGGGGGCAGAACTTGGCGTCCGTCGGGACGCTGTTGCGGCAGTCCGGGCAGACCGGGCTCTCCACGGCGTCAGCCTTCGCTTTGTCCGCTTGGGCGGGATTGAAGTATTGGGCGAACATGGCCGGCAGCATCAGACCCAGGCTGGTGCCCATGCCCGATGAGCCGCCTCCCTCGCTTTCCGATGATTTTTCCATCGCCATCGCCGCCTTCATTTGCATGAGTTTTTCCATGTCCTTAAAAACACCTATCCGACTGCGATCGTCGATCGCTTTTTGGACATCCGGCGGCGGGGTGATGGCGCTGATGTAAAGATGGGTCAAGCGAATGCCGAAATGACCGAGATCTTCCTCCAGGCGTTGATTCAGTCCCTGGGACAGGGCATCGTATTTCGCCGGGAGGTTGAGGAGGGTATCCAGCGTCTGGCCCATGTAATCGTTGAAGCGGGAGACAATCACGCGATTCAGATACTCTTCGATTTCCTCGGTGGTATAAATGCCCTGGGTTCCGACCAGCCGGTTGATAAAGAGCGCGGGCTGAACAACCTGTATGTTGAAAATGCCATAGGCGCGCAGACGGACCAAGCCCAACTCGGTATCCTTATAAGCCACCGGGTCGCGCGTGCCCCACTTGAGGTTGGTGAATACCTTAAGGTTGACGAAATACACCTCGGCGCGCAACGGACTGTTCATCGCCCATGGGATGCTGGCGATTTTGGTTAGGATTGGGATGTTTGCGGTTTTCAGGGTGTGCCGACCGGGCCCGAAGACGCCAACGGCTTTGCCTTTATAAAAAAAGATCGCCGCCTGGCTTTCACGGACGGTCAGCTGCGCTCCCCATTTGATCTCCCCCGAACCTTCCTGGGGGAGGCGGTAAACCAGATGTTTCCCGGTTTCATCGAACCATTCGAGGTTTTCCAAGAAAATGACGTTATTGGCGAGCATGATCCCTCCCATGGCGCAATCGTAGATTAAGATCGGAGTTTCCCTGTCAGCCCAATGATTATCGGCATTTCAGCAGTTTAACTTAAACGGCCCTGGCCGGGTTGCATGAGCCGGCGGCCATAGTTATGCTTGGTCGGGTATGCCGTACAAGATTGGCGATAGCATTTCATATGAAATTAGATTGATATCCGCTTATCCGGCAACGCTGAGCACCATGAGCGCGCCGGGAGGATCAGGAGGATGAGATCATGCTGCGCATTTCAAAAGAAACCCGGTTGGCGCCGGGCGAGATCCTTTCCAAGGCTTCAAGCTTTTTCGGAAAGGGTGGGGAGGGGTTGGAAGAAACCGAGCGCGGTTCCTGCTGCATCTCCTTTGCGGGGGCGGGCGGGCATGTCACCGTAACGGTGTCGGAGGAGGACAATCACCGCGAGGTGAACGTGGAGAGCCGTGAGTTCGAGTATCAGGCCAGGCAGTTTCTCTCGTCGATTTAAAGTCGTTCGAACTCGTGCAAAGCACCAAGGGGCAAACGGTGGTTCACCGGCGGGCGAGCCAGTAGATTAGCGGGACCGTAAGGGCTGCCAGGATGATCAGCCCCGGAGGCGACAGATAGGCCGTGTGCCATGGCAGGTTTTGTCGACGGGCTTTCTTGAGTTCGGCAAGAAACCAGTTCCCAACGAGTGTGGCTGCTGCGAGCACCGCCACCATTTTGAGGATTTCGGATATAGAAGGCATGTCGCGTCAGACGGGTCGAGTGGTTTTTGCCTAAGTCCCGGGCCGTTGGTGTGTGCCGTGCCCGCCGTGGACAATGAAATTGTGATTGATATTTCCGACGGCTCGTGTATAGTGCAATATTGCTACGCGCATCGAAAAATGGCCTTGCGATCCGGGGAACTTTCTAAGTGGCGCGCCTGGAGGGATTCGAACCCCCGGCCTACGGATTAGAAGTCCGTTGCTCTATCCAACTGAGCTACAGGCGCACAACACTTTTTCCCTATCACATGCGCGATTGCCTGTCCATAGCGATCCGCTGGGCGGCGTTCCCGCCTTATTTATTTTTTCGAAGAGTATCTAAGAGTTGAGCCGTGAAATGAAAGCATCAGCCAGAACTAATAAGACGGAAAATCTAAAAAAAGGCGGGACGGAAGCCAGGCTTGCCTCGCCCCAAAAGACCTCAAAGGAAAAAAGCCCCTCAAAATCGACCCGGACGCAGCCCTCGGCCGTTGGCAAGACCAAGCAACCGCAGAAGAAAGCGACTTCCAAAATAATAAACTCAGACCCGGCGGTTGAACCGATCGAATCCTGCCAAGCAAGCCCGAGCGCAGAAGCGCAACCTCCCAAGAAGGCCGCTAAGACCCAAAAGGACGTGAAGGCTGCCAAGGCAAGGAAATCGGCTCGGGAGATGCGACCTTCCCCGGACCAACCTGAGGAAGATGCAGCCGAGGCCGTAGCAGCTGAAAGCCCCCCGGATGAAGACGATGTCGTTGAAGCCAGGAACGGTAAAACGCAGAAATCGAAGAAAGTAGAAAAGAACAATAAATCGGATGATTCCGACAAAGCGCTTGTCAAGTTCGATCCGCTGCAGCGCTATCTTTCCGAGATCAGCAAATACCGTCTGCTGACACGCGATGAGGAGCGCCAATACGGATTACGTGTCAGAGAGCAAGGCGACAAGGATGCTGCGTATGCCCTGGTCACTGCCAACCTCAGGCTCGTAGTTAAAATTGCCCTTGAATTTCAGAGAGTTTGGATGCAAAACCTGCTGGATTTAATTCAAGAAGGCAACATCGGGCTCATGCAGGCCGTTAAGAAGTTCGATCCATACAAGAACGTCAAATTTTCCTATTATGCTTCTTTTTGGATCAAGGCCTACATTCTGAAATTCATTATGGACAACTGGCGGCTGGTCAAGATCGGAACGACTCAGGGGCAACGCAAGCTGTTCTTCAAGCTTAAAAAAGAAAAGCAGCATCTGATCGACCAGGGGTTCGACCCGAAACCCAAGCTTCTGTCCGAACGACTCGGCGTTTCCGAGCGCGAAATCGTTGATATGGACCAGCGCTTGGACAGCTGGGATGTTTCATTGGATGCGCCGCTCAAGAACGATTCCGAAACCGAACGGATCGAATTCCTCAGCACCGATAACGAGTCGGTGGAGGAGCAGGTGTCGAAGAAGGAAATCGAGTTGCTGCTGCACAACAAGATCAGCGAGTTCCGCAAAAAAATGACGAAGCGGGAAATCGAGATCTTCGAGCTTCGGATTTTTTCGGACAATCCGGTTACCCTACAGGAGATCGGTGACCGCTACGGAATATCGCGAGAGCGGGTCCGGCAGGTTGAAAAAAACATCATCCGGAAGATGCGCGAATTTTTTAAACGCGAAATCCCCGACTTTGCTTCCTATGCAGAAGACACCGGCATGGAGTGACACTGCCGTCCACGTGACTCTCTTCGCCAGCCATCAGGAACACTTCAGATGAAACACCAGCGAACAGCCGCCGCGCTAATGATCTGCTTTTTGTTCATGATAGCCGCGTGCAGCCACCCGACCGGAACGGTTACGCCGAGCGGGAGCGAAGATGCCCGGACTGTAGAAACGTCTCGGCCTCTATATGAAAAACCGGAAAACGAATATTTCTATTTTTTAGCCACTCAGAGGGAGCGCCGGTCCGGCCATAACGATCAAGCGATTGTATGGCTAAGAAAGGCGATTGAAATCGACCCGGATTCGTCTTACCTGCGCCGTGAGCTGGCAACCATTTTTCTCCAAAACAAGGAGGAAGGCAAGGCCCTTGAGGTTCTCGAAGATCTGCTGGCCAAGCACCCTGACGACACTAAGGGACTGATTCTTTACGGCGGCATTCAGCAGATTCGTAAACAGATCGATGCCGCAATCCGCGTTTACGAGAAAGTGATCGAGATCGATCCTTCTCAGGAGAAGATTTATTCGCTCCTCGGCGGGCTCTACCTCGAGCGCAACCAGCTGGACGACGCGCAACGGGTGTTGGGGAAGCTGGTGGAGAAATTTCCGAGATCCTATGCCGGTTATTTTCTGCTGGGCCGGGTCTATATAGGCAAAGGGAAGCCGGCGCAGGCCGAAACCGCCTTCCGACAGAGTGCGGAAGTCGATCCGGAGAGCCTGGAGCCGCTGTTCGAGTTGCTCAAGCTGGCACGCGAACACGGCCGACGCGAAGATGTTTTAAAGCTCAACCGTGAGATTCTCAACCGCGATCCGGACAACAGCCGTGCGTTCCTCGATCTGGCGCTCTATTACCGCCAGATCGGGATGAAGTCCGAATCCGACGAGATTCTTAAGCGCCTCGGGGAGCGCAGCCGCAGCGAATTCGAAGTCATTTTGCAGGTCATTCAAGTGTATGTCGACGCCAAACGCTTCGAGGAGGCGCTCTACATCGTCAACGGTATGTTGAAGGCGGCGCCCGAGAGTGGGGACCTGCATCATCTCAAGGGATATAGCCTGTTTGGCCTTAAAAAGAACGCGGAAGCCCTGCCCGAATTCCGTCAGGTTGCACCCGAGTCGCGGTTCTTCCAGGACGCGGTGGTTCACATGGCCTTCATTCTACAAGAGCAGGGCAAGGTCCAGGAGGCGATCGAGCAGCTTCAGACGGTGGCCCAAAAAAATCCGGAAAACGCCGAAATAAAGTACTACCTCGCATCGATTTATGAAGAATCCGGACGTTACGATGAAGCTGAGAGCCATCTTAAGCAGGCGCTGGATAAAGATCCGAACAATTCGAGGTACCTTTTCAGGTTAGGCGTCGTCTATGACAAACAGAAGAAGAAGGAATCCTCGATCGAGGCGATGCGCCGCGTGATCGCACTGGATCCCCAAAATGCCAGCGCGCTCAACTACCTGGGGTACACCTATGCCGATCTCGGCCAGAACTTGGATGAAGCCGAGCGACTGATCCTGGAGGCTCTCAAATACAAGCCGGACGACGGATTCATCACCGATAGTCTCGGATGGGTTTACTACAAGAAGGGTGATTATCCGAAGGCCTTGACCTATCTGAAGAAAGCTTCTGAAATCGTCCCGGAGGACCCTGTTATCCTGGAGCACGTGGGGGATGCTTACCTGAAACTGAACGACAAGCCGAACGCCCTCAAATACTATCAGAAGTCCCTGGCCAAGCGTGAAAAAGAAAAAGACAAGGACATCGAAAAACTCAAAGAAAAGGAAGAGCTGCAGAGAAAAATTCGGCAGCTCAAGTAGGGCGGCGGCGAGGGGACGATGAGCTCAATTCGATTTCTTAACCGTTTCATGATGCGTTGGATGCTTTTTGGCGTGGTGATTCTCGCAGGGTGGATGCCGATCGGCTGCGCGACATTGCCCGAGCCTGCGGTGGGCCCTGACGCTCCCATTGACAGCGCCGAAGCCCGAGCGGTTCTGGAACGGCTACAGCGCACGAACGAAAAGCTTCGGAATTTCAAAGGCATTGGACGGCTGACGATCAAGCAGGACGGCAAGATCCAGATGGATGAACGCGTGGCCTGGATCGGCTCCGATCCGCTGCGGCTCAGCGTGGTGCTCTTTGCGTCCGGTTTTCCGGCCGTACGCATGGCGAGCGACGGCGAATGGCTGTATTACCAGGACGGTCAGGAGCCAGGACTGCCGGTCAAGAAAATCAGATCCAGCGATCCGGACTTCGATCGGCTGCTGTCCATTCCGATTCAATCCAGCGACATCATTGCGCTCCTGCGCGGACGAATACCGATTCGGGAGCACCGCGCGGCCCGAGTGCAGCCGGTTGCGTCCGGAGACGGGTATGTGCTTCTCTTGGATCGAATCTGGGGTGCACACCAGAAAATTTTCCTGGATGAACGCATGACCGAGGTTCGGCAGGTTGAAGTATACGACATGTCCGGAAGCATGGTCTTCCAGGCTAACTTTCTCGAAATGCAGCTGGTCGACGGCTACCGGGTGCCCAGCCGCCTGGTGATCAGCAATTATCAAACCAAGGCCCAGGTTCAATTGGTGGTTGAGAAATACTGGGCCGACATCCCGGTCACCCCATCGATGTTCGTGCTGGAGTCGCCGGGCTGATCGCTGCAGCGTATTCCCCCGAACCCATGAATCCCATTGTCGCGATCATAGGCCGACCGAATGTCGGCAAATCGACTCTTTTCAACCGACTCACCCGGACCAGGGACGCCCTGGTAGACGACCTCCCGGGAGTGACTCGCGACCGGCATTACGGCAGCGCGAGTTGGAACGAGATTGGCTTCACGGTGGTCGACACAGGGGGCTTTGCCGACGTCGATGATTTCTCGGCCGAAATCCGCATCCAGATCGATCAGGCGATTGATGAAGCCGATGCCCTCTTGTTCGTTCTGGACGGCCGGGCCGGGCTTTCTCCGTTCGATCGGGATCTGCTGGACATCCTGCGCGGTATCCACAAACCCGTGCTCTATGCCGTAAACAAAATCGACGGTCCGGAGCAGGAGGTCCTGCTGGCGGATTTTTTCCGGCTGGGGTTGGGAACGCTGTATCCCATTTCCGCCGAGCATCGCTACGGAATGAACGATTTCTTGGATGCGCTCGTGGCGGCGCTGCCTCCGGCGGAGGCCCCGGCTGCATCGGAAGACGATCCGGCCATCATCCGGATCGCTATCGTCGGACGGCCGAACGTCGGCAAATCCTCGCTGATCAACCGCATGCTCGGCGAAGATCGGCTGGTGGTCAGCCCCCGACCCGGTACTACCCGCGATGCCATCGACACCGTTTATCAGCACAGGGACCGTTCCTATTTGCTCGTCGATACGGCCGGCATTCGGCGCAAGGGGCGGGTGTCGGAGAAACTCGAGAAGTTTTCAGTGATCAAGGCATTGCGCAGCCTTGAACGTTGCGATGTCGCCGTCGTCGTCTTGGATGCGGCGGAGGGAGTCACCGAACAGGACATCGTCATCGCCGGGTATGCCTACGAGCGTGGCTGCGGCTGCGTGTTGGCGATCAACAAGTGGGATCTGGCCGAGTCCAGTGGTCTGCGCGAAAAAAAAATGATCGATGAATTACGGTTGAAGGCCAAGTTCCTCAATTTTGCCCCGGCATTGACCGTATCCGCCCGCACCGGCCGCCGAGTGAACCGAATTTTCAGTACGGTGAACACGGTCTATCAACAGTTCGAGCAACGAATCGGAACCGGGCCGTTGAACCGAATTCTTGAAATCGCAATCCAGAAAAACGCTCCCCCGTTGCTCCGTGGCCGGCCGGTTAAATTTTATTATGCCGCGCAAGTCGCCGCCAAACCCCCGACGATTCTATTCTTCGTGAACCATCCGGAAGCGGTGCATTTTTCCTACAAGCGCTATCTGCTCAACCAGATCCGCGATCAGACCGGCCTGGACAAGACCCCCATCCGCTTGGTCTTCCGCGAGCGCGAGCGCCGAGAAACAAAAACTTGAGCCATGGGGACTGAGGGCTGAGGCTTGAGCAGACGATGCACGACATGCAATTGATTCTATCTCCGTCCCCATCACTCCGTCCTCGGCCCTAATTCGACGCATGGACATCTTCGACTATCACAGCCAAGCGGACCGTGAGGGGCGGCGACCCTTGGCCGAACGCATGCGGCCCCGTCGGCTGGCCGAGTTCATCGGCCAGGAACAGGCCGTCGGGGAGGGTTCGCTGATCCGCCTGGCAGCGGAGCAGGATCGCGTCTTTTCCATGATCCTGTGGGGGCCGCCGGGATGCGGCAAAACCACCCTGGCGCGGATCATTGCCGCCGACACCCGATCGCACTTCGTGCATTTTTCCGCTGTGCTCTCCGGAGTCAAGGAGATTCGAGCGGTCATCGAGGCGGCTCGCGAGCAGCAGCGGCTTCACCGTCGCCGCACGGTGCTTTTCGTCGACGAGATTCATCGCTTCAACAAGGCTCAGCAGGATGCATTCCTCCACCATGTGGAAAGCGGCCTGATCACCCTGATCGGCGCTACCACCGAAAATCCATCCTTCGAGGTGATTGCGCCCCTGCTGTCCCGCTGCCGGGTGATCACCCTGAATCGCCTGACCGACGAGGACCTGCGCGTTATTGTGGCTCAGGCGGTGACCGACGAAGATCGCGGACTCGGGCGGACGCGTTCGATCCTGGAAGACGATGCCCTGGCCGCAATCGTTCACCTATCCGACGGTGACGCCCGCTCGGCTTTGAACAGCTTGGAGGCCGCTGCATCCCTGGCCGGGGCCGAAACGACTGCAGCCGCACGCATCACCCTGGCCCATGTGCAGCAGGCCGTGCAGAAAAAGGCCCTGCTTTACGACAAGTCCGGCGAATCGCATTACAATCTGATTTCCGCCCTGCACAAGAGCCTGCGCGGCAGCGACCCGGACGCCGCCCTTTACTGGCTGGCCCGCATGCTTTCGGCGGGCGAGGACCCGTTTTACATCGCCCGGCGCATGGTGCGGTTTGCCTCCGAGGACATCGGCAATGCCGATCCCCTGGCCCTGGGGCTGGCCATGAATGCCATGGAGGCTTACCGGTTTCTGGGTGCTCCCGAG
>AMWB02145901.1_pt1 | contig 12513 bp, 10 predicted proteins | sample 200311 | NCBI WGS metagenome assembly AMWB02 (sample SAMN02737377, study PRJNA173069) | bioreactor metagenome | biome: anode biofilm in microbial fuel cells | place: USA: California | collected 2010-12-16 | reverse complement strand
GCGGGATATAGCAGGAATCAGTTCCGCACCTCGAATTGGTAAAAGAAATTGAAAAAATAAAAGGCTGGCGAGACAGGATTGCCGCCGTCGAACCATCAGACAGGTTGTCAGAAAATCAAATAGTTGCGAAGGTGAAATCTTTTTTTAACGATCAGAGAGCTGGTGTTTACCATAGGCTGAGCGAACAACCCTTTGTAGGAAAGTGTTAGCATCGTGCTGATAGACGTTTCGCTGACCAACAATTTATTTCCTCCAGCGCGAATAAGGCTTCCAAACAATCTCTTGTTGGTTTTGACTCATTTAGCATCAAGGTGAGGAAAGGTATCCTTTGGCAATCCTCGATTGGGTAGATTGTCCTTTACGTTAAGACTATTCCTAGACACGTTTACGACAGTCAAGGAAGATCTTTTACCCACGGGAAAATGGGTAGCTGAGGCCCCTATTTATGCAGACAATAATGGTAGGCAATGCGTTGTGTTGGCTATTGGCTGTCCCAGTTTTGCAATAAGGCTTTAAAGGATTGATATTGTGTTTAAATGAATCACTGGATATATTGGAAACGCGGTGTGATTCTCTGTTTCAGAAAAACAATGGGACACTGCTTCTTCTACCATACCTTGACACACCGTGCTTTCTGCACGATCTCCATGTGTGCTATTCCCAGCCTGCAACTGGAAATGTCTTTATCTCCATGAAAAGGTCTTCCACATGAATCCCTTTACCCGTTACCCTGTGCGCTTCAGCATTCCTTCTTTTCTCTTGCTTTTAACCCTGTTGGGGAGTGGAACGAGTTACCTGTTTTACAGCGCCAGCAGAGATAAACTGATTGAGGAGCAGGCGATCCATTTTGTTGATCTGGTCATGAAGCGGAATCAGCTCCGCATGAATGATATCTTGCAGAAAAAAGAGATGGAACGGTTACGCTTGAATGTTGATCTGCTCGCTCGTACTGGTGGTCTGGGGGCAACTCTGGTGGTGGATGAAAAACAGCAGATTATCAGCGCCTCAGATCCAGCTTGGCTGGGCCAGTCGTTGGCGAAGGCTGTCATTCTCGAGGAAGGACGACAACGGCTTGCCGATTTTTTTCGCACCCAGGAAAAGACTTTTCAGAGTGTGGTTTTTCTCAGCCGCGATCGGCAGACAGTCTGTGCTATCTTCCCGCTGCGTATTGGAGCAAGCCAGGATAGTATAGGTTTTCTCTACTACGAAAAAAATTTACAAGGGCTTAAGGCCGCGGCACAAAAGACCCTACGCCGGGATATCGGTGTGATTTTTGCTTTGTATGCGGTCATTGCTCTGCTGCTCTGGTTTTTTCTCTATTTTTTCTTTTTTCGCCGTGTTTCAGTGATTATGGAGACAATGAGACGATTCGGCCATGGGGAGGATAACGCTCGGTCGATGCTGGCCGGAAACGATGAGTTGGCCGACGTCGCCACTGTTCTGAACAGTATGCTGGACCAGCGGGTAGTTGCGGAAAAGCTGGCCCGGGAAACTGACCGACTCCTCAAACAATTAACCGATGGGCTGCCGCTGCTCCTTGCCTATGTTGACAAGGAAGAGCACTATCGTATCGTCAACCAGGAATTTGAGAAGTGGTTTTATCTGAAACCGGAGCAGATAATAGGGCGGCAGGTTCGTGATATCCTTGGTGCCAATGGCCTTACTGAGATTGCCGATCATGTCAGCCAGGCTTTGAAGAGCGGTCAGATGGTGGTATATGAAGACACCATCCCCGTTATCAATGACGGCAATCGCGCGTTTCAAGCCACCCTGATCCCCCATTTTGAGAACGGCAGTGAAGTGTTGGGTTGCTTCCTGTTGGCCCGCGACATCACCCAGCACAAAATGGACATGGATTTGCTTCGTAATGCCGAGGAACAATGGAAGAGTACCTTTAACTCCATCCTCGATGAGGTTATCACCGTTCAGGATAAGGAGTTCCTTATTCTCAAAGCTAACAACGCCGCTGTTGATTATTTCGGCATTCCGCAGGAAGAAATTATCGGTCGTCATTGCTATGAGCTGTTCCGGGAGGATAGGATTCCCTGCAGCGGGTGTCCTTCTTCTGCAGTGTTCCTGGATGGAAAAATCCATAGCATTGAGCTCTATCATGAACGTTTAAAGAAAAACTTTTTGGTCACCATCTCGCCAATGAAAGATGAACAGGGTAAGGTCTTCGGTATTGTTCACTCGGCCAAGGATATTACCGAGTTTAAGCAATTGGAACAGCAGCTGCGCCAGGCCCAGAAGATGGAGGCCATCGGCACTATCGCCGGCGGCATTGCCCACGATTTTAACAATATTCTCAGCCCGATCCTCGGCTACAGCGAAATGGTGGCCGAACGGCTACCTGAGAACAGTGAAGAGCGGGAGATGGTACTGGCAATCAGGACAGCGGGCAAGCGGGCCACGGAACTGGTCAAACAGATCCTCACTTTCAGCCATCAGAGCGAGCAGCAGCGACAACCGCTTCAGATCGACCTGATCATCGAGGAGGCGCTCAAACTGCTGCGTTCTACCATTCCGACCACTATTGCTATTCATCAGAATGTGGTTGATTGCGGGCTAGTTATGGCCGACTCGACTCAGGTCCACCAAATAGTGATGAACCTCTGCACCAATGCCTACCACGCCATGCGGGAGGCTGGTGGTGAGCTAGACGTCAGCATGAAAGTTGTTGAGCTGACGGAGCATGATTATCTCGACAGTCTGGCCCTGCAACCGGGTCCGCATGTAAAACTGAGCATTCGTGATACCGGGTGCGGCATGTCGAAAGAGATGGTGGAACGGATTTTTGAACCCTATTTTACCACCAAACAGCAGGGGGAAGGGACTGGGCTTGGGCTGTCGGTAGTGCATGGCATTGTCGAGAGTCATCATGGTCATATCACCGTCTACAGCGAACCGGGAAAGGGCACCGAGTTTCATGTGTACCTACCTCAGGTGCAGGGCCATGATGAGGATCTGGCCGAGGAAGCAGATGGAGAAATCCCGCAGGGAAGCGGCACGGTTCTGGTAGTGGATGATGAACCAACCATAGGTGAGTTGCTGCGGCTGATGCTGTGTAATCTAGGTTACGAGGTTTTGCTCTGTTTCAGCAGTACAGAGGCATTGGAGGTCTTCACGCAACACAGGACGAGTATTGTTCTGGTGCTCACTGACATGACCATGCCGGTCATGAATGGCGCGGAGCTGGCTCGGCGAATCAAAAATATCAGTCCATCCATGCCGGTGGTGCTCTGCACCGGATTCAGTGAGATCATGGACGAGAAAAAGGCCAGGAGGATGGGGATTGATGGCTATATGAGTAAGCCGGTCATTCGACGCCAGCTTGCTCAGACCCTTTATGATGTTTTGGAGAAAAAGGGCGACAGCAGGCCTGCTGTGTGAGTTGAGGAAAGGGCTTGGGCATACCGATATTAGTCCACATACAATCGGTAGACTGTATGTGGACCGATTGCAAAATTCAGGTTATATATAGGATAGGGAAATAATCGCATTTGAAAAGCGGTATTATAATAGAATTGCAACAGATCATATCTATTCTTTTTTTTGTCACTTCTCGTTTGGTGGCCTTTCATTGAAAGGAGCGTCAGTCATGAAAGAAGAAGATCCCTATCGCAGCACTACGTCCTCTGCCTCATCAAAACCTGCTGAAGATCATCGGTTGCGGATGGTCAATCGAACCATGCAACTCTATCGGAATGAAGCACACGCCCTGATTGAGACCCTACATACTGTCCAGGAATCGTTCGGATATCTTGAAGAGCCCATCTTGAAATACGTTGCCACTGTGTTGCGTGTTCCTCTGAGCAGGGTCTATGCGGTTGCCACCTTTTATCATTCTTTTACCTTGAAGCCCCCGGGCGAACATACCTGCGTTATCTGTCGGGGAACCGCCTGTTATATCGGTGGTTCAGGGCAGATCCTCGACCAGATCAAAGAAAAGATCGGTATTGTCACCGGTGAGACGACACCAGACGGGAAGGTATCTCTTTTTGTTGCCAGGTGCCTGGGATCATGCGGGCTTGCACCGGCAGGTGTCTTTGATGGTGAAGTTACCGGTAAGTTGAATCCGGATAAGGTCCTTGAAAAAATAGGGAGGTGGCAAAACCATGACCCTGAACATTGAAGATCTGCAGCAGATCGCCAAAATTGAAAAATCGAAGCAGGATGGCTTCCAGCATCGCATCAATGTCTGCCTTGCCGCGGGCTGCCTGTCCTGTGGAAGTGGTGTCTTAAAGGACGCCCTGGAAAAAGAAGTAATCAGACGCGGTCTCGATAGCTGTTGCAAGGTTAAGGGTGTTGGCTGCCTGGGCCTCTGCGCCGAGGGCCCTCTTCTCTCGCTTTCGACCAGCGGCACCTATTATCAGGGAGTGCAGGTCTCCGATGTCTCAGAAATCCTCGACGCCCTGAGCGGAAGCCCTGTTGAACGCCTGGTCTGTCCAAGCGATACAGCCTTTTTCCAGCGTCAGGTCCGGATTGTGACTGAAAATTGCGGCAGGATTGATCCGGAGCGGATTGAAGAATACATTGCCGAAGACGGCTATGCAGGTCTTTATCGAGCCCTTACTCAAATGACCCCACAGGAGGTAATCGACCAGGTCTCCCGCAGCGGCCTGCGGGGAAGAGGGGGGGCGGGATATCCAACCGGCCTTAAATGGATGAGCATGTCAAAGGCTATGAGTTCGACAAAATTCATTATCTGCAATGGTGATGAGGGTGATCCCGGGGCCTTTATGGATCGCAGTGTGCTGGAAAGTGATCCGCATCGGGTTATTGAAGGAATGGTTATCGCTGGATACGCCACCGGAGCGAACCAGGGCTTCATCTATGTCCGGGCCGAGTATCCCCTCGCCGTCAAACGAATTCGACTGGCCATATCGCAGGCGGAACGCATGGGTGTGTTGGGCAATAATATTTTCAACACCTCCTTTCATTTCAATATGAAAGTCCGCCTCGGGGCGGGGGCCTTTGTCTGCGGAGAAGAGACTGCCTTGATCGCCTCGATTGAAGGTCGGATGGGGAGGCCCCGGCCCCGTCCACCCTTTCCGATGGAGTTCGGTTTATGGGAACAGCCCACCCTGATAAACAATGTCGAAACCCTGGCCAATATACCACCGATTATCCGCAAGGGCAGCCGGTGGTTTGCCGGCATTGGCACGGAAAAAAGCAAAGGAACCAAGGTCTTTGCCCTGGCCGGAAAAATCGTTAATACCGGTCTCATTGAGATTCCCATGGGGACTCCGCTGCGTGATATCGTTTTTGATATCGGCGGCGGCATTCCTCAAGGCAAAAGATTCAAAGCAGTTCAGACCGGTGGACCTTCCGGCGGCTGTATTCCTGAACAATTTCTGGATATGCCGGTTGACTATGATTCTCTGGTGCAAGTCGGGTCGATCATGGGTTCCGGCGGCATGATCGTCATGGATGAGACGTCGTGCATGGTCGATGTGGCCAAGTTTTTCATGGAATTCTGCATGTCTGAATCCTGCGGAAAATGTGTGCCCTGCCGGGTGGGGACGCGACAGATCTATGATACTCTCTGTAGGATAACAGGTAATCAATCCATGGCCGATGATCTGGCGATGCTGGAAGATCTGTGCAATCTCATAAAAAACACCAGCCTCTGCGGCTTGGGCCAGAGCGCTCCCAACCCGGTATTGACCACCCTGAAGTATTTCCGGGATGAATACCTGTCGCACATTCAAGACCGGAAATGTCTGGCCGGAGCCTGTAAAATAGTGGAGGAGGTGATATGAGACAGCATCCTCAAAATAAAATTCGAACTGACCTGAATCCGTCTCGTCTACTGACCTTTAAAATTGATGAACGTGATGTCAGTGCCCATGAAAACGAATCTATTCTGACTGTTGCCCGGCAGAACAACATCTCTATCCCAACCCTCTGTCATCTGGACGGCTTATCGGAACGGGGCGCCTGCAGATTGTGCATTGTCGAAGTAAAGGGCGTTACCAAACTTCTCCCCTCCTGCGTGACTTTTCCCCGCCAGGATATGGAGGTCATTACCAACTCCGAGCGGGTGGTTACCTATCGGAAGAAAATCCTCGAACTCCTTTTCACTGAACGGAATCATGTCTGCTCAGTGTGCGTTTCCAACGGCCATTGCGAGCTGCAGAATCTCGCGGTGGAACTTGGTGTAGACCATGTCAGTTATCCGTATCTTTATCCCCGTCATGCAGTAGATGCCTCACACAGCCGGTTTTCCATTGATCATAACCGGTGTGTGCTGTGCCTGCGTTGTGTTCGGGTCTGCGATGAGATAGAAGGGGCGCATACCTGGGATATAATGGGCCGCGGGATCACCTCGCAGGTCATAACCGATCTCAATCAGCCCTGGGGGACATCGGAGACCTGCACGGGATGTGGAAAATGTGTCCAGGTCTGCCCGACCGGGGCCTTATCGGAGAAAGGCAAGTCGGTGGCGGAGATGATCAAACGCCGCCAGTTCTTGCCATACCTGCAGATGATGCGAGGGAGGCAGGACGAATCATGGTAAAAATCGGACTGGCGACAATCTGGCTTGACGGCTGTTCCGGTTGCCATATGTCATTGCTGGATATTGACGAACGCCTCATCGACCTTGCGGGCCAAGTGGAAATCATTTTTAGTCCACTGGTCGATAACAAAGTGTTTCCTGACCATGTCGATGTCACGCTGGTGGAAGGCGCGGTAAGCAACGAGAACGACATAAAAAACATAATGATGATCCGCAAGCGGAGCAGCAGTCTGATCTCTTTCGGGGATTGCGCAATTACTGCCAACGTGCCGGGAATGCGCAACAAGTTTCCAGTTGAAGAGGTTTTGCGGCGGGCCTATCTGAAAAATGCTGATACTGCACGGCCGAAGAGCAGCAATGTTCGAGCCGAGAAAGAAAGTGTCTCATTTCACACGGTGCCGCCGCTTTGTCAGAGAGCAAGGCCGGTTCACGAATTCGTCCCGGTTGATTTCTTTCTGCCCGGTTGCCCGCCTCCGTCGGATGCAATTTTCTTTCTCATCTCTGAACTCCTGGCTGGCCGTACTCCGGATATGAGCGGCAGAACACGATTTGGGGCATGATCAGACAGGTACAAGTAGGTTCATTTTTGGGAGGTGCAGCGATGACTGGGACGATTACCATAGAACCGATTTCTCGGATTGAAGGACATGGCATGATCATCATCATTGTCGAAGATGATGGCAGTATAGGGGATGCCAGGTTCCATGTGACCCAGTTCAGAGGTTTTGAAAAATTGTGCGAAGGCAGGCCTTATTATGAGATGCCGTCGATCACCGAAAGGATCTGCGGTATCTGTCCGGTCAGTCATTCTCTGGCCTCCAGCAAGGCCTGTGATGGTATCCTCGGTGTTCATCCCCCGGAAACCGCTGTCCTGCTCCGACGGTTACTCAATTGCGGCGAATTTATTCAATCCCATGCACTGAGTTTTTTCTATCTGTCATCACCTGATTTACTGCTGGGAATGGATTCAGATCCCCAAAAACGCAACATCATCGGGGTGATCGAGGCCTATCCAGAGCTTGCCAGAAACGGCATCCGGCTACGCAAAATTGGCCAGCAGGTCATTGAACTGCTGAGCGGGAAGCGCATTCATAGCGCCTGGGTGGTTCCCGGAGGTGTGAGCGCGCCGCTCTCGGCAGAGCGTCGTGGCATCATGCTGCAGATGATCCCGGAGGCCCTGGAGATTATTACCCGCACCTTGACGACATTCAAGAAATCTCTTGAAAAATTTCGTGATGAGATCCAGATTTTTGCTAATTTTCCAACCTTGTTTATGGGCATGGTGGGTGAAGAGGGAAATCTTGAACATGTACAAGGCAGACTCCGTATCGTCGATGCCAAAGGTCATATCGTGGTGGACGGCATTGATCCGGCAGATTACCAGGAATACATCGCTGAAGAGGTAGAAGAATGGTCCTACCTGAAATTCCCCTACTATAAACCAATGGGTTACCCGGAAGGGATATACCGGGTGGGGCCTGCCGCCCGGTTGAATGTCTGCAATGGGTGTGGTACGACCTTGGCAGACCAGGAATGGGCAGAGTTCAGAAGTCTGGAACGGGGTCCGGTTATGAGCTCGTTTTTCAATCATTATGCCCGGTTGATTGAAATTCTCTTCTGTATCGAAACCATGCAGAATCTCCTGCAAGATCCAGCTCTCCTCAGTCCCCGGATAAGGGCGTTTGCCCAGCCGAATTTTCTTGAAGGCACGGGATGCGTCGAAGCACCAAGAGGGACTCTCATTCATCATTACCGTGTCGATGAAAACGGCCTGATGACATGGGCCAACCTGATTGTCGCAACAGGCCACAATAATCTGGCAATGAACCGGGGGGTGCTGCAGGTCGCCAAACGGTTTATTACCGGGACCGAGGTCTCGGAAGGGGCATTGAACCGGTTGGAAGCCGTTATCCGGGCCTTTGACCCTTGTCTGAGCTGTTCAACCCACGCCTTGGGCAGGATGCCGTTTCGCATCCGATTCAGGAAACGGGATGGCACGGTTCTCCGAGAATTATAGAGTGAACTTTACCGGGGGCGCAATGGACCGGCGGATAGTTCTGGCATATGATGGTTCGATCAATGCAGACTGGGTTTCCCGGTACGCCATACAGATGGCAGGTACCTTTTCCTGCCGACAGCTCACCCTGATCCACGTCATTGACGGTACGTTTACCCGCGAAAGGATCAAAGAAAAATTCACCATGATCACCGCGGAAGGCGACCGGCATGGCATTGCCTGCCAACATCTGATCCTGGAGCAAAGCGGCAATGTCTATTCCACTCTGCTCCAGACCATCCCATCGGGCGAACAAAGCTATTGTCTGTGCGGGGCGCGTATTGCTCCCAGGGGGCAGGGTTTTCTCGCCGGCACTATTTCGGAAAAACTCCTTCGCTGTCGACAATTTAATGTCATGGCCATCCGGGTGGTCAGCCCCGGCCTGCTCGGTTGCCCCCGCACGCTCCTCTTTCCCCTCGCCGGTCATCCGCGCGGATTTGGGGTTTAGGGATCAACGGAACGTAAAACTCAGTTAAACAGCCAAGCAAGGCTATCGGGGGTTACATAATCTCTGTAGTTTGCTCCGACCTTTTCCGTTTGTGGCATCGTAAAAGAGTCTCGAACAAGATTTATAAATCTGTTGCACAAACCTCCGTTTGTGCAATGATTGTTGGATTACCACCCAGTAAGGCGTTACGCATTGCGAAAACCTATTGCAAAATAGTATCAATTTGCAATAGGTTTTCGCAACAGCAGAACGACCAATGAGTATTGATTACAAATTGATACGGTCGCATTCCACCACTGTATCCCGTTTTTTGGAGCATGGAACTTCACCTAAACCGGGTTTTACGTTCCGTTGCTCCCTAGACCCCAATCACCGGCCCTCACAATATTGCCTCTCCCGCTTTTGCATGCTCTCTAAGGTGTCCCTCAGCGCAATAGCGAGAATCCTCGTAGTGAACAGGTTGAGCATCGGCCACTTCATTAGCACGAGGCAAAAGTGCTGTGATTAACTGATATTATTGATCAATTACATTCCTAGGATAGCACAGCGTACGAATCGTTGCCGCAGTCCCCCTTGAAAAAAGTTCTTGACAAAAAAAAACAAATACACCACAAATACGACTGAACATTCACTCCCTCTTGTGGTGATTATTATGACAATTCCGAAAAAGCGAGAAGATATAATGCGTGCGGCGTTGGAACTGATTGCCGAGCATGGATTCCATGGCGCACCAATCTCCAGCATTGCAGATCAAGCCGTTGTTGGGGCGGGGACTATCTACCGCTATTTTGCAAATAAAGAAGTTCTCATTACAGAGTTATTCCAGGAGCTCCAAGACAAAATCAATGCAACTCTCCTTGAGGGATATAAGGCAGACAAGCCGATTAGAGAAAGGTTTATTCACATTAGCATGATGCTGCTCCGATATTTAATCTCCAACCCCCTAGATTTTCGCTTTCTTGAGCAGTATCTCAACTCGCCTTATGGTGTAGCGTTTCGCAGGGCCAAGCTCCTGGAAGCTGGAGATGATAATGACTTGTTCCGTAGTATTCTTGACGATGGGGTGGCTCAGCAGATTGTCAAGGAGCTTCCTTTGGTGGTGCTTTTTGCCTTGGCTATTGGTCCTATACTAGAACTGGCCAGAGATCATATCCTCGGATTTGTTGATCTGGACGACTCTTTAATTATGCAGACCATTCAAGCTTGCTGGGATGGGATCAAACGATAAAAGCACTATAGGGTGGACAAATTTTATTACAATTGTTCGGAGTGAACGTTCACTCTTCAGCCTATCGCAACTTCCCTAATGGTGCTGCACATCGGTTTAATGGCTGAAACGATCGACTTGGACAATCGTACAAGGTTTTGCAATGCCTTTCTTTTTCTCTGACTTGTAGTGCCTGAAAGACATTGTTAACCTAAGAGTTTTGACGTTACCTGACGTTGATAGCTTATCATCAATATCAACATTTTGGAAATTTTGATGCAAACCATTGTTTTTATATATAAACCAGTTAGATGTGCTTCAGTCCTGGCAACCTTGCTTTGCACTCTGTTGCAGGCAGGTTGCGACTAAAGATGGCAGAAAGATGATAATTCCAAAAAACCGCCAGGTATTTTTTTTGTTGATGCTCGTAATGATATTCTTCTGTGCAATTCTGACTGGTATTGCACTTGAAGTCTTCTTGAGCGATATAAGCTTAGTAAACGAGCCCCTCCATTCAACAATTGACGGCGTTGGGGCATTGGCAGCTATTTTAATGGCCTTTCTTCTCTTACATTTGCACCACAACGATGAAAAAAATCAGAGAAAATATTTTTTGCTGGCCATGGGTTTTTTAATGATGGGTATTTTAGACGCTTTTCATTCCACTACAGTTGTACAACATGGTTTTATCTTGCTTCGTAGTCTCGCCAATATTTTCAGCGGCTTTTGGTTTGCTCTGCTGTGGTTACCTGATGCTGGTCGAAATATTTCAAAAATCCGGTCATTCCCTTGGATCATTGCTTTAATTACCGTTGTGATAGGAATAGTAACTGTCTGTTATCGTGAACTCTTTCCTTTAATGCTGCAAAACGGGGAATTTACTCCTTTCGCGATAATTATTAATTTAATTGCTGGTATTTTCGCAATTGGGGCAGGACTGTATTTTCTTTTCGATTTTTTATGTTACAAAACAACCGAGTCATATCTGTTTACCTGTATGTTTCTTTTGCTGGGTTTGTCGGGCATTGAGTTTTCCTATTCCGATTTATGGGGTTATCTCTGGTGGTTTTGGAATGGAGAGCGTTGTCTGGCATATGCTGTGGTCTTGGTTTATATGATCAGGATGTTTCTGTGGAGCAGAAATCAATTGAGAAAGATCAACGAACATCTGGAAGAACGAATCGCTGAAAGGACTAAAAAACTGTCACATGAGGTTGCCGTGCGTACACGTTACGGAATTAAGAAAGATGAGGTGATTGCAGAACTACACGAAGCAAATAAGCGGATTAAAACATTGACAGGATTACTCCCTACCTGCGCTTCCTGCAAAAAAATACGAAATGCCAATGGTGATTGGGAACAAATGGAGTCCTATATTCAAAAGCACTCCAACGCTACATTCTCTCACGGACTATGTCTTGAATGTACAAGGGAATTATATCCTGACGCTTACGATGATATAGTGAAGGGTCTTGACTTGCTGGACCAGGAGAAGGACATACTGTGCATTGCAAAACCGACTCGAAATTAAGGATTGAGGAGCATACGACCCAATTCTCCTTTACAAGCAGGTGTTTTGATTGCGAGAGAAAAGGATGTAGGTATGTTGATAATTAAAATAGAGCAGACAAAGTTTTTTAGATCTGCACCACAAAGCACACCTGATCAAAGCCGTGAATTGTGTTTCCCAGGCAATGGCTAATTATTATAAGTGAATCTATGAAATATAAACGGATACATATTAGAGTGCCGCTCGATGGTGTGATTTCTCTGGTGAGCAAATCAGGTCTTTTGATTAAGGCAAGAGCTTTAGATATTAGTGAGAATGGAATAGGAATCAATGAAATCACAACTTGCCCGGAAAATGTTGAGTACCAAATCCAGATAACGACAATTTCTCATAGGAAAATACATTTTTCAGGAATTCTTGTTCATACTTATAAAAATACGGCCGGATTTATGATTACAAACATAGATTCGTCAAATTTCGAAATTTTGAAGAACATAATCAATGATTTTCTAGCTACTGAGGAATTCATCAAACGCATCGAGACGCATAACATAATGATAGATTGGCTTAGAGATAATGAGGGAAACGAAATAAATTTAACCTTTGAAATATAAAGAATGGAGGCAAATTGAAACGTTCTTTAAATGAATCTAATTATCATAAATGTTCAGCTTGTAAAAAATGGTAAAAGTTCACCGGGGCATAGGAATGACAGCCAATTTCAATATTATCCCGGGGTGAAAACATCTAAATTAGCCAGCATATGCAATAA
>AMWB02018366.1_pt2 | contig 12515 bp, 13 predicted proteins | sample 200311 | NCBI WGS metagenome assembly AMWB02 (sample SAMN02737377, study PRJNA173069) | bioreactor metagenome | biome: anode biofilm in microbial fuel cells | place: USA: California | collected 2010-12-16 | reverse complement strand
TGCCCGATGCGGCACTTGGCCATGACGGGAATAGTGACGGCGCGTTTGATTCGCTCGATAATTTCGGGATCGGCCATGCGGGCCACGCCGCCCTCGGCGCGGATATCGGCCGGGACGCGCTCGAGCGCCATGACGGCGGCGGCGCCGGCCTGCTCGGCGATCTTGGCCTGCTCGGCGTTGGTGACATCCATGATGACACCCCCCTTAAGCATTTCGGCCAGACCCACCTTCACTTTGTATTGCGGATCATCGAAGCGAACCATATCGCAACTCCTTATCTGTCTCCCGTATCCGTTATAACGAGCCGGGCCGGACAAAGTTCATCGGGCGCGTGCGCCGCGTTGGCCTGTTCTCGCCGCGGCAATATAACAGGTGCGCCCGAGGGGACAACGGGATTTTCGCCGGCGACGCGACCCAAAACGAAAAAGCCGGGCGCAAACCCGGCTTTCATCAGTTTCGTCGTCGAATCAGGATACCATCGACGGTTTGTCACAGGGACAAAGAGCTTACTTCTTGCCTTTGGTGTAGCGGCCGAAGTGATGCTTTGAGAGCGCTTTCTTGAAGCCCTTCTCCTGATCCGCCCAGAAGTCCTTCATCTGGCACTTATTGTAGGCATCGCAGCTGCAGGTTCCCTGCTCGGTGCAGAGATTCAGGTGGATCGGACCATCGATCGCCTCGATGACATCGAGGAACGTGACGTCCTTCGGCACCTTGGACAGCTTGTACCCGCCGGTGACGCCCTGGAACGACATCAGCACGCCGCTCCGGGTAAGGTCTTTGAGGATTTTGGCCAGGAACTCGCGCGGAATCGATTCCGCTTCCGCGATCGAGTTGATCGATCCCAGTTTTCCCTTCGGGAGAGTAGAAATGTGCCGGACGGCGCGCAGCGCGTAGTCGGCCTTACGAGACAACTGCATGATAATATTCCTTACACAACACGCGGTTAACGATCGGTCTCATTACCAATCACGGTAATATAACTCTATGCTTCCACATTCGGTTCACTATGTTACGTAAAAAGATTCTCGAAGTCCATAAAAATGTTGATCTCGCGGAAGAAACCAGCTTCGTTCGGGCTCTCCGGTTTTATGTAACGCATTATCCAACAAGGCGGTACGCGGGAGATCGACAACGGGCAGCGGGCCCGGATTTTCGATCATAGGTCGATCATTCGGTGGGCCGTGAACTTTTTGCGCCCGGTTGGTGTTGTAAGGGGGCATCGACACAACCGCGCCTGAACATAGGTAACAAGGAGTCATGTAGACCATGATTGAAAAGAGCAGTCCGGCGGCCCAGGAGGCCGTCATCGCCCTGACCCCATCGGCGGTCGCCGAGGTCAAGCGGCTGATCGCCGAAGAAAAGGAGTCCAACCTGTTTCTGCGCCTGGGGATCTCCTCGGGCGGCTGTTCCGGGATGTCCTATTCGATGTCGTTCGACAACCAGACGACCGAATTCGACCGTGAATTCGACTTCGACGGCCTGAAGGTTCGGGTCGATCTGAAGGCGCTCATGTACCTGGCCGGCACGACGCTCGACTACAAGGGGGGCCTCATGGGCGCCGGGTTCCAGTTCCACAACCCCCAGGCCAAGCGGAGCTGCGGTTGCGGCTCGTCATTCACCTGCTAGAGGAGCGAGCGGTCGCCGGGCATGGCCATGACGTATGAAATCATCGATCCGACGGAGTTCCTTTCCCACGGGGTGCTCCGTCAGGACGAATTCCTGTCCACTGTCGAGACCTACGACTGGCAGCGGTTTCGCGACAAGAAAGTACTTGTCCGCGGCTGTTCATCGGCTATTATCCCCCCGTGGGTCTTTATGATCATCACCGGCCGGCTGGCCCGCGTGGCGCAGTCGGTGCGGTTCGGCAATGAGCATGACCATATCGTCGTCATCCGCGCCGAACGGGAGTAAAGACCATGAGCAACCAGCCAACGCTGAAGAACAGAAACGAGACCGAAGTCCGGGAAAAGACTGCCATGCCGAGAGTCAGATTTTTGCCGATGGATATCGAAGTTGAGGTCGAGGCCGGAACCGCCGTCCTCGATGCCGCCCTGAACAACAACATTCAGATCGATCACAACTGCGGCGGCAATTGCGCCTGCTCGACCTGCCATATTGTTGTCGAAGAAGGGTTCGATTCGCTCGAAGACCCCTCTGAGGATGAACTGGACATGCTGGATGAAGCCGAAGGGTTGACCGAGACCTCACGGCTGGCCTGCCAGACGATTGTGCAGGACCGCGACCTGGTGGTCCGCATCCCGCCCAAAGAGTCCAACTGGGAAGACGACACGTTCTGACGTTTGTCCCAGATCCGGGACCAATGATTATCAACCGCCGCAAGCGCCGCTTCCCGGTGGCGCTGTTTCTTGTCTGCCAATAGATTAGCTTCTCAACGGATCCCCCGAAATGCCGATAATGACAGGGTATCAGTATGCCCTGGAAAACAGACAAATTGAGTCGATTGGCCCGGCCGCATGGTCACACGCTGATCGAACTGCTGGTGGTAGTGATTATCCTGAGCATCATCACCGCGGTCGCCATGAGTTCGCTGCGCACCGGCAACGATGTTGTCCGGACGGAGAGGACGAGGCAAACGATCGAGCGGCTTCGTCTGGCGATTGCGGGGAATCCCGCGCTGGTCTCGGGAGGAAATCGAACCGACTACGGTTATGTGGGGGATGTGGGCGCGCTGCCGCCGAACCTCTCAGCTCTCGTCACAAATCCGGGTGGCTACGGCACCTGGCGAGGGCCGTATGTCAAGGATGAGTTCTCCGCCGGTGGCGCCGATGCGAGTTTCCAGAAGGATGCCTGGGGAGCGCTGCTTTCGTTTGGCGGCGTGACGATCAGTTCGACCGGCGGCGGCAGTACGATCTCCACGAACGTGGCCGGCAGCACCGATGATCTGTTGCGCAACCAGGTGATCGTGACGGTCACGGATCAATCGAACGCTCCGCCCGGCGTCACCTACAAGGACTCCGTCCGCGCCGTGCTGACCATCCCCAACGGTTTCGGAGGCACGACGAACAAGACAAAGCTGTTGTCCGCCGACGGCGTAATTCAGTTCGATTCGATTCCGATCGGCGTGCATCTGCTTCGGGTCGTCTATTCACCGACAACGGATACGCTGCGTCGGCAAATCTCGGTCAATCCGGGGGAGCCCAGCTACACTATGGTCAAACTGTATCGGGAGGTCTGGTGAAAGCGCCTCGAAGGATCCGGTCTGAAGGCGGATTCGGTCTTGTCGAGTTGACGATCGTTCTGGTGGTGGTCGGCATCATGGTGGGGATCGCCATGCAATCGGCGGTCGTAGTCAGCTATGACGCCCGGCGCAGCGAAACGGAGCGGGAGATGGATGAGCTGGCCAACGCCATCGTCGGGAATGCCGCCCTGCAGCAGGACGGACTGCGGAGCGACTACGGGTATGTGGGCGATGTGGGAGCGTTCCCGGCCAATCTCCAGGCCTTGTTCACGAATCCCGGCGGCCTGCCGACCTGGGATGGCCCGTATGTGCGGACCGAGTTGCTGCAGGACAGTGTGTCGTATCTATTGGACGGCTGGGGGCAGGCGTACAGCTATTCCGGCGGGATCACCATCACATCTACCGGCTCGGGCAGCACGATGATCAAGAAGATCGCCGATGCCGGTTCCGACTATCTGCTCAATTCGGTCGCAGGATCGGTGCGGGACCGCAATGATTCGCTCCCGGGCGCGATCAAGAAGGACTCGGTGGACATCAGGGTGGTCATTCCGAAAGGGAGCTCGGGGCTGGTCACCAAGACGTATCACCCGGATGCGGCCGGAAATTTCCAGTGCGATTCGATTCCGGCCGGCGTACGGCACTTTCAGGTGATTTACCGTCCGGCCTCCGATACGATCGACCGGTACTTCACGGTCCTGCCGAGGCAGCAGCCGAGCCGGACGCTCGATGTGCGCTTTTCGCAGGCCTACTTCTCGACCCCGGCCGCCGCCGGTCCGGTTGCCTGGTGGAAGCTGGACGAGACTTCCGGCAACTCGACCGCCGACGCCTCGGGCAACGGCCGCACCGGAACGCTGGTCAACTTCAACACAGCAACCTGCTGGGTCGCCGGCGTGCTAGACGGGGCTCTGAATCTGGACGGCAGCAACGACTATGTCACTTTCGGTAACATCAACCCGGCCTCGGGAGCGATCACGGTGACGGCCTGGGTTCGTCCGAGTTCCATCGGCACGGACCGGCAGATCGTATCCAAGGGTTTTGATGGCCTCAAGACCCAATGGGAATTGAAGACGACATCGGCGTCGGGCAAGGTGAGCTTCCGACACTGGGCACCGGGAGCGGTAGGCGTGGAGTCCGTCAACACGTTGACCGTCAGCACCTGGACCCATGTGGCCGGAACCTTTGATGGCACGACCTGGCGAATCTACTGGAATGGGGTGCTGGACAATTCGGCCGTCAATACCGGTCCGGTGGCGACCCCGCGCAGACTTCTGATCGGCGCCGTAGACATAAACGGGACACCCGGGCAGTTCTGGAACGGGCGTATCGATGACGTTCGCATTTACGACCGCGCGCTGTCGGCGGCGGAGATTTCCGCCCTCATGTATTAGAGGCAAGGGGATCATGAGACGATTGATCTACATTCGATACGGCACAGCGGGCGGGTTCACGCTCGTGGAGTTGGTGGTAGCGATCGTCATCGGTGCGATATTGGTGACCGTCGCCATGCGGGCCGCCAGTCCGATAGCCGACGCCGCCCGGGTGGAGGAAACGAAGGCCGAAATGCAGGATATCGCCTTTGCGATCGCCGGGAATCCCGGCCTGTACAACGGGTCGGTCCGCTCGGATTTCGGGTATGTCGGCGATGTGGGAGCGATGCCGCCGAACCTCGAGGCCCTGAAGAGCAACCCGGGCGGCTACAGCACCTGGAAGGGGCCTTATCTGGGCAATCGCTTCAGCCAGATTCCCGATGACTACAAAACGGATGCGTGGGGGGCGGCCTACACGTACAGCGGCGTAACCCTGACCTCAACCGGTTCGAGTGCTGATATCGTGAAGAGTGTCGCCCCCTCGACCGCCGATCTTCTCTACAACCAGGTGAGCGGACTGGCGGTCGACAACAAGCAGAACGCTCCCGGCGAGACGTATGCCGACTCGATCGCGGTGCGATTGCTCGTACCAAACGGCAGCGGCGGGACGATAACGAAGACGGCGGCGCCCGATGCCTCCGGCTACTTCTCGATCGACTCCGTACCGATCGGTAACCACGAGTTGCGGGTGATTTATGTGCCCGGCGACGACACCGTGCTGCAGTACGTGTCGGTTTCACCATCCTCACGAACGAATTCGCAGTGTACCTTTCGTCAGACCTACTTCTCCGGCAGTTCCGAATTGACACCCGTCGCCGGATCGGACACAGTGTACGGTTCCCCCCCCTGCACGGATATCAAGTTCTGGATAGCCAACCACACCGGAGCAGCCATCACCGTGAGCACCATTCAGGTGAGCTGGTCCCCCATGACGGCCTATTACGCCGAGATTCACGTGGGCAGTTCGGAGGTTTTTGATATGGACGGCTCGCCTCGCGGGGTGAACGGCACGACGTACACGCTCTCGTCGCCGCAGACGATCGATGTCGGCGCGACGGTCCGCATCCGCATCGAGGACTTCCGGGCCTCCAACAGCTACGGGGGTGGTTCGCCGGTATCCATGTCGGAGGCGTCGCTTACCGTGCGGTTCTCCGACGGCACGATCATCGCGCGGGAGATGCCGCCATGCCCGTGACCGTGCGCCTGAGCCGGAAGAGCGGCTTCACCCTCGTGGAACTGGTGTTGATCATCATCATCATCGGCATCCTGTCATCGGTGGCGATGCTGAAACTGAGCGGTTCGGTAAGCAGTGCCCAGGTCGAGCAAACCAAGCGCGAGATGGATCAGTTGGCGGCGGCGATCGTGGGAAACCCGGACACCTATGGCTCGGGGAGCCGCAGTGACTTCGGCTACGTGGGGGATGTCGGCGCGCTGCCGACCGACCTGGACGCTCTGGTGCAGAATCCCGGCGGGTACAGCACCTGGAACGGACCGTACATGGGGACGGGCTTTGGTGCTGCTGACTTCAAGAAGGACGCCTGGGGAACGGTGTATACGCTGGCCGGGACGACTCTCAGGTCAACCGGATCGGGGAGCAACATCGACAAGGAACTGGCCGCCAGTTCGTCGGCGTTGCTGGCGAATGCGTTGGAGGGGGTCATTCTGGATGCCGACCGGACCGCACCCGGCTCGACCTACAAGGACTCGTTGCTGATCCGCCTGGCGTATCCGAACGGGTCGGGCGGGACGACTATCGGCACCGCGACGCCGTCGGCCAATGGCCGTTTCAGCTTCTGGAACCTCCCGATCGGGGACCGCCTGCTGCAAGTGATCTATCGACCAGCTACCGACACGATAATCATGCCCGTGACTATTTATCCAGGACGAGCGGCTCGCCTCGATATCGTGTTTCCGGCCGACCTGTGGTAGAGGGTCGGCACCTGCACGCGAATCAGTCTTTGATCACCAGATGTATGCCGCGCCGCTTGAGCTGCGGTAAGAATGCGGCCGGATTGACCGCGACCTCCTGCGGCCTGACACCTTTCACGGTGATCTGTCCGGAAGCCGCCATCCAGGCGATAATGGCTGCCGGAAAGGCCGTAGTCCGCATCATGGCGGTAAGACCGGTCTTGGAGTCCTGCCGATCGACAATTTCATAGACCAGGGTCTTGAGCTTTCCGTCCGCCTCTCCCTCGATCTCCACTCGCACCAGCACCATATCCGGTTGTGCGAAGCTGAGGTTCTTGTCCAGCACGGCCTTGAAGACAGCCCGCGGCTCGATTTCTTGTCCGGCCGCTTTGATCGGCTGACGAGAGCCGAGCCCGATGTCGAGCATCGCCTTGAAAAGCTGGCAGTGGCCGGGGTATCGAATCGTCTTGTAGTCGAGGAAGTCGATCTTCCCCTCGTAGGTGTCCGGCAGCGTCGATGTGCCACCCGAAGTGTAAAACGCCTCGAGCTTGCCGATGCCGTCGAAGCTGAGCAGCTCCAGACCCGTCATCGGATTGACCACTTTCTTCTTTCCCCCCTCGAGCACGATGCAGGGCTCCCAGTATTCGTTGATCAGCCCTTCGGCGGAGAAGACCATCTGGTAATTGAGCGGGGGGCGCGGCGACTGGGGAAGGCCGCCGACCCTGATTCTGACCGAGGTAGCTTGTGCCAGCTTGGCCAGACCATCGGCCACCATGATCGAGACCATGCCGGGAGCCAGACCGCAGTCCGGAATGACCGTGACACCTGCCTGCTGGGCCTCGGCGTCCATTTCCATTTGCCCTCTGACGACGTCATTGTTGCCACCGAGGTCGACCAGATGGCACTGGGCGGCGATAGCCGCTCGGGTGAGGCCGAGATTGTACTTGTAGGTGACGCAGGAGACCGCAGCGTCATACTCCTTGAGGAGAGTGGCGCATTTCGCTTCATCACCGGCGTCGAGTTGGCCGGCGACGGCCCGGCCATTACCGTATTTGTTGGCGACATCCCTGGCCAGCGCGCCATCGATATCAAAGATCCCGACCTGCTCCACGCCTTCGACATGGGCGAGGTCATATAGTGCCGCTCGGCCCATCAGGCCGGCCCCGATAACCGCGACTTTCATGGGTGTTGCTCCATCATGTGTACAGCCCCTTGTTTCTCTTATCGTCCGCAGGCTCAAGGGTAATGGATTGGATCCGAAGTGTCAATGGTGGTCAAGGCGGTTGTGATTCTGCCGATACTGAGAATGGGAGGATCCCGCTCTGGAGGCGGGGCTGCGGATATGAGTTCACCCGACGACACAAGTCATCTGACCGACGAGCAGCGGCGCGATCTGGAGCTGCTGCACCAGGTACGACCGTACCTGCGGAAGTGCCTGGATCTGAATCACGATATTGGCAACCCGCTGGCCGGTATTATGGGGTACAGTGAGTTGCTGCTGGCTCAGGCCGATCAGTGGCCGGCCGAGGCACGTCGTTCGCTGGAGGTCATCCGCACCTGCACGGAACGGATCAATCGAGCGCTGGAGATCCTGGGGGAAGAGAAGGTGATCCTGGCGGCCAAGGTCGATCTGAAGGCCCTTGGCAAAGAGCCGGAGGTCGCGCAGAAGGGATTAGATGAGTTGGTTGGCCTTGCGAATGATCCACTCGCAGGCCAGCGCCGCGATGAACAGCAGGAGAAGCCAGAGTCGATTCCACAGGACCACTTCTCCCTGTAGCTGCTCTTTGATCGGCCGGGTGTCTATCTGCGCCAGGGCCTCGCCGAACTGTCGGAATCCGTAGTAGGCGCCGCCGGTAAGTTTGGCCAGCGCCTGCAACATGGCCGGGTCACCACTCTGATCGAATTCTTCGAGCGAGAACGACTCCACTTTCAGTGTCCCCTCGGACCGCTTCAGCTCCTGGCCATCCCTGGTCATGGTGGCGGTGTAGCTGTAGGCACCCGGCTGAACCTGCGAGAATACTCCCTCATAGCGTCCCTCGCCCAACTCAAGCAAGTCCAAATCCAGTGGCGGCGAGCCGGAAGCTCCGGTGAGGCGCACGTTACCCAACACCCCGGTAATGGGGCGATAGCCCTGATCGAACGCGAACCCCTGGAAACGGACCGGCTCTCCCCGGCTGAAGACATCTTTCTCAGGGCTGATGCGGATCGGGTCGAAATCATCGCGGACGGTCAGCCAGCGGGTAGAGCCATCCAGAAACGTGCCGTAGGCCGCACCACTGCCGCCGGCCCCGAGATCGACAAAGCCCCAGCTCCAGAAGGGCAACGCGGCGCTGGCCATGAGCTTGCCGGGGCCGAATCTCTTGAACCCCAGAATGGGACTGCGGAAGCTGGCCCGGATCGGTTCGGCGGCGTACGCCAAAATGACGCTTTGGGGATCCACCTGATCGCAGCGGACAAGTGATTTGAACGGGGGCAGCTTGGCCCAGGTTTCGCGGATCGCGCCGCGATCGTCGGCCAGGCGCACCGACGGATGAAAAAGGCTGGCCTCCGAAGGTTCGCCGTGGAACTCGAAATAGTCGGCTTTCCTCTTGAGCGACTGCGAGAACGGCAGCAGTTGGTTGAACCAGCCCACCGGTCCCCGATCGGCAAATCGTTCGCCGAGCAGCACCCAGACCGCTCCACCCCTCTCCGCCAGATACGACTTGAGCAACTGCTGGCGAGATTCGTACTGGGTAGGATCCGGATCATACAGGACGACCAGATCGTAGCGGTTTAGCTCCGTTTGCACCGCAGGGAACTTCCCGGCCAGGTTACCCGCACGCGGACCGGTTACTTTGAGGTCAACCTCGAAGCGATCCGACTGTTCAAGATACCGTTTCATAAAGCCGACTTCGTAATCCGGGTGGTCGGTAACCAAAAGGACCAGGAGGCGGCTCTTGAGGACTTTCACGGCGATCGTTCGGCTGTTGTTGGCGGTGTTCAGTTCGCCGGTGAGCGGCGGGAGGGTGACGGTGAGGAGTTCCTGGCCGGGGTTTTCCGGCGTCCAGGTGATCGTCACATCTCCCTGGCCACTTTCCTCGCCCCCCGCAAACGGCGCCTCGGCCAACAGCCGATCCCCCTTGCGCAGTTGCGCCTTGAAGCTCCGGCCGGCGGCATGCTGCCAGGAGAACCGGACCTTGATTTCCGTCGGCTGCCCGACAAACAGGACCGGGTTGAACTGGACATCCTGCAGGGCGATGTCGAACTCTTCCGATTCCCCGGCCAGATTGACCGCCAGCACGGGGGCTTTGAAGCCGGCCGCCGCATCCTGCACGTTGCGGCCTGAGTTGGAGCGCCCATCGGTCAACAACAGCACCTGATCCGGCGGTGCGGTCGTTGATCGCGCCGCGAGTCCGGCGAGCGCATCGCCGAGAGAGGTTCGCTCCCGATCGACCGCCTTCGTTTCGGAGGAGAGGTTTCCCCCGAAATACCAGATGGCGAGATCGACCGATTCCTTCAGGCGCCCGAACGGTTCGCCGGAGAGGAGGGAGTCGCTGCGCGCCGCGCGGGTGAGGCCGGACTCCATGCGGTCCATGCTTGCCGATCGATCGAGCACGAGATCGACCCGACGTTGGCGCTCGAATTCACGGTTGTAGGTGATGACCGGCTCCAAAAGGGCAAGAGCGAGGGCGATCACCGCGATCAGGCGCAGGATGCCCAGAATGACTCTCAGGTAACCCGGGAGGGGCGGATTGGTTCGGTAGTAGAGCAGCCAGGTCAAGGCCAGCAGGCCGAGCAACCCGAAGACCACCAGAATCGGATGGCCGGTGAGGAAGTCGACCGAAATGTCATGAAAACCCAGCATGCTCACCCTTATACGGAAATGCTCGTGTTACGACTTGGGGGAAAATAGCACCCGGGGGGCGGTTGACCCAGAGAAAAAAGCAGAAGGGGTCAGGACAGGCGGGCCGCTGTGAACTGCACCATCTCGATCAACGATCGATAGTACTCGGAATCCTTGATCGGCTGGATGGAGTCGAGCCCCTGCTGGCAGAGATCATCGGCGCGCTTGTGGGTATACTCCAGCCCGCCGTTGTCGGCCACGAAATTGTAGACCTTTTTGAACGAGTCCGGGGTCGTGTCGGCGCGCAGGAGCTTGGTCATTTCCTTGCTTGAGGCCGGGCTGACTTTCTTGAGGGAATAGATCAGCGGCAGTGTCACCTTGCCGTTGAGCACATCGTTGCCGGGTTCCTTGCCGGTCAGATCAGGGTCGCCCACGAAATCCAACAGGTCATCGGCCACCTGAAAGGCCGTGCCGATCTTCTCGCCGAAGGCCGCGAACCGCTGGCGGTCCCGGCTGGAGCGTTTCTTGAGAATCGGGCCGACCTCGCAGGAGACGGCGAACAGGGAGGCGGTCTTGTCGGCGATGATCGAAAGATATTCTTCTTCGGAAAGCGCGTAGTTGCCGGTCTCCTCGATCTGGCGCAGTTCTCCGACCGAGACCCGCTCGGTGGCCGCCGAGATGGCGTCGATCAGCGCCATGGAGTGGGTGTCGACCATGATCCGGAACGCCTTAGCGAACAGGTAGTCCCCCATCAGCACCGAGATCAGGTTGGTCCAGCGGGCGTTGACCGTCTCCTGCCCCCGCCGCAGTTCGGCTTCATCGACTACATCATCGTGCAGCAGGGTGGCGGTATGGATCAGTTCGATGGCCAGCGAGGCATCGACCGAATGCGGCGTGAAATTGTCGGCGGCGCGAGAGGACAGGAACAGAAAGGCCGGGCGAATCCGCTTTCCTTTCGATTTCAGCAGGTGCTGGGCAATCGAAGTGATGAGCGGGGAGTCGCCGCGGAGGTAGTCGTGCAGCTTCTGGTCGAACGATTCGAGATCGGCCTGCACCGGCTTGGTATATTCCGCCAGATGGTTGGCATCCGGCACTGTCGACACGTCCTTTTTCATAGTTCCCACAACGGAACGGGAAGGTACATCGGAGAGTTCCCGCTGTCAATCGGATATGGCGGGGATGTAAGCTGTTGACATGCAAGCCGGAACGCGTCGGTGCCGCTCTTCTCGACCCGCGTTTTTGCTTGCTAAACAGGCGTTAGCCATTGTGCCTTGTATAAAGAAAGCCGATTGGCATGGCAATGTTCTATTCATGGGAGGTTTCACAGTGAGACTGAAGATCACCGCCGTATTGGCAATCGTTCTGGGGATTGTCGCATTGGCACCGGGCTGGAGCAGTGCGGCCTTTTTCTGTGACACGTATTTCACCGTCTTTGGCAAAACTGATGGCCAGCATTCTCTTCTGTTCTTCCGGGTCTACAAGGACGGGGATTGTGAGATGAGTAGGCTGACCACGCTCTATCTCGATCCAACACGCGCCTCGGTGATGGGGACTCGATCCACGGACCTGGGGCTCGGACAAATGGACAGTCTGCTGTCAGGTCTTCAGTTAGAACCGATGGAGGTGTTGCCGTGCATCAACGGCCGTATAACGCTCTCCGATCAGGCGTTCATGACACCACCGGCTACGGACACATCGTTTGACCGGAAGTATTACGAGATTACCAAACACTCTTCGGGAGATGCCGGCTCCTGGTACAAGGAGTGCCCGGCCGGCTGCTCGGATTACCCGGAATTCCATGGCTGCAATGCCCGGCTCCTATACACGCTCGATGGCGGCTTATACAAGAACTACCAGTTGGACACTGCCTATTGGTTTCCGAAATCGGCCTACCTTGTGGTTACTACCCGGCAGGCAAAGACCCACGACGGCGGCGTTACTATGGATGGACTGCTCGTATTTCACGTAAACATGACCGGCGAATCTCTATCCGAAGTATCTGTGGAGAAGACACCTGATTCGACTCACCCTGACCGGGGAGCCCCAAACACGGATTCAGGTCCATTTGCCACGCAGCGGTATGCTCTCTTCGACAAGACTGTCGGCGACCATTGCCTGATGTTCTTCCGTGAGGATTGGGACAAGAAGGGGCGCAGCACCTTTGTCACGTTGTTTGTCCTGCCGGACCGCGTCCACTCCTTCACCTCCGATCGGCTGG
>AMWB02028914.1_pt1 | contig 12519 bp, 7 predicted proteins | sample 200311 | NCBI WGS metagenome assembly AMWB02 (sample SAMN02737377, study PRJNA173069) | bioreactor metagenome | biome: anode biofilm in microbial fuel cells | place: USA: California | collected 2010-12-16 | reverse complement strand
CAGGAGGACTACGAAGGCCATTAGCGGCAAACATTTGTGATATAGGTAACTTTGTGAGGTAATTGAGTGAAAAGACAAGAAGAAGATAGGTGGGCAAGGGAGTTTTTTTGTTTACCTTAATTTAAACAAGCCGGAACGAGCATAAAAAAAGCACCGATGGAAGATTTCCCATCGGTGCCAAACAGGCATCAATTTCAGGACTGAGTTTTTTCTTCAACCTGTTTATTGCTGAAGAGGTAGCAAAGCGGCCAGTACTTGAATTCATCGTTTTCGCCTTCTTCAGGCTCAGGATTGGCAACTTTACGTGGACTGCCCCATACTGAAAAGGCTTTTTCGCCTTTAATGACAGACTTTCCTTCTTCTTTCCATTGCTGGAAAGTCTTAAAGGCAGTATGGACACCATCAGCAGAATAGATCTGAATAAGTCCTTCATTGACTGAATCGAAGTCAGCAGCGCCGGACTTCATTTGAAGCTGAAGAACCCGTGAAACCTGTTTCAGGTTTTCGCGGCGCATTTTATACAGCGCTTTAGCTTCCGGGGAAATAGAACGCACGATAGTCATAGTGTCTGCCCCTTGCCCAGGGGACTTATTTTGGCATCTGGCGCGCCGGGTTAAAATGAAATTTTTGCGCAACCAATACCGGATCGGGAATTCTGATGCAAGGGTTCCGGTCATTTTCTTTAGCCGATATCAATGGCCAGGAGCGACAACAGAACCCGGTTCTCGTCGAGTGGATAGGTTGTTGATTTCGGAGTGAAGGGGAAAATGACGGAACACGAAGTGCCGCAGGAGGCTGGTTCCATCAGGAGGGCCTTCGCAGGCCCTTGTTATCAGATATTACCGATATAGGTAACTTCGTGGAAAAATCGAGTGATTAAGAAGGAGAAATTGATCTGGAATGGCCTGAGTGCTTTACTTTGGCAGCTGATGAACAATAAATAACTAATTTTATCACAGACAAAATTAACCACTGACCCTTTTATCAATGATTACAAAAGAATCAGCATTTCAAAAAATCTCAGAACTCGTCGAACGCTTTGAAGAACAATATTCTTCATATAAGAAGTCAGAATACAACGAAACACTGACCCGTCGTGACTTCATTGATCCATTTTTCAAAGCACTTGGCTGGGACATGGACAACGAGCAAGGTTATGCTGAAGCTTACAGGGAAGTAATCCATGAGGATAGGTTGAAAATAGGAACTGCCACGAAAGCGCCGGATTATTCTTTCAGGCTGGCGGGGGGAAAGCGACTTTTCTTTGTGGAAGCGAAGAAACCCGGTGTATCAGTAAAAGACGAAATACAACCTGCATACCAGGTAAGACGCTACGGATGGAGTGCAAAACTTCCGATCAGTATTATAACCGACTTCGAAGAGTTATCTATTTACGACTGCACGGTTAAACCCAATCCGGCAGATAAAGCCTCAGTAGCACGGATCGGCTATCTGACATTTCATGAATACCTTACAAAGTTTGATTTTCTGTGGGATAAATTCTCAAAGGAAAGAGTACTAAAAGGAAGTTTCGACAAGTATGTACAAAGTGATACCCAGAAAAAAGGAACCACAACGGTTGATAAAGAGTTCCTGCAATCACTTGACCGCTGGCGCACCTACCTGGCGACTTCCATCAGTTGGAATAACAAGGAACTTGGCGAAGACGAGATCAATTTTGCCGTTCAGCAGACCATTGACCGTATCATCTTTCTCCGCATTGCAGAAGACAGAAGCGTTGAGCCTTATGGAAACCTGAAACATGCTCTAAGCCATGGAGATTACTATCAGAACTTATTCGAGCAGTTCCGTAAAGCAGATGAAAAGTACAATTCGGGGCTGTTTGACTTTCATAAAGACCGTATCTGCGAACACCTGAGAATTGATAATAAGGTCATCAAGACCCTTATCAATGAAATGTACTACCCGGAATGTCCGTATGAGTTTTCCGTATTATCAGTTGAAATCCTGGGAAGCGCCTATGAGCAGTTTCTCGGGAAAGTTATTCGGATAACGCCTGCCCATCATGCAAAGATCGAGGAAAAGCCAGAAGTCCGAAAAGCCGGTGGAGTTTATTACACGCCTCAGTACATTGTGGAATACATTGTAAAGAATACTGTTGGAAAACTCGTTGAAGGAAAGACACCCGCAGAAGTAAGCGAATTAAAAATTGTTGACCCGGCCTGCGGAAGCGGCAGTTTCCTGATAGGTGCCTACCAGTATTTGCTGGACTGGCATAAGAGCTATTATACAAATAACCTCACCCCCGGCCCCTCTCCTGGGAGGAGAGGGGGGAAAAGCAATGTCCTTACTCCCGATGGATATCTTACAACGGCTGAGAAGAAGCGCATCCTGCTGAACAACATCTATGGAGTAGATATTGACGTTAACGCGGTTGAAGTGACCAAACTGAGCCTTCTACTGAAGTGTTTGGAAGGTGAAACGGAAGCTTCCATTCAGCAGCAGTTCAGTTTGTGGAATGAGCGGGTGCTGCCGACACTTGACAATAATATCAAAAGCGGGAACAGTTTGATTGATACGGATTTTTACAGCGCTGAGCTGGACTTTGGCCTGGAAAAGAAGATCAAACCGTTCAACTGGCAAAATGCTTTTCCGGAGGTATTTAAACAGGGAGGATTTGATGCGGTTATTGGGAATCCGCCGTATTTGGGGGGTAGAGATTGGAAAGAGGAAAACGGAAATGCTTATGACTACTTTGTTAGCAAATATCAAGTAGCTGAATATCAATTTGATATTTATGCCTTATTTTGGGAAGCGGGAATTAATCTTTTAAAACCGAATGGATTAATTGGTTTTATAACTCCTAACACTTGGCTTAATAACCAAAGCAATAAAAAACTCAGAGCTTACATTCTTCGTAAAACAAGTATCCTGAAAGTTGTTGATTACTCAAAAATTAAAGTTTTTGACCAGGCGACAGTTTTACCGATTATTACGATACTTGAGAATAAAATCAATAATAAGATTTTAACTGAGATATTTGAGCCTTCTAATGATGGTCTTTTAATTACCCAAACTGTCAATCAAGAGATTTGGAATGATGGGGGCCTAAGCATAATAAATATTAATTTAAGTCATAGCGATGTGTTGCTACGAAGTAAATTAGAAGAATTTACAAAACCACTTGAAAAGTTGGCATTGATAAAGTTCGGTATTAAAATTTACGAAACCGGAAAAGGAAAGCCACCGCAAAAAGCAAACTTTGCCAAGGAGAGAGTTTATGAATCTGATTTTAAGATTGACAGCACATATCGTCCATATTTAGAAGGCAAAGACATTAATCTGTTTTCAATTTCTTACAAAAACAGGTGGTTGAAATATGGTGAAAACCTAGCTGCCCCAAGAGATTCAATGTTATTTGAGGGGGAGAGAATACTTGTTAGAAGAATTGTAGGAAGAACATTAATTTCGGCGTACACAAATACTGATTATGTTACTAGCCAACTTTTACAAATTGTCAAACCGTTTGACCAATCTAAACCAAAATTTTTACTAGGAATATTAAACTCAAAGCTTTTGGCTTACTATTTCAAGAAGAAATACAATCGCCAGGATAAAACGTTTCCAGAGATTAGAATTTACGAACTTTCATCTTTACCAATAAAAGAAATTGATAATACAAATGAATCATTACAAAATGAAATAATTAAGCTGGTTGACCAATTGCTCAAACTGAATGAAGATTTGAAGGAAACTAAACTTCAAACCCAAATCGACCAGATAAAATCAAAGATCGACTATTGCGAAAACCGCATCAATGAGCTAGTTTACCATTTATATGGGCTTACGAAGGAGGAGATCAGGATTGTGGAAGGGACGGATTGATTGTCGATTGTCGAATTTCGATTTCCGATGGACGAGTAAATATTTGATGGCAAACGACTGGTTAATATTTGGTCCGGCTATTGCTAAAACCGGAACAATGAGCTAGTTTATCAGTTACCCATCCCCCATTTTTAATAAATTTGTAATTACAACATGTATTCAATAATAAGTCGGAATAGTAGCAATGGCTCTGCCAATAAACATACACGATTTAATCAACGGCCAGGTAGTTGAATGGGACCGGATCGAGTTTAAAAGAGGCTGGAACCCGGAAGACGTGATTCATACCATGAGCGCTTTTGCCAATGATATCAATAATTGGGGCGGGGGATATATCATAATTGGAGTCGAAGCAGTTGCAGGACAGCCAAATTTACCTCCTGAAGGAATTAAGGCAAACCAATTAGATGTGATGCAGGGAAGGTTATTAGAATTATGCTATCAGGTTCAGCCTAATTATTTCCCGATCTCACAACCGGAAATTATTGAGGGAAGGCACGTACTTATCATTTGGGTGCCTGCTGGAGATAATAGGCCTTATTCTGCCCCTGTTGCACTTGGAAATAAAGCGGAAAGGGAATTTTATGTTCGCAGGGGCTCAAGGACAATTATTGCCAGGGGTGAAACGCTTAGACAACTTCAAGAACTTGCTGCTCGAATCCCTTTTGATGACAGGATTAATCAGCAAGCGACTCCGGATAATCTGAGTTTAGCTCTTATCCAAGCCTACCTTCAGGAAGTTAAAAGCAGTCTTTTTGAAGAGAGTTCAAGAATTCCGTTTCTTGATTTGTGCCGCCAAATGGCTATCGTCCGTGGTCCGGATGAATATCCTTTCCCGGTCAATATTGGATTGCTCCTATTTCATGAAGAACCGGAACGCTTTTTCCCACAAGCCCGAATTGAAATCGTTATCCATAAAGATGAATCAGGGCGGAATTTCATTGAAAAAGTTTTTACAGGTCCTATTCACCACCAACTTAGAAATACTCTGGATTACCTTAAGACAATGGTTATTCAGGAAAAGGTGATTAAAGTAAAAGAAAAGGCTGAAGCGCTTAGATTTTACAATTATCCTTATGAAGCCATTGAAGAAGTTATAGCAAATGCTGTTTATCATAAAGGTTACGATCAGGACAATCCGATTGAAATACAAATTTTCCCCGATCGCATAGAAGTGCTGAGCTTCCCTGGACCTATGCCTCCCATCGACGAAGAGATGTTAAAACTACAAAGGGTTATTGCAAGACAATATCGAAATCGTCGTATTGGAGATTTTTTAAAAGAATTGCATCTTATAGAAGGGCGCAGTTCGGGATTTCCATTAATTCATCGTGCCCTTGAACAAAACGGCTCTCCACCTCCTGAATTAACTACAGATGCTGATAAAACTTTTTTTCTTGCTGTTATTAAATCACATCCTGCTCTTATAGGAGTTGGAATTAATAGTCTAGACATAGAAACTGTCGATATTCCTGAAGGATTACTGGATGTCAATCATTTAGATGATGTTAAGACTCTCATAAGGTATTATGTGACTGCTGATGTTGACAGGGTCAGTGATAGAGTTAGCGATAGAGTTAGCGATAGAGTTAACGATAGAGTTAGCGATAGAGTTAACGATGTAGCTGGAGATAAAGTAAGGAAGGTTATTGGAACAAGTATTGTCCCTCAATCAAGGGAAAAACTATTGGAAATATTAGGCTTAAAAAATCATCCTGATAATTATAATCGCTACATCAAACCACTAATTGAAGAAGGATGGCTCGAAATGACCGAATCAGATCTAACAAGCAGGAACCAGAAATATCGGACTACAAAATCTGGGAAAATACTGTTTCAGCTAATTTCTAAAACTTAACTGTTGCAAAAGCTATTAAAAAAATATTCTGTGTTTCGCTTAATAATTACGTTTCTCTTAAGTTTAATCTCGCATTCTGAGAAAGTAGCGTTCGACGATAGTGAACCTGACAGCGTCATCAATGAGCTTGTTTACCAGTTATATGGACTGACGGAGGATGAGATCAGGATTGTGGAAGGCCATCTTGAGCCTAAATAAAACTGTTTCAATATTAGTTTGTTATATAAAGATGTCGCCTAAAACAATAACTTCTTAACCATGAACGAAGAACTTGACGATATTCTCCATTCCCGGAACATCAAACCAACCGCTATGCGGGAACTGGTTTTGAAAATCTTCTCGAAACAAACAGTTGCAATTAGCCTGGCCGATCTGGAACATCAATTTGAGAAAGCCGACAGGATTACTTTGTACCGGACCCTTAAAACATTCGAAGCCAATAAGCTGATCCACCGTATCGAGGACGGCACCGGGTCTGTAAAATACGCCATGTGTAATAATTCCTGCCTTTGTAATCCTGAAGATCTTCATGTGCACTTTCATTGCACTATATGTGGCAACACGTATTGCCTCGATGATAATATTATCCCTTCTGTGATCCTTCCGGCTGATTTTGAGCTTCAGAGCATCAACATGGTTGTCAAAGGAGTATGTGCATCATGCCATAAATAACTTTGCAACACAGTTGCATGGATTTAATATTTACTTTTGTGCTTTCGTTTTGATTAATAAAATTATAGGTGGACCAACTTCGTAAATATTTAAGAATGCTTCCCGTCTGGATGGCTGCCTTGGTCATTATCCTCCACCTTATTGAACCCCATGATCACCATAAGAACGAATTTAGTCATCAGGAACAGGATCATTGTTCAAATCCGACAGAACAATCCGGGAAATCTTCAGGTATGCCTGTTCATTGTGTGGTTCTGAATGATATTACGATTGAAAAGATCACATCGTCCTTCATCGCTGACCATCAACTGCCAACGATCGATCTGTTTTTTGATAGTCAGCCCGACTTTTACGCTAAAGATAATGTCCGTATAACATCATTATATATAAACTCTTCAGAGGGATTAACGGATAATGATTTTCACCTAATTCCCAACCTGCGGGCCCCTCCTTTTATCGCTTGACCTCCCAGTGATTTATTTTCGGGAATCAACATTCCCGGTTTTATTAACTATATGCAATGCAATAGTTTATGAAAAAAATAAAGCTGTCTGCAAAACAATTGCAGGAAGCGCAGATTCGAGAAGAAAAAAAATTCAACAGATCACTTATTATTTGGTTCAGCATTCTTCTTTCAGTAGTGGTAATATCAAGCATTACGGCAATGAATTGGTGTGAGCTGAAATTTTATTACAGGAAAGTGTTTCTATACGGAAAAGAGGTATCTCCTGCGAATGTATGCATGTGCGGAAATAATCTGAAAATTCACAACAGTAAAAAATTCAGGTTTCATGAAAAAGAATTCTTTACATGCGACAGGCTATGCGCAGAGGATATTAAAATGAACTATGATTCATTAGCATTTATCCAGGATGCACTGACCGGTAAAACCATCTGCAAAGCCGATGCAATCATTGGTCTCAAGTCAAAAAGAGCTGTTGAAGTGATCTATTTTGAAAATGAAGAAAACTTAAGACATTACTATGATTCCTTAAAAACATTAAAATAACTATCTCTTATGATTGAAAAAATAATCAGATTTTCTATACGAAACAAGTTTATCATCGGTCTTTTCATTTTTGGACTGATTGCCTGGGGGACTTATTCACTGGTGCACCTGCCGATCGATGCAGTGCCGGATATCACCAATAACCAGGTGCAGGTTATTTCACTTGCTCCTTCACTGGCAGTGCAGGAAGTGGAGAGCTTCATTACGGCTCCGATTGAAGTATCTGTAGCCAATATCCCGGATGTTCTGGAACTGCGGTCCATTTCGAGGCTGGGATTATCAGTGGTTACGGTTGTATTTAAAGACAATGTTGATATTTACTGGGCACGCCAGCAAATAGGTGAACGGTTACGTGAAGCGGAGGACCAGATCCCGCAAGGCTTAGCCAAAATTGAAATGGCGCCAATTTCTACGGGACTTGGAGAAATTTTCCAGTACACGCTTGAATTAGAAGAAGGTTACAAAGACAAATACTCCATAAGGGATTTGCGGACTTACCAGGACTGGATCGTGCGCCGGCAAATGCTCGGAACGCCTGGTGTTGCTGATGTTAACAGCTATGGTGGATTTGTCAAACAATATGAGATTGCGGTAAATCCTTCAAGACTCAGGGCTATGGGGCTTACCCTTACCGATATTTTTGAAGCACTTGAAAAAAACAATGAAAATACCGGAAGCGCTTATATTGACAAGAAACCTGTAGCCTATTTCATCAGGGGCATCGGTCTGGTCAAAACGCTTGAGGATATAGAAAATATCGTCGTGAAAAGCATCAATGGCATCCCGGTACTTGTTCGCGATGTGGCCACGGTCCAATATGGCAATGCAACACGGTATGGTGCTCTTGTTTCTGACACCAGTGAAGCGGTAGGTGGAGTGATCATGATGCTTAAGGGGGCGAATGCAAATGAAGTGATCAAGGATGTCAAAGACAAGATTGCATCCATTCAAAAATCACTTCCGAAAGGTATCGAAATAGTCCCTTACCTGGATCGCACGCATCTGGTCAACCGGGCCATTGGAACAGTTTCCCGGAACCTTATTGAGGGTGCCCTTATCGTGATCTTTATCCTGGTTTTATTGCTGGGCAATTTAAGGGCAGGATTGATCGTCGCCTCAGTGATTCCTCTTGCCATGTTGTTTGCAATAGGTATGATGAGGTTATTCGGCGTTTCAGGTAACCTGATGAGCCTTGGAGCCATTGATTTCGGACTGATCGTTGACGGGGCAGTTATCATCGTGGAAAGTGTGGTTCACCGGATTTCCTTCAGCAAATCGAAATATTTAGGACTGAAAAGGTTGAACCAACAGCAAATGGATGAAGAAGTGTTCCAGGCTTCAAGTAAGATCAGGACTGCCGCAGCCTTTGGCGAAATAATCATCCTTATTGTTTATCTCCCCATCCTGGCTCTGGTCGGAATTGAAGGTAAAATGTTCCGCCCTATGGGCCAGGTTGTCAGTTTTGCCATCCTGGGCGCTTTCATTCTTTCACTAACCTGGATTCCAATGATATCTTCTATTTTCCTCAGCAAGAATACGGAACATAAGCGCAACATTTCAGACCGGATTATGGATTTCTTTCAGAAAGCTTTTCATCCGGTTATTATGTTTGCCCTCAGGCACAAATTGGCAGTAGTAATTACCTCAGTATTATTATTTATCGGTAGCCTGTTTATGTTCAACCGGCTTGGCGGTGAATTTATTCCCCAGTTGGAAGAAGGTGACCTGGCTGCTCTTGTGATCACTTTGCAGGGCGGATCTCCATCGAATACGGTTGAAGTGGTAAAAAAAGCAAATACCATATTACGCGACAATTTTCCGGAGGTCAAACATATTGTGTGTAAGATCGGACCAGGGGAAATACCTACCGATCCTACTCCGATGGAAACCGGTGACTATATCATCACCTTGAAAGACAAGAGTGAATGGACCACCGCAAAAACCCGGGAAGAACTTGTTGAAAAAATGGAAGAAAAGCTTGCGGTTCTGGCTGGCGTGAAATTCGAATTTCAGCAACCGATCCAACTTCGGTTCAATGAACTGATGACCGGATCCAGACAGGATGTGGCGATAAAGCTGTTCGGCGACAACCTGGATACCCTGGCACTAAAAGCGGCAGAAATAGAGGAAATGATCCGTAATACGCCCGGAGTGGAAGATATTAATGTGGAAAAAGTTACCGGACTTTCACAAATTCAGGTAGATTATAACCGGCAAAGGATGGCGCAATATGGCATATCTGTCGATGATATCAATAAAATCCTGAAAGCGGCATTTGCGGGAAGCTCTGCCGGAGTAGTATTTGATGAAGAAAAAAGATTTGATCTTGTGGTGCGGTTGGACAAAGAACATCGTCAGGATATTTCCGATGTCAAAAACCTGAGCATTGCATTACCTGATGGACGGCTCATCCCTCTCGACCAGGTTGCAGAAGTTGCCATCAAATCAGGCCCTGCTCAGGTATCCAGGGAAAATACAAAACGGCGCCTAACCATAGGTTTTAACGTTCGCGGCAGGGATGTAGAAAGCGTTGTAAATGAAGTTCAGGGAATCCTGGATTCAAGACTGAAACTGCCGGTTGGATATTATACGACCTATGGAGGACAGTTTGAAAACCTTGTTGCGGCGCGGGAGCGGCTTGCCATCGCAGTACCTGTTGCCTTGATTCTTATATTCGTATTACTATTCTTTACTTTCCATTCCGTAAAACAATCCATACTGATCTTTACAGCTGTGCCAATGGCTGCAATCGGTGGCGTGGTGGCACTTTGGCTGAGAGATATGAACTTTTCCATTTCGGCAGGCGTTGGCTTTATTGCACTGTTCGGCGTGGCAGTGTTGAATGGTATCGTTCTGATCGCTGAATTCAATCGCCTGGAGAAAGATGGAGTCTCGGATATCACTGAAAGGGTATTGAAAGGATTAAAAACCCGACTGAGGCCTGTAATAATGACAGCCGCGGTGGCATCATTTGGATTTTTGCCGATGGCTTTGTCAACCTCAGCGGGAGCAGAAGTTCAAAAGCCCCTCGCAACCGTTGTTATTGGAGGACTTATCACTTCTACCCTTTTGACGCTGGTCGTGTTACCGGTTTTATATATCCTTTTTTCCAAAGGAAATTTCAAGCTCCGGATCAAACGGAAAAAAATAGGGACTGCTTCTTTACTGGTATTATTAACAATAGGATTGCTATACAATGGTAAATTAACAGGCCAGGACTCAAAACCGATTACGCTTCAGAATGCCATCAGGATGTCCATGGACAGTAATCTTGCCATAAAGTCCTCCGCCTTTTCGGTTGAAGCCCAAAAGACTCTGAAGAAGGCGGCATGGGATCTTCCTAAAACCAGCATTGATGCCCAGTACGGTCAGATTAACTCCTATATCAAAGACAACAGCTTTGCAGTTAACCAGTCATTTGCATTTCCTACAGTCTACGTAAACCAGCAAAATCTGGCAGGTGCAAATGTAAACATTACTGAATGGCAACTGAAAGCGACTCAACTTGAAATTGCAGGGCAAATAAAGCAATTATACTGGCAGCTGGCCTACCTGTATTCTAAACGCGATTTATTATCTTACCAGGATAGCCTTTTCAGTGGTTTCTTAAGGGCAGCTGAACTCCGGGCAAAGACCGGTGAAACAAACCGGTTGGAAATGATCACAGCCCGCTCTCAAAGTCTGGAAGTTAAAAACCAATTGCAACAAACCAATGCGGATATCAGCATTCTTAGCCGAAACTTTAACACTATTTTAGGTGTCGAATCCGGGTATTATCCCGCTGATTCGGTACTGCGACGTGCTGACTTTACTCCGTCGTTTGATACTGCCTCACTTAGTTTTAATCCGACGCTTGGTTATTTGCAACAGCAGGTAGAAGTAGCCCGGATGGAAAAGAAACTGGAAAGCAGCAGGATGCTGCCTGATCTAAATATTGGATTTTTTAGTCAGACTATGATCGGAATCCAGGAAGTTGACGGATCTCTGCAAACCTTCAGCAATGGAGACCGTTTTAACGGCCTGCAGGCAGGCATTACCGTTCCGCTTGTGTTTGGTCCCTATTCTTCAAAAATCAAGGCTGCAAAAATTCAGGAACAGGTAGCACAAACGAATTCAGAATATTATGCCAGGTCTTTAACCGGGAGTTACAATTCCCTGCTGGATGAATACCGCAAATTTCTGAGCAGCCTGGAATATTATGAGCAGCAAGCTGTACCGGAGGCTGACCTGATCATCGAACAGGCAACAAAGGGCTATCAGGCCGGTGCGATGGATTATCTGGATTATATCCTTACCCTCAGCAGGGCATTGGATATCAAGCAAAATTATCTTGAAGCACTTAATAATTACAATCAGACCACCATTTCAATAGAATCAATTACAGGTAAAATATTTTAAATATGAAAGCAATAAAATTTAGTTTCATCATTTTGATAATGATCAGTGTAGCGATACTTACAGGCTGCAAGAGTAATAAAACAGACGAACATGGCCATGCAGCAGACGCCCATGCTGAGATTGCGGAAACTGAAAGCCATGAAGGCCACAATCATGAAGTAGGCGAAGAAGAAGGCGAAGGCGAACATGAAGAGTTGCCTGAAGATATCGTCGAAATGGATGCCGACCAGATCAAAGTTGCCGGCATCAAATTAGGAAAAGTTGAGATGCGATTTGTCAGCGGTGTGATTAAAGCCAACGGATTGGTGACGACCGCACCACAAAACTCGGCTTCTGTCAGTGTTCCGCTCGGCGGGTTTATTAAATCCACCAATCTTCTACCAGGCAGTTTTGTCAGCAAAGGCCAGGAACTTGCAGTCATCGAAAATACTGATTTCGTGGATTTGCAGCAGGACTATTTTGATACAAAAAGTAAATTCGATTATGCGGAAGCAGAGTACAAACGTCACAATGAGTTATATAAAGATGATGTCTATTCGCAGAAGAATTTGCAGCAGGTCACCTCGGAATATCGTAGCCTGATGGCGCAACTCAAGGGGATGGAGCAAAAATTGATCATGCTGGGTTTAAATCCTGCCACCCTGACAGAAAATGATATATCAGCATCCATTTCACTTCGATCCCCAATAAGCGGTTATATCAAATCCACGAGTGTAAGTATCGGCAGGTATGCCGC
>AMWB02151800.1_pt1 | contig 12524 bp, 14 predicted proteins | sample 200311 | NCBI WGS metagenome assembly AMWB02 (sample SAMN02737377, study PRJNA173069) | bioreactor metagenome | biome: anode biofilm in microbial fuel cells | place: USA: California | collected 2010-12-16 | reverse complement strand
CATATCGGCAGGTTTGATTTCAATTATCCAGTGCGTATACGAATCTTCATTGATGAGTTCCGGGGCATCGGCAAGATCTTCATTGACCGCAACGATTTCACCGCCGATCGGCATATACAGTTCAGAGACCGCCTTCACCGACTCAAGGGTACCGAATTCTTCTCCTTTTTCGAACGTTGTGCCTACTTCCGGCAACTCGACATAAACAATATCCCCCATCTGGTCCTGGGCATAATCACTGACGCCGATCTTAAGGGTAGCCCCGCTCTCACTCACCCATTCGTGATCGTCCGTATAACGCAGTCCCTCTCTAAAATTCAGCTCACTCAATTCTTTCACGGCCCCTACCTCCATTAAATGTTGTTGTGTCAACCCAGCATCAAACTCATCGCTTTTCTCGCTGTCCTGTCCGGACGAACATCCGCCCGTATTTCAACCTTTATTTTCCGTTTCCCGTCGCTCAGGATAACTGTCTCTCCAGGAACACATTGTTTATCAAGCAGCACGAAGCCGCAGCAAAGTCCCTTGGCCTGAAACTGTTTATTGCCTGCCACGCTGACGATTTCGCCATCGACGCGGCCAATGGCCATATCCGTAGTGCAGGTCAAGATCGAGCCCAGCCTCTCGCCGGTTTCCGAGGTGACAAAACTGTCACTGCCGGCGCCAATTTTACGCGGGTCGAAACCGGCAAAGGGAAGAGTATACTTGTCCCAATTCGACTGCAACAGCGCTTGTGCACCAATAAAGTCTTTACTGAAATCGGTATGGCCATCGTTGAAAGGCAGGGCAAAGGGCCAGGGGTTGTTCAGAAATGGCCATGGACCGATATCCTGGTGGGAAAGCGGCAGGACCGCGCCCGCCCTGAGTGAATCACGGGCGGCCAGACCGCAGGCCAGAACGCCCTTTTCTCTTCCCGCCTCAAGTACCATGGTCCAGACGGATACCAGGCGATCAATGGGGACAAAAAGCTCAAAACCGAATTCTCCGGTATAACCGGTTCTAGACAGCAACAGCGGCGTTTCATCGACCAGTTCTACCGAGGCGGAAGTCTGAAGATCGGCGAAACCGCCCTTGCACGAAAAGTACACCAGCCGTTCAAAAACCGCAGCCGGATTTTTAAGAATTTTTCCAAGGATTCTGGCAGAGTCCGGACCCTGGATGTCCATCTTGCCGACCCGATCCGTCAGATCGACCACGGTGACGGTCCTCTCCCCACCATTTTCAACGAGATGGCCGGCAATTTCTCCGCCCATGCCGGCATTCACCACCACCATGAAGGACTCAGCCTGCAACTGATAGACAATTGCATCGTCGATTACGGTGCCATCCGTTTTAAGAAACACCCCATAAACACATCGCCCGTCGACCAGCGGTGATTTGCCCTGACCAAGACAACAATCTATATTCTTGCTCAGGCAACGCTGCAAAAGAGTTCTTGCCCCCTTCCCCTGCACCGATATCGCGGCCATATGACTGGTATCGAAAATTCCGGCACCCTGAATGACCGCCAGATGTTCGGCTTTTGCGCCCGTCTTATACCAGAGAGGCATATCATAATTGCCGAAAAGAGCCATATTGGCCCCATTTGCCACATGCCAGCTGTGCAGGACAGTTTCTTTGCTTGTTGCCATTTCGTCACCTTTCTGTTTCTCTACAACCTGAACATCTTCGTTATTACGGCAGAGTAAGAGGCACCTTCAGATTAAAGCTCTTATATACAACAAAAGTTTCCACTGCCCTGACGTTCTCCAGTCTTGCCACTTCTTCTGTATAGAATTTCACCATGGGAAATTCCTTGGTCAGCAGCACGGTCAGGATAAGATCAAAACGGCCGGTTACCACGCAAACGGAGATAACTCCTCGTAATTTGCTGAATTCTTCGCCTTTTTTGACCAGATCCATATCCTTTAAGCGTACTCCGACCAGAACAATATTCTGTTCGGGCACGGCTTCGGGATCTACGAGGGCGGTTATATCGAGAACGCCCTCTTCTTTCAATTTCTTCACTCTGGCTCGAACTGTCCCCTCAGAAAGCGCCAATAAGTCGGCTATCTTCTTAAACGGCATCCGTCCATCCCGCAGGTGATTAATTATTGCCAGATTTATTTCATCGATTTCCATCGAGAACACCACTTTTCCATTAAACTTTCACGCACGCAAAAGCAAGCGAAATACGATATAATCATCTCACTGGAGATTAAATTACGAATACATTATTTTCAATAGATATCTTTTACGCTTTTCGTATTCATCTATCAATTAATCTGTACTTTTATATCATTTTATACATTGTCGTTCCATTCGTCACGCCTGTACTGCAAAATGTTGGACCCCAGCCACCGGGCAGGTAAGGTCTTTCCCTACGCGTCAAACGATTTTTACTTACTCACCTATGGGTCGAAAGCGCATCCGTTTTGACCCCTTTACCTACATCTATCTCATTAATTTTAATAGATAAAAAACAATACGCTGTTTTGCCCGAAAGGCGCATTTTTCTGTAGCATTTTTTCAAAGTATGGGGAATGCTATGCTCTGAAAACCATGTCCACCGACACTACCAGAAGAGAGCTGCGTTTATTTTTCCGGCTGTATACTAAATATAGCTGTATACGCGTGGCTGAGTCACTGGAACGAAATTTCCTGATCCAGCCAAGAAGATACCTGGTAGACGCGGTTGCATACAAGATACGGTCTGGTTTGCATCTGCCGGACCTTACACTTTTCACCTCACCTGTGACAAACAGGAAAGGAGTATTCAATGGGAGTATCTAGGCGGGATTTTTTAAAGCTATCAGGCGGCACCGCATTGATAGCATCGCTTGGCGTGAACCTCGATTCGGCAAAGGCTTATGCCCGGGAATTACGAATCAAAAACGCCAAGCAGACGACAACAATCTGCCCCTACTGTTCAGTCGGGTGCGGCATTATCGTCTATGCGGAAAACGGCAAAATCATCAACACCGAGGGTGATCCCGATCATCCGATCAGTGAGGGCACGCTCTGCTCCAAAGGTGCGTCGGTCATGCAGCTGGCCAATAACGACAAGCGACTCGGCAAGCCGTTGTACCGCGCACCTGGCGAGACGGCATGGAAACAAGTCGAATGGGAATGGGCTCTCGATAGAATTGCCCATTTGGTCAAAGACACCCGGGATAAAAGTTTCAAGACGATTTCAACCTCCAAAGTCATGGAAAAACAGGCCGACGGCACCGAGCTGCTGGTCGAAAAGGAATTCGTCGTCAACCGGACGGACAAAATCGCCCACGTCGGCAGTGCAGCGCTTGACAACGAGGAGTGCTACCTGCTGCAAAAACTTGTTCGGTCCTGGGGCCTGGTGTACGTAGAACACCAGGCGCGTATCTGACACAGCGCAACTGTTGCGGCTCTGGCAGAGTCGTTTGGACGCGGTGCAATGACGAACCACTGGATTGATCTGAAAAACTCCGATGTAATCCTCGCCATGGGCGGGAATCCAGCCTCAAACCATCCTATTTCAATGAAATGGATTATGCGCGCCCGGGAAAAGGGTGCCAAACTGATCTGTGTCGATCCCCGATTTTCACAGACTGCCGCCAAAGCAGATCTCTACGCCCCGCTTCGATCCGGGACGGATATTGCTTTCCTGGGCGGCATGATCAGGTATATTTTAGAAAACGATCTGTATTTCAAGGATTATCTGGTCAACTATTCCAACGCCGCCTTTCTGGTCAACCCCGACTTTAAAGGCCCGGCGGACCTCGACGGTCTTTTCTCCGGCTATAACCCGGATACAAAAAAATACGACAAAGCCAGCTGGGCCTTTCAAAAAGACGAAAACGGTATTGCCCTGAAAGACGTCAGTCTGCAAGACCCCAATTGCGTATTCCAGCTGCTGAAAAAACAGTATGCCCGCTATACCCCGGAAAAAGTAGTGAACATCACCGGGACCCCCATGGATAAACTGATGGAGGTGTATAAACTTTACAGCTCCACCGGCAAACCCAACCGGGTCGGCACCGAGTGCTACGCCATGGGCTGGACCCAGCACACCATCGGCACCCAGAACATCAGGGCCATGACCATTATCCAGATGCTGCTTGGCAATATGGGCATGCCCGGCGGCGGCATCAATGCACTGCGCGGTGAGTCAAACGTTCAGGGCTCCACCGACTACGGCATTCTCTTTCATATCCTGCCCGGCTACAATCCGGTACCGAATGCCGCGCTGGTCGATCTTGCCGCCTATAACGAAAAAAACACTCCGACAACCAAAGAACCGGGGAGCGTCAACTGGTGGTCAAACCGGCCCAAATACATCGCCAGTTACCTGAAGGCCGTGTACGGATCCGCGGCAACCAAAGAAAACGATTTCGGCTACTCCTGGATGCCGAAGCTCGATGTCGGCATGAACGCTTCCTGGCTCATGATCTTTGACAAGATGTACAAGGGAGAATTCGACGGCTTCTTCGCCTGGGGCCAGAACCCGGCATGTTCGGGAGCGAACTCCAACAAGACCCGGGAAGCCATGACCAAACTCAAGTGGCTGGTCAACGTCAACCTCTTTGATAACGAAACCGCCTCTTTCTGGCGTGGCCCCGGCATGAACCCCAAAGACATCCAGACGGAAGTCTTCATGCTGCCGTGCTGCTCTTCAATGGAGAAAGAAGGCAGCATCACCAATTCCGGTCGCTGGGGGCAGTGGCGCTATAAAGCTATCGAACCCCAGGGCGGCTCACTGCCCGATGCGGAGATTATCAATGAGCTGTTTTTCAAGGTAAAAGAACTCTACCAGAAAGAAGGCGGCGCCTTTCCGGACCCCATCGTCAACCTCAGCTGGGAATACGGGGAACGCGATGCGTCGGGCAAGATCAAGCATATCGATACCCACGCGATTGCCAAAGAAATCAACGGCTATTACCTCGAGGATGTCTATGACACCAAGGTAGACCCACCCGAACTCATCGGTAAAAAAGGCGACCTGGTCCCAAGTTTTGCCTTCCTTCAGGCCGACGGCTCCACCTCCAGCGGCAACTGGCTTTACTGTAATTCCTATGTCTTAAAAGACGGCAAACCTGTCAATATGATGGCACGGCGCGGCAAGGAAGATCCGACCGGGCTTGGCCTGTACTCCGGATGGGCCTGGGCCTGGCCGGTAAATCGCCGGATCATCTACAACCGGGCCTCGGTCGATCTGCAGGGAAAACCCTGGGATCCAAACCGTGCGCTCATCGCCTGGAATCCGACCAAACCTGCACCAAAAGGTAAAACCGGAGGCTGGGACGGCGATGTTCCGGACGGCGGCGCTCCACCAATGGCCAGCTCCGGCAAACTGCCCTTTATCATGAAGGCCGATGGCATCGCTTCGGTGTTTGGTCCTGGGCTCGCCGAAGGCCCGTTTCCGGAACACTATGAAGCCCTGGAATGTCCGGTTGAGAAAAACTCGATGTCCGGTCAGCGGATCAATCCGACCATCAAGATTTTCGGCGACAAGATGGATGCATTTGCCTCGTGCGACATGCGCTTCCCCTTTGTCGGTACAACCTACCGTGTCTCCGAGCACTGGCAGACCGGCTGCATGACCCGACACTGTTCCTGGCTGCTGGAAATGCAACCACAGAACTTTGTCGAAATGAGTACCGAACTGGCCAAAGAGCTGAAGCTCGAAAACGGCGAAACGGTTGTCGTCTCCTCCGCCCGGGGTAAGGTCAAGGCAGTCGCTTTGGTCTCCGAGAGGTTCAAGCCGTTCAAGATAGCCGATTCAACCGTCCATCAGGTTGGCCTGCCCTGGCATTTCGGCTGGCAGTTTCCCGAGGACGGCAGCGGCTACGACAGCGCCAATCTGCTAACGCCAAACGTCGGCGACGCGAACACAATGATACCCGAGTCGAAGGCCTTTATGGTCAACGTCCAAAAGGCATAGGGAGAGCAATATGGCAAACGAGACTACCAACAACCGAAAAGCACTCCTGGTCACGCCGGAGGCGTGCATTGGCTGCAGGGCATGCCAGGTGGCATGCAAATCCTGGAACCAGCTGCCCGGCATCAAAACCACCAATCAAGGCACCTATCAGAACCCACCGGATCTGGCCAGTGCTGCATTGAACATCATCCGTTACAGCGAAGTACCGTCGCAGGAAAATCCGGTCCGCTGGCTCTTTGTCAGCAGGCGATGCATGCACTGCGAGGACGCGGGCTGTATGACTGTCTGCCCCTCCGGCGCACTCTATCGGACCCCCGAGGGTGCTGTCGCCTATGACCGTGACAAGTGCATAGGCTGCAAGCTGTGTGTCACCGCCTGCCCGTTCGATGTCCCCCGCTACGATGCGGACGGCAAGGTAACCAAGTGTCATCTCTGCGTTGACAGGATCGGCGCGGCCATGCAACCGGCCTGTGTCAAAACCTGCCCCACCGGAGCATTGAAGTTTGGCGACCGGAACGATCTTATCAGTACCGCCAAAAAGGATGGCTTTACAACCATCTACGGCGAGAAAGATCTGAGCGGCCTGGGCACGATCTACGCTTTCAAGGACGAGCCCCAACTTTACGGCATGAAACAAAATCCAAGCATCCCGAGCAGTGTGGTCTTCTGGCACACCTATCTGAAGCCGCTTTCACTGTTTGGCTTGGGCGGTGTGGTTGCTGCTGCGGCGATCCATTATCTGGCCATAGGCCCCCATAAGGAAAAGGAAGAGGAAAAGGAGGTGTAACATGGCAGAGATGGTAAGAAAATCGAGTGTTGATGAAATTGTGAATCACTGGATACTGGCGGGAAGCTGCTTCCTGCTGATGATCACCGGATACGCTTTCTTGTTTCATATAGACGCCATCAGTAATGTTTTCGGCGGATACAACTCCATGAAAAATGTGCATAACTGGGGAGGAGTCGTTTTTATTATTTCGCTTCTTTACTCCATACGGCATTATCTCATCGATGCGCTGCATTACGACGCTGACGATGTGCAATGGTTTAAGGTTGCGGGCGGGTATCTGTCGCACAAGGTGACAGTGCCGCCGATGGGTAAATATAATCCCGGCCAGAAGCTCTATTATCTGGCGATTTTGGGCGCCGGTATTGCAATAGCCCTCTCGGGATTCGCCATCTGGCTGCTAAAGGATAATGCCGCACTGTTGCTCATTTCCCATCTGGTGCATAATGTCTCCTTCAGCATCTTTGTGATCGCCGTACCGGTTCATATCTACCTTGGAACCTTTGCTAATCCCGGGACATTCCAGCTCATGGTCAGCGGCACGCTGTCGCTGGAAAGCGCCAAGAAACGGTATCCTAAATGGATGAAAGCGGCTGGCAAGATGTGATGGCGTCGTAAAAACTCCCCAAAGGGGATAGCAATCTTCATCTGCTTCGTTGTGCGCCCTTAGGAAGTGCCCTTGGGGTACAATTTTTCTATCATTACGACGTACTTTAGTACGCCGAAATGATAGAAAAATCTTACGCTTCGCATATGAAACTTTTTACTTAGCCATCCTGGATTCTGGTATTTGTAACGTGCCCCAATAAACCCGACGTTGCCTATTATATTGAGGAGATGAGGGGATACCGCGGTATCCCCTCTTTTGTCTGCCATGCTGAAAAAAATAATTATCTGTATTGCCGTTCTGCTACTGTGCGGGATGGCGCAAGCCGAAGAGCAAAGGACCGAAGTTCCGATTGGCAACTCGCCGGTCATGGGACCGGCCGATGCGCCTGTTACCATAATCGAGTTCATAGATTTTCAATGACCCCACTGTGTGGCGGCCGGTCCGACCGTCAAACAGATTATGAAGACCTACCCCGATAAAATTCGTCTGGTCATCAAGAATTATCCCTATAAATATCGGGACTTTGCCAAGATCGCCGCTGAGGCATCCCTGGCGGCCCGGGATCAGGGAAAATATTGGGAGATGCACGATATATTGATTAGCCGCTCCCCCAACTTAGACCGGAAAAACCTGCTCGCCTACGCCGAGGAACTGGGCCTTGACATGAAAAAATTCACCGAAGCTCTTGACAGCGGCAAACATGCCAAAGAAGTTGAGAGCGACGTAGCACTCGCTGAGTCAATGGATCTCTACAACACCCCGACCTTCTATATCAACGGCCTGCAGGTAGTTGGCGAACGCCCCTTTGAGTACTTCAAAAAGATCATCGATGCCCAGTTGACACAGGCAGGAAAATGACGACAAAAATAATACTCTGGCTGTTTCTGGCAGTACTCTGCCTGCCGATTGACGGAATGAGTGGCGCACTTAAGCCATTTACCGAAGTGCCGATCCCGGCACATAATCGCCAGACACCGGCGAAGATCGAACTCGGCAAAAAGCTCTTTTTCGATCGACGCCTGTCCGGCGACGGGACCATGAACTGTGGGACCTGTCACGACCCTAACCAGGGATTCAGTGACGGACTGGCAATTTCCCTCAACTATCCAACTACCCGGAATTGGAGAAATTCGCCGACATTGATCGGTGTAGCCTTCCAGAAATTCCTGTTCCATGACGGTCGTGCAGCAAGCCTGGAGGAGCAGGCGCTCTTTCCGATGATGTCTGCTTTTGAGATGAACCAGAATCTCGATTTTGTGGAGGAGGAGATCCGCGCTGTCCCGGAATACGTCACTGAATTCACAGAGGTGTTTGGTGATAGTGACATCACCCGTGAACGTATCGCCATGGCTATCGCCGCATTCGAACGAACCCTCATTTCCCGCGATACCCCGCTCGACCGGTTCCTCAGCGGAGACGCCAGGGCCCTTTCACCAAAAGCCCAGCAGGGATATGAGATATTCACCGGCAAAGGTAATTGCACCACCTGCCATTATGGAGTGACCCTGTCTGACGACCAGTTCCATGTTCTCAACGTCGCGGAGAATCCCGAGCACTTGAAAGACCCGCGCATTGCGACAACCCGTCGCTTCGTCGCCAAGCTCTATCACTTCCCGGAATATCGTACCCTGGCAACCGATCCCGGCAGGTATCTTATTACCAAAAACAAAGAAGACTGGAAGGCCTTCAGAACTCCAACACTCAGGGAGATCGCCGCGACAGCGCCCTATATGCATAACGGCATCTACGACTCGCTGGACAAGGTCATTGCATTCCTCAACGAGGGGGGCGGCAAAGACAACAACGAGCTACAGCCTCTGCATCTTTCCCCAGCAGAACTGGAGCAGCTGCGCGTTTTTCTTGAAGAAGGATTAACCGGTACCCCCATTACCCTGACCTACCCAAAAATTCCATAAGGATTATTATGACCATAGATATACAGTCGTTGATCGAACAACGGCCGCACCTCGAAGACCCTCTCGCCCTCTATGCCAAATGGCAGCGCTTTCATCGCGAGGCGAGGGAACTCCTGCCGAAAGGAAAATCCGCCATCTCAGCGGAAGACTCCCAGGCATATCCGCGCGCTGACGCCCGCGCTGTTTTTCGACTGTTTGTGTCGGTCTTCGCTCTGCCCGAAAACGAGCTGGAACCGCTTTGCCAGGCGCTGGAAAAAGGTGCAATCGACTTTATGCAGTTGCCACAGGGCAAGGTTCCAGACATTTCCGACCTGCCCTATACACCTGAGGAGCTGGCCGGCTTGCTCTTTTTCTTCAGCAGGCCTTACTTTCTGGCACTGCCGGAGATTTTCCCACTGGATGGCAGTCAGTGGGAGAATGGCCGCTGCCCCCTCTGCGCCGCCCAGCCGGCAATGACATCGGTCATGGAAGGCCCCAAACGCAATCTGCACTGTTCCTACTGTGGCACTTCCGGCCCATACCGGTTTATCGGCTGTCCGAACTGTGCGAGTGTCGATTCGGCGCAGCTGAACACCATCATGTCAGAAGACGAACCTGGTTTTCGAGTCGTCACCTGCGATGCATGTCAAACGTACGTAAAGGTAATCGAGTTCCCGCTTCTTAAAGAGATGGGCTTCGACCTGGCGGATTTGGCCAGCCTGCCCCTTGATATCATAGCCCAGGAAAAAGGCTTCGCCCGCATGGCACCAAATCCCATCAGTCTCAAAAAGATCGCCTGACATAAAGCTCATCGCAGCGCCAGGTAGCCGCCAATGACTCTCGTCAAGGTGGTAACCAGACAGATGACGGCAAAAACAGTGGCCAACACGGGAAAGTGGCCGGGGAAAAGGCAGCAGAGCACAAAAAAGATCATGGTTTCGGTCCCTTCCGCAAGGCCGGTCAGGTAATAGATCCCTTTTTGTGGATGGACTATGTTGGCTATTCCCCGTCGCTCGGCCATTACGGCAAATGCCAGGAAACTGCTGCCGGTCCCGACAAAAGTGACCAGCAGCAGTGACGCGGCCAGTCCGTTCTGCTGCGGCTCGGCTGCGGCAAAACCGAACACCACCGTCGAGTAAAAGATAAAATCCAGGACGATATCAAGAAACCCTCCGGCATCTGTGGCCCTCGTCACCCTGGCCAGCGCGCCGTCGAGCCCGTCGCCAATCCTGTTGAGTGCAATGCAGAGCAGACCCAGCCAGTACAGGTGCAGAGCAAGGGCGGGCAACGCCCCCATGCCGATACCAAAGGCGATAAGGGATACTCTATCTGCACTGCAGCCTGATTTTTTCAATCTGGCAGATCCCCGGTCCAATGGGGTTTGAAAAAGCCGTAGACTCCAGCGATCAAGCATTGAGCACCTTCCCCCTGAGCGTATGTCTCTCTTAGAAACGGTCAAGAAACGCTAGCTCGGCTTCCGTTGTCCCGATCAGGATCAATTCTTCTCTTTCTTTCAGAGAAATCAAAGGATCAGGGCCGACGATCAGCTTGCCGGCCGATTTGATGGCAATCACCGAACAGCCGGTTGATTGCCTGATGTGGCTCTGCACCAGATTCTTGCCGACCAGAGAGCGGGGCATTGGGCGCCTGAAAATGTTCAGCCCTTCGGTAAACATGGAAATCTCATCATTTTTCAAAATATTGATAATACTGTTTGCCCCCATTGACGCATATGACAAAACCAGGTCAGCTCCGGCCATATGCAGCTTCGCCACGCTCCGCTCATTTGTCGCCCGACTGATAATCTGAATTTCCGGGCGTAACTGGCGGCAGTAAAATGCCAGGTATATGTTCATGGCATCATTGTGCGTGGTTATGATGACCGTCTTTGTTTCCATGACGCCGGCTTGTTCCAGGACTTTAATATCGGCCGCATCTCCTTCGATAAACATTTCCCCTTTTCCGGCGGTCAGGTTGGGCCTCTTTTCGACGATCCTGTAGCTGATTTGATGCTCTTCCAGCGTTTCGGCGACCGCAAGGCCGACCCGACCGCCACCGAGAATAAGCACCGGAGCACCAGCTGCATGCATCTCTGTCCCAGTGGCATACAGATCTTCAAATCTATCCAGCTGCTTTGCAGTACCGGCAAGGAGCAGCAGGGTCGTCGAACTGATCACCGTCTCGGGCCTGGGCACCTGAAACTTTCCTTTCTCCCAAAGTCCGACCACCGTGACTCCAGTCTTCTCCCGCATCCCGATGTCCACCAGATTCTTGCCGCCAAGCGAGGTCTGTACCGCCGATATTTCAGCAATGTGCAACCTGTCAAAGCTGCTGACAAAATTTACTGGTCTGCCAAGTCCAAGCGTTCGATTGCCCATTGCATGGCCGAGCATCTTGGCAAATTGAAAGACATGGGTATTGCCGGGAAACTGGAGGATATCAAGAGAATTTTCATGGTTGGCGCTGGTGACGATGGGCACGGTGCGGGTAATCTCTCTGACGGTAAAGGCCACCGAGGTGTTGATCATGTCATCACTCGTTGCCACCACCAGGGCGGCGTTCTCGACGCGGAGACGATAATAGGTTTCAGGATCCTCTGGATCCCCGACAACGACCTTGTACCCGGCATCGTAGAGTTCTGCGGCCTGGTGCAGTTCACCAACAACGAGGACATACTCAAATTCCCGTCTTTTCAACTTGGCGACAAGCTTTTCCGTTATCGGATCGAGACAGGTGATAATGATGTGGCCGGAGGTGTCCTCAGGCAACTCACGGGGGGTACGGCTCTTCGATTGCGCTTCCAGCCACGGGGAGTAAAAAAACTGAATAAAGGTGAACGGCAGCATAATCAACAGCAGGATAACGCCGGAACCAAGGACCATGATAGTAAACAGCAGGCCCAGGTCGGTCGAGAAAGTGATATCGCCAAAACCCAGGGTGGACATGACGGTAAGAGTCCAGTACACACCGGTCACCCAGCTGAATTCCCTTCCCTCATAGAGCATGAGCAGATGGAAGCAAATGCTGTACAGGACAATGATGGAGAAAATAAAAGCGATGAACTTGGCCAACAGGACCATGTTTTTCCTGGTGGTTTTGTTCTGAAAAAAAAACAGCAGCTGAGAAGGGAGAAATTTCATAGTGGGTCGAAAAAACAAAAAAAATGAATAGATCAGTGCGTGACAGTTTGACCATCTGACCGCCAATCCCCACTGTATATACTAGGCTGAGAATAGCTTTGCTACTATTCTCAATACAGTGGCTCGTGTCAATCCCTGCCACACTACTCTTATAGATTGCCCTCCATCTTCCCGAGTGCTGATATGTATTTGG
>AMWB02137290.1_pt1 | contig 12525 bp, 11 predicted proteins | sample 200311 | NCBI WGS metagenome assembly AMWB02 (sample SAMN02737377, study PRJNA173069) | bioreactor metagenome | biome: anode biofilm in microbial fuel cells | place: USA: California | collected 2010-12-16 | reverse complement strand
ATGACCCTCATCTCATCCATCGATCCAACCACAGGAAAAATTATCAAACAATTTCAACCCCACTCCAAAGAGCAAATAAATGCAGATCTTAAGAAAGCTGATACCGTTTTCCATGAATGGAAAGAACTTGATGTTTCCGAGCGCAGCACACTTTTAAGTGGTTTCTCACAATTGCTGCGCAGCAGAAAACAGGAGCTTGGAGAACTCATCACACTGGAGATGGGGAAGGTCATAAAACAGTCTGTGGCCGAGGTTGTGAAGTGTGCCGATACGTTCGACTATTTTGCAGCGCATGCTGAAGAACTTATGCATCCGGAAGAAGCAGAAACTGATGCTGCTCGCTCGATGGTATCATACGAACCTATGGGACCTGTACTGGCCATCAAGCCCTGGAACTTTCCCTTCTGGCAGGTGCTCAGTGCAGCTTCCCATATACTGGCAGCAGGCAACGTGATGCTGCTCAAACATTCCAGTTATGTGCCTATGTGCGCCCTGAAGATGGAAGAACTGTTCCTGGAAGCAGGGTTTCCTGAAGGTGTATTTCAGACATTGCTGACAGATGGTCCCACAGCTTCCTCGCTCATCTCAAGGGATGAGATCAAAGCCGTTTCTTTCACTGGGGGCGATATTGCCGGAAAAAAGGTTGCAGAGCTTGCAGCCCGCAATATGAAGAAGTTCGTACTTGAACTTGGGGGCAGCGACCCATTCATAGTGCTGGCAGATGCCGATGTGGAAAAAGCAGCAACTGTAGCTGTACCCAGCAGGTGCATCAATACAGGACAGACGTGCATAGCAGCCAAGAGGTTCATAGTGGCACAGGAAGTGGCAGAAGATTTCACCAATAGATTTGTGGAACTTACAGAGAAACTCAAACTGGGAGACCCAATGGACAAGAACACGGATATTGGGCCATTGGTGCGGGAAGAGCAGATATCCATTCTTGAACAGCAGGTGAAAGATGCCATCTCAAAAGGAGCAAAGGTCCTCCTGCAAGGTGGAAGAGTGGAACGAGAAGGAACCTTTTATTCTCCAACAGTACTTGCAGATGCTACGCCCGGGATGAAAGTGATGACCGAAGAGACTTTTGGGCCTGTGGCACCGATAGTCACCGTCAGGAACGAACAGGAAGCTATCGATGTTGCCAACAGTACTCGTTTTGGCCTAGGAGCAAGCATCTGGACAGAAGAGAGGGAAAAAGGAGCTTTGCTTGCCAGGAAGCTTGAAACTGGAATGGTAGCTGTTAATGCTTTCTTCCGGCCTGAAGCCTGCATGCCTTTCGGAGGCACAAAGGGAAGCGGCATGGGCAGAGAAATGGCAAAACACGGGTTCTATGAGTTCATGCACATCAAGTCAATAAAGATATACTGAAAAAAGAATGCTTGATAGGGATATCTTAAACATTGGGTCTTCTTAATATCTACTAAACAATTATCTGTTCATTTTAGTGGACCCAACTTTAAAAACTAATGAACGCATGCAGCTGGGAGAGGGAAATAATGAAAGTGATAAGATCGGTAAATCCTGCCACAGGAGAACTTAACGGGGAATATGAGCTTTATTCACTGGAAAGAATAGAGGAAACCTTAAAAAGATCAAGGGAAGCCTTTAAGGAATGGAAACATACTGAGGTTTTTAATCGCACATATTACCTTGATAAAGCTGCAAGAGTGCTCAGAGAAAGGTCAGCTGAACTTGCACAGACCATCACTATTGAGATGGGCAAACCCATCAGAGAATCCCTGGATGAGATCGAAAAATGCGCAAAGGTCTTTGATTACTTTTCAGAGAATGCCGAGATGTTACTAGCTCCGGAATTCGTGGAAACCGAGGCTGAAGCATCTGGTATAGTACTTGAACCTCTGGGAACGATCCTTAGCATCATGCCCTGGAATGCACCGTTCTGGCAAGCATTACGTTTTGCTGCTCCTGCACTGGCAGGCGGCAACGTGATATTGCTCAAGCATGCAAGTTATGTACCAAAGTGTGCCCTGGCAATTGAAAGTATATTTAAAGAGGCAGAGTTTCCCGAAGGTGTCTATCAGACCCTGTTAATAGATGGACCCACTGCACTGTCCCTTATACCCAGAAATGAGATCAATGCCGTATCTTTCACAGGAGGGCGGCAGGCGGGACAGAAGGTGGCTGCTGCCGCAGGTGGCAGTATCAAGAAATGCATACTGGAACTTGGGGGCAGCGATCCATTCATCGTACTGGATGATGCAGATATCGAAAAAGCTGCAAAGGTAGCAAGTTTGAGCAGGTTTCAGAATGCAGGGCAGAGATGTACAGCGGCCAAGAGGTTCATTGTGGATGTCACTATTGCTGAAGAATTTACCTCAAGGTTCCTGGAACATGTCCACGATCTGAAAATAGGTGACCCTCTTGACCCAAACAACGATATGGGACCCCTGGTTAACTCCGAACAGGCGGACTTTGTGCAGGATCAGGTGGACAGGACACTTAAATCTGGAGCAGATGTGCTGTTAGATGGTGGAAAACAAGACGGAAAAGGCAGTTTCTTCTATCCGGTGGTACTTGGTAACATAACCGAAGGTGCACCTGTACTTACCGAGGAGACTTTCGGACCGGTTGCACCAATAGTAACATTCAGGAACGAAGATGATGCTATAAAAATAGCCAATAGCACGGAATTCGGTCTGGGAGCAAGTATATGGAGCAAGGACCGTGAAAGGGCCATAAGGTTTTCAAGGGAAATCGAAACCGGGCTCATAGCCATTAACAATGGAGTATCCTCAGACTCCCGCCTGCCACTTGGAGGTTTCAAGAAAAGCGGGTTTGGCAGAGAGTTGCATAGGATAGGCATGTATGAATTCTTAGGAGCAAAATCGATGAAGGTGTTCTGAAAATGAAAGCTAGTGACCTCCTCGTGCAATGTCTGGAGAATGAGGGTGTGGAATACATTTTTGGGATCCCGGGTGAGGAGACCCTGGACCTGACAGATTCTCTTTCCAGGTCCAAAATAAAGTTCATAGTAACACGGCACGAACAATCCGCAGCCTTCATGGCCGATGTCTATGGCAGGCTAACCCATCAGCCTGGAGTGTGTCTTGCAACCCTGGGCCCGGGTGCAACCAATCTCATTACAGGTGTGGCGGATGCGCATCTGGACAGAGCACCTTTAGTAGCTATTACCGGACAGGCAGGACTTGAAAAGACCCACAAGGAGGCTCATCAGTACCTGAACATAGTGGAAGCTTTCCGTCAATTTACTAAATGGAATTCCAGTGTGACCCGGGCGGATTTCATACCTGAGATCGTGAGCAAAGCTTTTGAGATCGCCAGGGACAGGCCCGGGGCAACACATATCGAGCTGCCTGAGGACATTGCTGCAGAACGAACGAACAAAGTACCTCTTGTGAAAAAACCATATTCTCACATACGGATGCCTGATGAAGATGAACTGCAGCGTTCAGCTGTGCTTATAGAAGCTGCTAAGATGCCTGTAATTCTGGCTGGTAATGGAGTGATCAGGGAAGATGCATCTGAAGAATTGAGAAAATTCGTGAGAAGCACAGGGATCCCGGTAGTGACAACTTTCATGGGTAAAGGTGCTTTCCCGGCTGATGATGAACATTACATGGGGTCCATGGGTATCAAGGACAGGGACCATATTATGTGCGGTTTTGCGAGGGCGGATCTGGTCATCTGCATCGGATTCGATCATGTAGAATATAGTCCCAGGTTCTGGAACCCTGATGGGTCCAAGAATATAATACATATACACTCCGACCAGCATGAAGTGGATGAAAAATACGTTCCCGACCTATCACTTGTAGGGAATATCCGCACCTCTCTGAAACACCTCATACGATTCTGCAAGAGAAAGGAAATGCCTGAATACTTCTCAAAGGTACGGAAGAACATGCATAAGGAACTTCTTGATTTCAAGGATGACACGTCCTTTCCCATGAAGCCCCAGAAGATCATACATGATATCAGGCAGGCATTGGATAGGGAAGATATTATCATCAGCGATGTGGGTGCTCACAAGCTCTGGATAGGACGCCTTTATCCGGCCTATGAACCCAATACGGTACAGATGTCCAACGGCCTGGCATCCATGGGATTCGCACTTCCCGGAGCTATTGCAGCAAAACTACTGAAGCCGGAACGTAAGGTGGTGGCAGTAGCCGGAGACGGCGGGTTCCTTATGAATGTCCAGGAACTGGAGACCGCAGTACGTCTCGGATGTGACATAGTGATAGTGATATTCGATGACGCCAAGTTCGGACTTATTGAATGGCACGAAAAGAAAAAGTTCGATGCAAGCTTTGGTATCGACTTCCTGAACCCGGACTTTGTAAAACTTGCAGAGAGCTTTGGAGCACATGGAATACTAATAGAAAAGGCAGAAGACTTCAGGCCACAACTTGAAAATGCACTAAAAGCAGGTGGAGTGTGGCTCATGGACGTTAGAGTGGATTATTCGGAAAATATGAAGCTCACGGAAAAGCTGAGCAATAATTTCTGCAATATCTGAGCAATTTTGGTCATGGATACTTCTGACTTAGTGTAAAGTGCATCATTCAAAGGGTTGTATCATCAATATAACCAAAATATGCAAGGCACAGCGGGAGCTTCATCACATGATCTATGGCTTTTAGAGCATGGTCCATAGTTCCCCAGTGAGCTATATCTGTCCATTGGCCGTTTTCACCTTTAAGCAGTTCTCTGTCAAGAAAACCTGGCAATTTACCCAGTTCCTAGACAATACCGACAGATACCCTGAGAAATCCTACTCATCGGTATCAGCCTTCACCTTGAAATGCACGATCTCCACAGCTATTGAGGATGATACTGAGATCACTATACGAAATGGGAACATCAGACTTAATAAGGCTTATAGAACATTGTGAAACAAAGATCTCAGGCAAAGGAAAAAGCACGATACATGATCAAATATGAGCCTTAGAGACATATTAAAAAACACACTCACCGAACAGGAACTGAAGATATTGCCCGGCAGGTTCGATGTGATTGGCGACATCGCTGTTATATCACTCCCATCCGAACTCAATGAGCACAAGCACGAGATAGCACATGCACTTATAGCTGGCCAAGGAGGGGTAAATGCTGTTGTGAACAAGATCTCAAAGCTCTCCGGGGAACACAGGGTGGCATCCTTTGAGCTGCTTGCAGGCAGAAGTACCAGAACGGTACACAGAGAATTTGGATTTGCCTATGAAGTTGACCTGCAGCAAGTGTTTTTCAATAGCAGATTATCCTACGAAAGAGCCAGGATCACCAGTATGGTGCAGAAAGGTGAAAAAGTGATCATACCTTTCTGTGGAGTAGGGCCGTTTGCTGTGCCAGTGGCTGGGAAGGGTGCTCATGTTGTAGCATTGGAGAAGAACGCAGCAGCTTGTTCCCTGCTCCAAAAGAATGCGTCAATGAACAAGGTCAGGCAAAACCTTTCAGTGATATGTGCTGACGCCATGGACATTCCTTCGATACTGAAATGTCAATTCCACAGAGCCATAATCCCCACTCCTTATGGTATGGACCAATTTCTCGACATTGTAGCAGAAGTTATCAGACCTGAAGGTATGATACATTTCTATACTTTCAAGAAACAACATCAAATAGAAGGCCTGACAGGAGATTATGAGAAAAAAGGATTGAAAGTCCTGAACTGTCGCAGGTGCGGCAATGTGGCGCCAGGTGTAAGCAGATGGGTTTTTGATATGGTCAAAATGGTCTATAACAGGGGTGAGAACAGATGAACAGCAATGGAAACAGATCGAGAATAACCATTCTATGTTCCACAAAGGACAGGGCGAGCCAGAATATCAAGGAACATATACTCAAAATGAGAGATTGGAACCCTGTGAAAGTGGCATGCCACGACTGGAAGGATCTTGTATCCGCTTATTCATCCGAAGGATTCTGGCTTGTGGAGATCGATGCACATCATATATACCAGGATGGTATCGACCGTAAACTTGCAGCGTGCGGATTGAAAACGCGGCTTATAATAGTTGCCTCAAAACATAAGAGCAAAGATGGTAACAGGGTGCTTACGGCCCATTATACCGGAAACAGTGGCAATGCAGATTTCGGAGGACACAGCAGGGAATTTTCCTACCCTGCACCTTTTGCCTTGAGGTCCATCTTGCTCAACATGCAAAAAGGGGCTATTAATACTGGTTATGAAGTTACCATGGAGTCCACACATCATGGACCAACGGATGTTCGTTTGCCTATGGTCTATGCTGAGATCGGCAGTGCAGAAGAACAGTGGGAAGACCCGATAGCAGGAGAGGTAGCTGCAAGGGCAATACTGGAGATGAAAGAAGAGAAAATGCCAGTAGCTGTTGGTTTTGGGGGCGGGCACTATGCAAAGAGGCAGTCCAAAATATTACTTGAGAACAATATAACATTCGGGCATAATTTTCCAAATCATCAGCTTGATAACCTGGATCTGGAACTTGTACGGCAGGCCATCGATAAGTCAAATGCTGATTTTGTGTATTTTGACCGCAGGGCGATGTCATCGGCACATAAAGAAAAGATCACTGATATCGTCAAAGAACTTGGTCTGCAATTGCTTAGGGAAAGTGACATCCTAGATATGCATGGATTGCCCTGGCATATTTATTCTCATATGCTTAAACTGGCAGAAAGGTCATGTCCCGGGAGCCGTCTGAGAATAACAGATGGATTCAGGCAGATGATCCGCGACGATGTCGGTTCAAGCACAGAGGACATTCAGATCTTTGTGATGGATGAAGGCATCTTCAGTGAAGCAGTGTCTGCTGATAAGAATAAATTGATAGACTTACTTGGAATGTCGGATGTGGTGTACCTTGAAAAGGATAATGGAACATTGCCCGGCATAATGATGTGCAAGCGAGGCAAAGAAAAGGCTTCAGCTGATATGCTTATAGATGAATGCATTAAAATACTAAAAGAGCATTATGAAATAAAATATATCCCGGAAGAGATGACGCTATATATTACAGAGGAGAGGTTCGACCCGGAACTTGCCCGGGAGCTGGGCGTACCTCCTGGTCCTATGTTCGCAGAGTTGAAAAATGGGAACCCTGTAACTGCCAATGGCAGAATTGTAGAACCATTAATGGTTTATACAAAAACCACAAGAAGAATTACATTGGGAAATACCATTACTCTTAAGTAAATAACACGATTTCCACTCAAGGGAGAAGAAGAATGAGATCCATAGTAGAAGAGGCACTTGCAAGGTCCGAAGAGGAAGGACGCCTCCATACACGTGTGCCTGAACCGAACGATATCAATGCAGAGTTAGAGGAAATGCTCCGTGACCTGAGGACTGTGATCAAGGTCGTAGGCTGTGGTGGCGGAGGGTCTAACAGTACGCAGAGAATGGCCAACGAGGGAATCAAAGGAGCGGAACTGGTAGCTATAAATACTGATGCACAGCACCTTCTGAGAGTCAATGCCGATAAGAAGATATTGATAGGAAGAAAGAAGACAAGAGGTCTTGGTGCCGGCAGTCTTCCCCAGGTAGGAGAAGAGGCCGCGCTGGAAAGTGTTGATGAGATAAGGGCTTTTGTAGAAGGCAGTGATATGGTGTTCATAACCGCAGGGCTTGGCGGAGGCACCGGAACCGGTTCTGCCCCGATCGTTGCAGAAGCCGCGAGAGATGCAGGCGCTTTGACCATTGCCGTAGTAACTCTTCCCTTTGGAGTTGAAGGGCATGTAAGGCGTATGAACGCCGAAGCTGGCCTGGAGAGACTCAGAGAAGTTGCAGATACTGTGATAGTTGTTCCAAATGACAAGCTTCTGGAAGTAGTGCCAAGGCTCCCGCTGCAGGCTGCTTTTAAGGTATCTGATGAAGTGCTGATGAGGGCAGTGAAGGGAATTACTGAACTGATCACAAAACCAGGACTTGTTAACCTCGACTTTGCCGACGTAAGGACCGTCATGCAGAACGGTGGCGTTGCAATGATCGGCCTTGGTGAAGCTGAAGGTGAGATGAAAGCTGTAGAGGCTGTGCAGAAGGCATTAAGAAGCCCATTACTGGATGTAGATATATCCGGTGCCACATCGGCTCTTGTGAACGTAGTTGGCGGTCCTGATATGACCATAGCAGAAGCTGAAAGCGTCGTTCAGGAAGTATACAGCCGCATTGACCCCGATGCGAGGATCATATGGGGTGCGCAGGTAGATGAGGAACTGGAAAATACAGTGAGAACAATGCTTGTTGTTACTGGTGTCAAATCTCCTCAGATCTACGGTCACGGCGGTACCAGAAACGTTACGCGCAAGTATGGAATTGATTTTGTAAAATGAATGGGATCCAGTAGGCAGCTTTTAGTCTGCCTGCTGAAATAATCGAAAACTATTTTAGAGAAGAAGTTGTAGATGGCCGGTACTATTTTATAGCATGGTTAAAATCTGACTACTCGTCATTCGTTCAAAGTTAGAGAACATAAGGCTTAATCGGTTGTGAAGATATTGGCAGGGAATAATATAGATTCAAGCAAATTAAATACCACAGTGGGCTCTATAGGATCTATTATAAGAGCACACATAAGGGTTCTGAAACTAACAAAGAAGCCCTCCAGAGAAGAGTTCCTGACAATTGCTAAGGTAGCCGGTCTTGGGATCCTTGCCATTGGTTTTATGGGATTCCTGATCTATATAGCAATGGTGGAAATACCGAAGTTGGTGTGAATGATGGCTGAACCTTCTGCTGTATTCGTGGTGAAAACAACTGCTAATCAGGAACGTTCTGTGGCAAATATGATGGCAATTGTGGCAAGGAAAGATCACCTGGACATTCGTGCTATCCTAGCCCCGGACGAACTGAAAGGATACGTACTGGTGGAGAGCACGTCACCCGGTATAGTGGAGCAGGCCATCCAAACAGTTCCGCATGCGCGGGCAGTGATCAAAGGACAGTCCAGCATTGCAGAGATAGCTCACTTCCTCACACCTAAACCCACGGTAACCGGTATAACCGAAGGTGCAATCATAGAGATCACATCCGGACCCTTTAAAGGAGAAAGAGCACGTGTCAAGCGTGTAGATGAAGGGCACGAGGAGATCACTGTTGAACTGTTCGATGCTGTGGTACCGATACCTATAACTATACGTGGTGACACTGTAAGGGTCCTCAGGAAAGAGGAAGAGTCCTGAACATTTAAAATTTATATATAATAAATATAACTGGTGATACTCACATGGCAAATGTTGTAGAAGCACTGGTCTCTGGAGGAAAAGCCAATCCCGGACCACCTCTTGGCCCGGCCCTTGGACCTTTAGGGATCAATATAAAAGCGGTTATAGATAAGATCAACGAGAAAACAAAAGATTATAACGGCATGCAGGTACCTGTCAAAGTGATAGTTGCCGATGATAAGAGCTTTGAGATAGAAGTTGGTACGCCACCAACTGCTGCGTTGATCAAGAAAGAACTGGGAATTGAGAAAGGCTCCGGGGAACCAAAGACGAACAAGGTAGGAGACCTGAAGATAGACCAGGCTATGAGGATCGCGCGCATGAAGAGGGACGTAATGCTGGCATATTCCATGAAGGCTGCAGTAAAGGAAGTGCTGGGAGCGTGCCTGACTCTGGGTGTAACAGCAGAAGGAATGGACCCAAGGGAATGTCAAAAAGCCATCGATGAAGGTAAATTCGATGATGTGCTGATGGCAGAAGCTTGATCCAGGCTATATAACCGATAGATATAAGAACTATGCTCCACGTTGGGAGCAATATCAAAATAATGGGCCGGATATTTTAGGCCCCTTAACAAACCGTAGTAGGCCGAAGTGGCCGAAGAACGGCAGTTCAGCACTACGGGAGGAACAGAATGGTAAATAAGGCAACAGTAGAAGCTGTTAATAAATTGTTAGAGGAATCGCCGCAGCGCAAATTTATGGAAAGCGTTGATCTGGCAATCAACCTAAAACACCTTGACATGAGTCAGCCCAAGAACCGTGTTGACGAAGAGATCATACTTCCACATGGCCTTGGTAAGGACTTGAAGGTCGCTGTTTTTGCAAAAGGTGAGGTTGGTCTTCAGGCAAAAGATGCGGGTGCTACCTATGTCTTCACTGAGGAAGACATCAACGATATGAAAGAGGATAAAGCACGCGCAAGGGCAGTAGCCAATGAGTGTGACTTCTTCATAGCTGAAGTACAATACATGCCACTCATCGGTAAGAGCCTTGGTATTGTCCTGGGTCCCAGGGGTAAGATGCCAATACCGCTCCAGCCTGGAAAGAACGTAGCCGACGTGATCAACTCCTCCAGAAGTTCCGTGCGTATAAGGTCAAAGGATAAACTGACCTTCCACGTGTCAGTGGGGCGCAGAGACATGCCGGTAGAAAAGCTGGCCGACAACATAGAAACGGTGATCTCCAGACTCGAACAGTCCCTTGAGAAAGGCAGCCAGAACATCAGGACGATCTATTTGACGACCACGATGGGTAAATCAGTGAAGGTGATGTAATATGGAAATTGATCACCACTCGTCACATATACCAAAATGGAAGGCCAAGGAGATCGAGGAAATAAAAGAGCTCATAAGATCCTACCACCTCTTTGGTATAGTAGGTATTGAAGGTATTCCTGCAAAGCAGCTTCAGAAAATGAGGAGAGAGCTTCAGGGAACTGCATATATCAAAGTGGCCAGGAACACCCTTATAAAGAGGGCATTGGAGGAATTGGGCCAGGATATTAAGGATATGACCGAATTTATTGATGTCCAGACGGCATTAGTATTTTCTGATCAGAATCCATTTAAACTGTTCAAACTTCTCGAAAAGAGCAAGACACCTTCACCAATAAAGGCCGGTGCTGTGGCTCCGAAGGACATTGTAGTGGAGGCAAGGCCAACAAGTTTTCCGCCCGGACCCATTCTGGGAGATCTGCAGAAAGCTGGAATTCCTGCAGCCATTGATGGGGGCAAGGTCGTTGTAAAGGAAACAAAGACCGTGTTGAAAGAGGGGGAAAAAGCTCCCCAGTTGCTTGCATCTATGCTTAACAGGCTTGAGATCTATCCAATGGTCGTTGGACTGGACTTAAGAGCAGTTCTGGAAGAAGGATCCATATTCCGACCAGACGTGCTGGCTGTGGATGAAACACAGTACTTCAACGACATAGCTCTGGCCGCAAAGCAGGCACTCAACCTGTCAGTATACGCAGCATATCCAACTGCAGACAACATAACCACGCTTATCGCAAAAGCTTCAACAGAATCCAGGAACCTCGGTATTTACGCTGCTGTGTTCGAGCCGGAACTGATGGGAGCATTGATGGGCAAGGCTCAGTCACAGATGCTTGCTGTGGCTGCTGCAGCCTCAACTAAAAATGAGGAAGCAGTAGACGATGAGCTTAAACAGGCCCTTGGAGCCGCAGCTGCAGCAGCAGTGAGCGCAACAACCGAAGCAAAGGGCGAGGAAGCCGTCGAGGCGAAAGAAGAGAAGGAAGAAGAGAGTTCTGAAGAGGACGGAATGGCCGGCCTTGGAGCACTTTTCGGATAAGACAGACTATAACTTACATTGATAAAAGGTGATTTCACATGGAATACATATACGCAGCACTTTTACTGCACAAAGCTGGTAAAGAGATTACAGAAGATGCAATAACTGCCGTTCTTCAGGCAGCTGGTACCGCAGTCAACGAATCACGTGTAAAGGCACTCATTGCAGCCCTTGAGGACGTGAACATAGAGGAAGCGATGGCAACTGCAGCAGTTGCAGCAGCTCCAGCCGCAGCAGCTCCCGCAGCAGCCGCAGCCGAAGCCCCAGCCGCAGAGGCAGCAAAGGAAGAAGAGTCCAAGGAAGAAGCAGAAGAGAGCGGAATGGCCGGTCTCGGTGCACTCTTCGGATAAATACTTCAACCAACTTACAAACATTTGTACATGCCCGTGTTCTACGGGCATATCTTTTTTTAAAATGTATTTTTGTACATCTGCACAGCTTTTGCTGTATCCTGTAACAGAATATTTAAATCATCAACTGATGTAGATACTGAATCATGTCCAGATCACCCTTCACTGCAACAAGAGCATTCTGGCAAACAAGGATCAGAAAACGTCCTCTTGTGCTCTCCCATGCCATCAACTCCCGCTGCAACATGAAATGTAGTTTCTGTGAATACTGGAAACAGAATGGTCCTGAAATGACATTACAGGAGATCACCGGATTGCTGGATGAGGCAAAGGATTTTGGGATAATGATATATAATGCATGGACAACAGAGCCTTTGCTAAGAGAGGACCTTCCACAGATCCTCCTGCATGCCAGAGAACTGGGCATAGTAACTTTTCTCATAACCAACGGACTGCTGCTGGAAAAAAGAGCAGAGCAACTTAAGGACCTGGATTACCTTTCCGTATCCGTCGATGGCATAAACAGTTATAGAGAGATAAGAGGGGTTGACCTTAAGACCAAAATACTGCCTGGTATCATAAAAGCAAAAAGATACATGAAAAATCCCATACTCATGAACTGTGTACTAAGCGGCAGGAACCTCGATGATATTGAAGAGCTCATACGACTTGCCGCAGAA
>AMWB02133591.1_pt1 | contig 12530 bp, 7 predicted proteins | sample 200311 | NCBI WGS metagenome assembly AMWB02 (sample SAMN02737377, study PRJNA173069) | bioreactor metagenome | biome: anode biofilm in microbial fuel cells | place: USA: California | collected 2010-12-16 | reverse complement strand
TCGTTCAGAACAGAATACTTGGCGATAGCCTCATTCTTTTCAGAGCACAGGATAAGTCCCACAGTCGGGTTATCACCCTCCAACTTGAACTTATCCTCATACATGCGGACATAGCTATCCATCTGTCCGATATCCTGATGCGTTAGTGCTCCTATCTTCAGGTCGATCAGTACAAAACACTTAAGGATATAATTGTAGAACACCAGGTCCACGTAAAAATCCGTATCCTCAAAACGTATCCTCTTTTGCCTGGCGACAAAGGAAAAACCTTTCCCAAGCTCCAGGAGGAAACTTTGCAGGTTATCAATAATAGCTGTCTCCAGAACATTTTCCCTTAGTCCCGGATACTCCTTCAGGTTCAGGAACTCCAGAACATATGGATCACGGATGAACTCTTCAGGCTGCACCTGCACTAATTTTTCCCGGGCTTCCTGGCGCACAGCCACCTTGTCCCGGCTTGCCAGCAGACGGTCATAATACAAAGTGGATATCTGCCGGTCCAGTTGCCGGGTAGACCAGTGCTGGTCAGCTGCCTCGTGCATATACCACTCACGAGCCTTTTCATTTTCCACACGCAAAAGCAGCCGGTAATGGGTCCATGAAAGCTCTGGCCTTAACTCATAACCTCTTTCAACAGATTCGTGACTCACCGCGTCACATTTTACTTCAGGCAGAGATTTGTGACGCACTGCGCCACATTTTGAGAACTTCAGGTAGAACTGCCGCATGTATCTGAGATTGGATGCATCGAATCCCCTTCCGAAATCCTTTGTAAGACGGGAGGAAAGGTCACTTAATACGGCTTTACCGTATTCTGCACGTGCTTCCCCTCTCTGCTCATGTTCAACTATCAGAAATCCGATCTGCCAATAGGCCTGCACCATAGAAAAATTGATGGCCTGGTAAGCATTATTCCGGGCACTTTGCAAAACAGAAAGTATCTCACTGTAAAGTACATCAACTTCTTCTAATTCACGTTCATTTGCACCCATCAAAGATTCAGCTCCTCTGAACAGTTAGACAAAGAGTACACCTGCATCTCATATTGCTCATGTTTTTCACTCCAGTACTATCCTCACCTTAGCCGGGTCCTTGCCTCTTGTGAGACTGTCCACATAGTCATTGAGCAGGCTCTTGAACTCAGCCGGGCTCGCGGGCCCTATTTCGGCAAGCATTTCAACGAGTTCTGATTTCTTCACCGGGATCTTCTGCAGGCCGGCCAGAACGGTCTTGACTGTCTGTACAAAATCATTATTCAAAGGCTGAGGTAGCTCTTTTGTAGAAATGAAGTCCTGCACCAGTTTTCTGGAATCTTCATGGAGAAGCTCGTTCACATTTGACTGCGTAACAGGGTCTTCCAGGTTATTCAGAAGTGTCTTAGTCCACTGATCAATTATCTGGTCCAGCTGAGTATCCATTTGGTCCAATAGAACAGATGCCTGGACTTCACCCTCTATCGATAGCCTAAACTGGCAATGCAGACATACAGGACTGGAACTTAGTTCCTTTTCCGTAAGATTGAAGCAGCTCTTAAGCCCTGCCAGCCTGTTCTGAAAATCAGTAAGCTGTTGCCTTGGCATGAGATCAATACCTACGAGTTTGACTAAAGTGTGCAGACGCGCATCATTCATCAATGCTGCTTTTTGCTTATCACCATTGGCGCCCAGGCGTGATTTCGTATGTAATGAAATGTAGATATTGATGTATTCCTGCTTAAGCTGCTGCAGCTTAGTGTTTATTTCCTGGGATTTGCCGGAAAGTGCAGAAAGATTTGCCTGCTGCAGATCGGTCATGATATCTTTGCGAATGGCATTTAAACGGTCAACCCACTCATGATCAGCAGGCAATGCCGCCTCTGCTGTTGTTAACCATGAAACGATAGAACCATAATTCATCGCAAACTCACGCAGAGACTCAAGATCATCCAGTGCCATAACTGCTTTTTCGTGGGACGACACCTCTTGTGCACTATATCGGAAATTCTTAAGTTTTCCAGTTGTTGAGTAAACCTGCAACGATTCACAGAATACTTTTGCCTTGTCTATTCCATCGATCTGGTTAGCTAGGTCAGTACCGATAAGCAGATTTTGTCCCCAGAATGAAACGCCTTCACGCATAGTCTGTTGTGCAGTGACGATACGTTTGACAATCTTTTCCACGGCATTCTGGAGATTCTGAACAGGCTCGTCCTTGCCCTGGGTAACAAGCTGTGCCATACCCTCCGGCATACCCAAAAGCTTGAAAAGTGCTTTAAGTGCTGGTAAATTCCATTCCTTGGGCTGTTCTATATGCTTGAAGCGGGTCAGATCATCCATAGAAGTGACAGCCAACTGCTGAAGTCCTGTGGCATCGAACTTTTTGCCTGGGATAGACAGTACAATATCACCGGAATATACAAGTGCTGCAAGAACCACTACCACCCATTCCGGTTCGAGCCGTGCAGCTCTTGGATCCATGTATTCAAGTCCATGGTCATCAAATACGATCTCACTGCGGTTCACAACCTGCCCATGGCCTTTTGTTTTAAAGGTCTCGAGAATGAATTTAGCGTATCTGGACCTATGGGAATCTATTCTCTCGCCATCCAGCAGCTCCAAAGCATCCAGAACAGCAGTTGCTTGTTTGGTACGATTTTGACCTGCAATAGCCCTCAAGGCATCCTGAGCAGCTTGTTCCCTATTATTTCCTGTTATCAAAACTGAGAAGAACGGATACTCAGGAGCTTGGTCAGTGAAACGTGGTTCCAGGCACAGGCCTGCAATAGTGTTGACCAGATCACGGAAATTAACACTCTCTTGCGAGGTTAAACCGGAAAATCCTTTGATCGACTTTCCTTTTGCCCATTCCGCCATTAACTTTGTACGTCCCTGATACGTTACCTCAAAAGTATCAGTCATATGTTTCTGCAGCCACTGTACAAGCTTCTTCAGGAATCCGTTTGCTTTTGATTCGTAGGTCGCTTTGGCATGGCCTGAAGATGTAGAAGCAAGGTCCAGAGCAGCAGCATATCCTCTTAAAGCTGCCTGGAATTCATCGTCTGTTCCTTTCAGCCGGAAAAATACCTCATCGGGATTCTTTTCATTGATATAGCGCGATAATTTAGCACTATAATCGAAGATTTGGATGAAATACAAATAGAAATCACGCTGAGGCACGGCAGTAGAACGCTCATCCGGAGAACCGAAGAACAGATAACCAGTCCGTGCGGCTCTGCGTTCCCGCCATTCAAGTTCATGCTGCCATATCTTGTAACCTGTCACATATGTCGAGTCCGTGCACTCCATTACTCTTTTCAGAGCTTCATAGTAATAACGATCAAGCTGGGAATCATCAAAGGTCTCTGCTCGCTTTTCGATCAGAGCATCGAAATCATCGGTCTTCTTCAGATCGAGATAGAACTGCCTGTTTTCCTGATTAAAGGAAATGAATTGTCCATTTACGGTCTTATGGATTTCACGCAGGACTGTTTCAACATGGGTTTGAAGGTCTTTATCTGGATCATCACTACCCATCTCGTCTATCATTGGTTCAAAAAGTAATAAACTGTCACGAAGCTCTTCAGCCGTAGTACCAAGGGTTGCGTATATATCACCTGTTGTAAGGCGATGTACAGACAGCGCATGTATCAGGCGCAAAGCCATTGGCTTATAAACTGGTCTGGTAAAAGCCTGCTGTATTCGGGACTCTAAAACCTGACTGCAGTCTACTACTGCCCTTACCTCAGGAATGGACCGGAACGAAGCATTCTGCTTAAGTGTATCCCAATAACTGTCATAAGAGATTATACCGGGTCGATCTTCAGGTACCTCTTTGCTCATAATGGATTTCATTTCCATTGAGAGTGTTTTGAGAACTTCACGTTTTTCAATTATCCTGACACGTTCAAAAGTATCAATATAATCTGGATGTACCGGGAAAAGGCGGACAAATTCATCCATTCGTTCATTAAGCCCACCGTAGAACTTTGCAAATGGGGTAAGATATTCACGTATCAGCGCTTGCTGTTCAGCCGTTTTCTTAAGCAGTCGCTCGGAAACGACAAACTTTACATCATTACGTGCAATTACAATCTGCTCGAAACGGTCCTTGACTCTTCGAATACTGTCAGCTACAAATGCAAAACGTGGACTATCAAATATGGCCTCCTGCACACCAGCCATAAAGCGGAAGCGCAGGTCTTTGCAAACCTCTCCTACTTCCCTCAGGAAATTCAGATCAAGAATTATTTCCTGATCTTTGCGGGTACGTAAATAATCCAGGAGTTCATCCACAACCAGAAGCAGTCCATGATCCGGGTATACCTGGTGGAACGCTGTCATCATTTCTTCGAAGGCTCTTTTATGGCTGATCACTTGACCTGCTTCAGGAAAAACATAATTGATTTGCAATTTGTCAAGCTTCTCCTCAAGTTCGGCTACCAGAATATCGCGCAATGACATTGTAGTTGCGCCAATCTCTGTACGGATAACCTTGAACCTGCCAGCAATCTGTTTTGCGGAATCGGCAACATCTTTATGGCTTATTGAATCTAACAAAGAAGCGTCTTCTGCAAGGCTGGAAATAACTGACATCAAATGTGATTTACCGGTTCCATAATTGCCCACGACCAATATTCCCTTATTATCTATTGGCTGATCGAATTGTAATTGAGGAATGACAAGACCAGTAAGCCTCTCTGCCATTTCGTCTGAAATTACATAGGTATTTACTAAATGATGAGCTGTAGTGGACTTGTCAGCATCTCGTAGCTGAACCACCGATTCAATTGGGTCGAATTGAATAAGGTCTTTATACATCATACTTTGTCCTGCCTATAAGTTTACTTTATTAGATCTTCTGTTTTCGTTTTGTCCATATTCACTATCAGTATATCTTCTGCGTCATAATTTTTGTATTCTGGGTGGCCGGGTTCAGCATATATCAGCTTTCCATCCTCTGAATGACCAGTCCAAGATGCTATGATGATATATTTTCGTGAGAGTTTTTGCAGAATTCTAAGAGGGTCCTGTTTTAATCCCGTATCAAAAAGAATCTCAATGTTATCCAGAATCTTTATTGAATGTTCATCATCAACAATATCATCCAAAATTTGAGAGAGACGGAGAGAACGTTGCTTCATTGTCAATTCTAGTAATTGCTCCGAAAGCTTCAAATTAACATTAATGACTGGGATACCAAGTTCCTCAGCAACATCTTTAAGGAGAGTAGTTTTACCTGAGCCAGCTTCCCCAACTAGCAGAACAAGTTTGTAATACAAATCATCTGTCTCTTTCAGAGATTGCCTTAACTTGTCTTGAGTTGTATGTATCATACCTTCTCCGCATCAATACTTAAACTCACTAATTATTTTTAAACTTACCTGTTTATTTTGATTATAATCCTTATAGTAAACCTGTTTGATCACTTACTTATTAACTATCATGAAAGTGAAACAAATACATACACCACCTCCAACTATTAGATTTCGTGTTTGACTGAATCATGCCTTTTCATGCATTAAGTATGCATCTCATGAAGAATAATGATTAATTTACAATTTCATGTATCTTCTCCAAAGCATATACATGAGGAATCTTCTCTTGTTCGAGGCGGTTGTTTTCTTTCAATTTGATTAGATATTCAAACATTTCACGTTCTTCATCTGTTAGATTTTCAAGTGCTACCACGTTAGTATCTGCTCCTGTAACAGCTAAATCTTGAAATTCTCTGAAGGTTTCAAAGTCCATCATGCAAGACTGTGTTTTAGGGAAATATCTCCTTATCTGTGACAATATCTGAAAACCATGGGCATCAATATCTCCCCAGTAAATGATTTGCTTATCCGATAACCATTCTGCCTCTTTCAATAAACCGATGCCAAATCCTTTTCCAAAAATGGATATTGAGTCTTTTATCGAGGGGAGAGTCAGGAAATTAAATATGTTAGAGTAATTCGTCTTGTTTTCAAAAATGAAAACTCTGCTACAAGGAATATTCAAATTATTAAATTGACTTTGAGGAATGCTAAGGTCATCGACTCCACTGAAAATGTCTTGTGCCATTTTCTTATCAAGGACTCGTAACCGGATTAAGGGCTCATCAGATTTAAGATAAAAACGTTTATTGAATTCAGTTTCATCTTTGTTTATATGCTTTTCAATGAGGATATCAAGAAGGGTTTTGATAATGGCCTCATTTTCTTCCACAAACTTAGTGGATATATCCAAGGGTAGTTCCCTAATGAAAATATTTGGTCTTGGATATTCAAGGAAATATTTACATACTTTGATAAGGTCATCCCATTTACTAAGGTTGCCGAGAACTTTCTGAGGGTTAGATTCGATCCATGGTTGCAACTGAGGGATTTGAGCGATGATCTGCTGTGTTGCCATCATAAAACTGCTGTATTCTTCTTCCTTATGTAGAAACCGGAGATAATCATGGAGTTCTTCAAAATATATCCTGGTTGGAAAATGCTGTTTACCTATTCTTCTATCATTTATGGGAGTAAACTCTATTGAGTAACCATAGTTTTTCTCTTCTTTAGATTCACTTTTCAGTTTATTGATGTTTGCATTTATATTTGAAAAGTTCTCAAGTGTTTCATTTGCCTTTACTTTTCCAAACTGTATATCTCTGGGAAAGATTGGTGTTCCCTGAACCGAAGAAGATAAGATGCCCAAATACCAACGAGATGCCTTCTTCTTGATATCTTCAGGTTGTATCATGTCATCACTTCCATCTGTTGGATTGCTTTTTCTTTTGTGTATTCTTGGATAGTAATGTCTCTGGTCCTTGAGTATTCTCCATTATCATTCGATATCAGATGAACGAAGTTGATATAATCCTCAACTACGTTTATCTTTTGTAGAGGAGTAACTATTAAGAGCTGAAGATTCAATTTTTTAAAGAGCTCAAGACCATATCGGGCACTCTCATCAGAACTACGCCCAAATGCTTCATCTATTATCACAAATCGGAAAGAATTAGATACCGGCTGATCTCCTGCCGGACCAAATCTATATGCAAGTGCTGAGGCCAGAATAGTATATGCAAGTTTTTCTTTTTGCCCTCCGGATTTACCTGATGAATCGCTGTAGAACTCTTTTTCACTGTTATCAGCATGTGATTTCTCTGCTGCGGAAAATATCAACCAGTTTCTTACATCAATTACCCTGTTTGTCCAGTTATTATCAGCCGTGTCTGCACTCTTGAACTTATCTAATAACCGTCTTACCTTATGGAACCTCTCTTCATTATAGACATCTTCGTTACCTAAGGTTTCCGAAAGACAGTCCTTCAGCTCAGCTTTGAACTCTTTGATATCGTTCTCTGGTGCTTTGTCTGATCTTAGTTCAATATACGTACCGGGATTGTATTCCAAATCATATAGAAACTTGTTTATAACTCTTATATTCTTTTCAATGTTTCTGACTTCATACTCTAGTTTAGAGCTAAAGGTAGCAATTGATTGAATTGTATGTTCACGCAGTTCTTTCCTGAAATTATCTTCATACTTTGGCAGGTTCTCATCTTTCAATTTGTTGTAAACTTCTACAAACTCCGGTATTGATTTGATCTCTGCGACCATATCGATCGTTTCTTCACGATATGTATCCTTATATTGGGTCATTTTTCCAACTATACTGTTACCCAAACTCCCTCTTCGATCGGTATTACTTTTCCTTTCCTGATATATGCGTTCGATTGTATCCTGCAGTTCCTTATCTATAGATGAGATACAAAATGTATCTGCTCTCAGGTAACTGGAAATGTCTGGAATTTGTTCCTTCTCTTTGAACGGATTGGTGTCCAGTTTTGATTTACATTCTTTGGAAGCCTCTTCTGATCTTTTTATCTGATCAAAGATAAGGGCTTTTTTTCCTTCAAGCTCAGCCTTTTTTTCTTCTTCCTCTGTAATCTGTTTTTGTATTTGGGACAATTGATCTTTTAGAGTTCTCAATTGATCAGAGGTCTGTTCGAGTTCTCTAATCTCCTGTATCAAATTTTGAATCTCTAAGGCAGTTTTCCCCCAGTCAATCTCACTGAAGTCTTTGATCTTTAATAGTTCACGCAGATTATCCCTTTGGTTTTCTAACTCTTTCTCTCTTGATTTGAATAGATCCTGTTCTTTGAAACACTGCTGTATTTGCTGATGTAAAGAATTCATTTGTTTCTTGATACTCTCTATCTTCTCTTTGTTATCCCATCCCAGAACAAATTCCTGCTCGTCAAAAAGCCTCTTCCTATCATCCTTTTCATGTCTTCCTCCACTTCCTTTTATTTGTCCTTTTTTAGTGATAGCTCTCTTTTCATCCTGGAATTGTTCGATGGTTTCACAGCATACCAGATCAAATTTCGTGATAAGCTCATTATGTATCCATTTAGAGAATTCAGAATCAGTTTTTATCTCAAGTTTAGTAATAACAACATTGTCAGAAAGTTCATTTATCGGCGAGATTGCAATAGAATTAGGTACCTTGAAATAAACAAGTCTTCCCTTTAGATCTGTCTGGTTGACATACTTACTTATTGTCCTATAGTGTTCTTCAGGGACAAGAAGACTTAATCCGAAATTATGGAGAAGCCTTTCTAATGCTCCTTCCCATTCTTTTTCACTGGATTTGACTTTTATTAGTTCCCCTGAGAAGGGCAGTTCAACACCATCTAGAGAGCAATTTTCAATTATAGCATTGCGGATTTTTAGGCTGCTTGATGGTATTTTTGTTTTTCTTTGGTTAAGGGATTCAAATTCAGATTTATATTTGTTATAATCCTCTTCAAGTTGGGATCTGAAAGAATATGCTTTATTTCCATCATCTCTTCTTTTATCCTGCTCCTCTTCAACTTGTTCTAATAGATGCTTTGCATTTTCGATAGAGTTTGTAAAACTTTTATCGTTATCTGCTGTTTTGATACCAAGAGAAGTACATAGATTTGAGTATTCTTGTTGTCTATTGAATTTGGATTCCTTTATTTCTTCGAATCTGGTAATTTCTCTTTCCAATTCCTGTATTCTTTGCCCTTCTTTATTTTTGCTTATTGATATTGAGATGTCTTTTTCTCTTTCTCTTAATCGCTCTATTGACGTTTTTCTCTGATCTATTTGTTCTTTTACAGCAGAAAATGTATGTTTGGAGGTCTCTATATAATCAACAAGAAGACCGTATTTTTTCTCCGTAAAGTAGAATGGCAAATATTCAATACATTCCTGTAATTCATCTATTTTCTTCGATAGAGTTTCATATTTCGATATATCGACCAACAATGGGTCAAGCATATTAAGCTGCTTTTTAGCTATTTGAACGGATTCATATGCTTTTGTGAGATTATCATAACTCTGGATCATTGCTTCAATATCACTTTTGAAATCGATATGTTCAAGCATGTGCTCTCTCATGAAGACAGTTAACCTATCAATAGATTTCATAGAAACTGTTTGGAAGAACAGTTCAAGCACTTTGTCGGAATTAATCCCTAAAAATGGCCTGAATGAATTACTATAATCTTTGAATGTATCAAAGACAGAAGTATTTGGAAGCTCCTTGATATGTATTTTTAAAGCAGAGATTTCTGTCTCATCTTCTTTAAGCGAAAAGTGGTCATGGATGTTCAAGTTCTCTCTTGAAGTCACAAAAAATTTGTTCACATTTCCATTATTCGTCCAGAATACCTGAGCCAAGGTTAAACCTTTATTGAATCCAGAGTTGTAAAAATAACATAGTATCACAGAACAGTCTTTTTCATCCCGCAGGTAGACAGGTTTTGAATTGTTATATTCGTCTCTCTCATTTTTATGTTCACCAAGTACATATGATCGAAGTGTCCTTTCTTTTCTCTCAGCTCCTGCTGCCTTATTGTATGTTATTTTATTAGGAGGCACCAACAATGTGGTAATAGCATCAACAAGCGTTGATTTACCGGATCCAATGTCACCAGTCATTAATGAGTTAAAACCAGAGGGTTCGATAATCCATACTCTTTGATCAAAAGTCCCCCAATTAAAGACCTCCAGACGATGCAGACGAAAGCCTTTCTGGAGTTCATCTTCAGAAAAATCAATCAGTGAGTTCTGCATATTCTATCAACTTTTCCTTGATTTCTTGAAGTATCTCTGCTGGTATCTTGGCACGAAGTATTTTCCTGACCTCGTACTTGTTCTCATCGGTTCTCAATTGCCTTAAAAATCCATATCTTTTTAATGTATTGATATCCGTATCAAAATCCTTGAAAATTTTTGTTTCATTGGAAGTATCCGGCAGAAAAAGCTTCATAGAATTGTAAATCTCCTTTTTGTCCATAACAAGGTAAGGAGAGTCACCACCCTTTGCGTCATGTTCTATCAATTTCTCTACAAGAAAAACACATAGTAATGTAACTGAATAGCTTAGTGCTCTTTTTTCTATAAGTACAGGTAATGATATATCCGGCGAATCCTCAAATTCTTTCTGTTTTAAAAACGCATACCCATCATTCTCATTAACGAACAAGTCGATTCCAATACTTGAAAAGAATCTGGCGATAGCGGGTTGGTATTGGATTAGACCGTTCCATATCTCAGTATCATTTTTGAAAACATTACCTTTAAACAGTTTTAGTACCACTGCAGCATAAGGGAGAAGATCGTTATTTTCTGTCATATTTCATTCCTGCAAAAGATTACTTGGGGTATCTGGATCTGAAATTGCTTTCCACTGACAGCATTCGATATTACCATTATCTCGAATACATCCTCATTTATAATGGCCTTTTTACTTTTAGATGCAATATCCATGTATGTTACAAGTTCAACGAGGCCTCTGTTAATAGGATATTTTTCGGTTATTGATTTTAGAGAGACTTGAGAATCAGATGTAAGGAATTCTTGAATCTTACTTTTGAGTTCTCTCGGATCAATATTAAAGTGATCATATAGGACAGAAGTGTTCACTTCTTCTGAAGAGCCGTATTCCATATCCTGTTTGCGCAGTTTAGTGATGGAGGAACCTTTCCATAAAGGTCTGTCCATTACCATTTCAATTGAAGGTTTGCCTGTAATTTTAATGAATTCAGTGTCATATGGAGGATTATCTTTTACATGAACTGCAGCTGACTTGATATCTTTAATTATCTCCATTACTCTCTTGTTTTCCAAGTACATTCTTTCATCAAGGAACTTCCGTAGTTGCTCTGCAAGTGAATAATTTATTTTATTAACCCTATCACCTGCATTAATTAGGCGTATCTTCATCTCTTCAAGAGTATCATCTTCATTTTTAAGACTCTGGATCTCCTTAAGTGACAAAGTCATCTCGATTAGCTTATCGAGTTCATCCTGTTGCTTTTGGGATAGAAGAAGTTCCCAGAATGCGTCGAGACTTCTGCCTTGATCAGTATTATGGAGCTGGTCTTTAGTAGAAAATATATCATGCAGTATCTCATCTTTTTTTACATCAGATTTTATCTGTTTCTCTCTGATTTCCATATCAAGCTGGCGAAAGTTATGCTCAATTGTCCTGAAATCAGCTATCATCTTGTTTATAGTATCGCAAATCTCAAAGTAACGTTCTTTTATTTGTGTTTCGCTTAACCTTTCAATAACACCGGCATTGAGCTTCTCGATTTGGAGTTCAATTTCACGTTTTTGCTTTTCCAATTCTTCTAATCTTTCTGCAGAATCGTCAGTGTTCTTGTAAGCTATTTCCTTTAATGTGCTTATTATCTTAAGCAGGCGGGATTCAGTCGCTACAAATTTTCTTTCTTCTAGCAGGTCTCTTATCCATTCAAGAGTTTTTTCAGTATAGTGGGTAAGATCAAAATAAGCTTCATCGTCTGGGGAATAATATGATCTTAAATAGTTTGCATTTGTCCAGTCTTCAAGGTACTCGGAGGGTGCCTTGGGATAAACTTCTTCTCCTTCCTCTTCTCTTAAGAAGTACAGGTAATCTGAAAGACTTGATTCCAACTCTTTCTTTGAGATTGTAGAAACATTTTTCTTTTTGAACTCGTGATAAAGAAAACTGATAATCAATGGACTATTATCTGCATTCAATAACTTGAGAGATGGGTGTTTTTCTTTTAGGTGCTTGATATCCAGATGGTCCATTATCTTCTCCTAAGATTATTCAAAAAACATTATTAATCATATCTTGACAATCTGTTCACATATCCCTTTATAATCACAGAACCAACAGTTCGGCTCCTCCTTTATATCAAAATCCTCTTCCAGAACCCGACCAACTATCTCCCTGACCCTGCCAACCACAGCCTCGAGACCCTCTTCACTTACATCTACCAATCTCAGCTCGGCAAGCTCAGGATTGACATACATGTGGCCTGCCTGCACAGGCAGTTTCCCATACTTTTCCTTCACAGCCATGCAGTACAGTGCAATCTGTACGTCCTTATTCAGCTTGTTCTTGCTCAAATTGGTCGTACCGGTCTTGTAATCAATGACAATATAATCTCCTTCGGGTGTCCTGTCCAGACGGTCGATATAACCCCCGAATCTGGCACCATCGAGTTTTATCTCGAATCCTTCCTCCACTTCCACTGTCTCGTTAGGATTGTGC
>AMWB02058331.1_pt4 | contig 12531 bp, 12 predicted proteins | sample 200311 | NCBI WGS metagenome assembly AMWB02 (sample SAMN02737377, study PRJNA173069) | bioreactor metagenome | biome: anode biofilm in microbial fuel cells | place: USA: California | collected 2010-12-16 | reverse complement strand
TGGCGACCGTTACGGCGCCCGCCGACATGAAGCGGGTGATTCTGGAGCACCAGTGGCCGGACAAAAAACCCTCCCCCGCAGCGTTGGAGGCGGCATACCGCAGATACCAGGCCGGCCGCGAGATCACCCGGACCATCCGTCGTCTGACGGAGGCGGGTGCGGCGGTGCGGTATGCATCCGTGGATGTGCGCGACGCCCAACAGGTCGGGGAAATTCTTGACGCGGTGCGGTCGGATCTCGGCCCGGTCAAAGCGCTGATTCATGGCGCCGGCGTTCTGGAGGACCGCCTCATCCTCGACAAGACCCCCGAGCAGTTCGCGCGGGTGTTTGCGACCAAGGTGGGCGGCCTGGAAGTGTTGCTGCATGCCCTTGCAGACGATCCCCTGTCGTACCTCATCCTATTTTCGTCGGTTGCCGCCCGGATGGGCAACCGGGGCCAGGCGGACTATGCCGTGGCCAACGAGGTCCTCAACAAGATCGCCCAGCAGACGGCATTGTCCCGTCCGTCATGCCGGGTCATCTCATTCAACTGGGGGCCGTGGGCCGGCGGTATGGTGTCGCCCGAACTGCGGCGGGAATTCGAGCGCAACGGCGTTGCGCTGATTCCTCTGGCGGCCGGCGCCGCAAGCATGGTGGCCGAAATGGCCGGAGGTCCGGGCCGGCCGGTCGAGATCGTCATGGGCGGCGGCCTCGTTCCCCCGGCAGCGGCAATCGAAGCTAAAATTTCATCTCAAGGAGAGGCCGATGCCGGCGCTCAGGTATCGCAGACGGTTGAAACCGATGCCGTGAAGGATATGCCGGATGTCGGGGAAGAACCGCCGGCGCCGCCCGAAACCACCCCTTTGAATCCGCTCTCTCTCCTCTTCAAGCGCGAGGTCGATATCGACCGGTTTCCGGTCATCGGTTCCAACCTGCTGGACGGCCGGCCGGTCTTTCCCTTCGCCCTCATGACCGAATGGCTGGGGCATGGGGCCCTGCACGACAATCCCGGCCTCTATCTCCACGGGCTGGACGACGTGCGGCTGGTCAAGCGCATCCAGGTCGGGGATGAGTGCAAACTGATCCGCCTCATGGCGGGCAAGGCCCGGCGGAACGGGATGGTCTATGAGGTGGATGTTGAGCTGCGAAACGGCGTCCCCGAGGATAAAGACGAGGTGGTTCATTCCCGCGCCCGGGCCATCCTGACCGACTCCCCCCGACAGGAGCCGCCCTTTTTCAGCCCGCCTCTGGATATCCGGGTGAAATCCTATGCCAAGAGCATGGACGAGATTTATGAAAAAATCCTGTTTCTCGGAGAGGAGCTCCGCGGCATCCAGGAGATCATGAGCTGTTCGGCCAAAGGCATCATCGCCAAGATCACCTCGGCGCCGCCCCCGGACCGATGGATGGCCGAACCCCTCCGCAGCCGATGGATCGGTGACCCGCTGGTTTTGGACTCGGCCTTTCAGATGGTAACGGTCTGGTCGCACGAACAGGCAGGCATGTTGTCACTGCCCCATTACGGCGCCGCCTACCGTCAGTACCGTCCCGGCTTCCCGGAAACCGGGGTGACGGCCGTGTTTGAAGCCAAGAGCGCAGGCAATGGAAAGGTCACGGGGAATTTTACCTTCCTTGACGCCGGCAACGAGGTGGTGGCCCAGCTTCTGGGGTATGAAGCGGTGATGGTGCCGTCGTCCGGCGCTTCCTGATACGCGCAACGTCCAGGGCGGCGGATTTGCTCAATCAAATCACTGAAATCCGCCGGTCCTGTGATCATTCCCCAGAACGGAGAGCCGAGGACAGTACTTCAAGACCCGCAAAGCTGTGGTTTTCATGCGCCCCTCTCCATTCAAGACTGTGGTCTTCCCGTCCTCTTTAATGCATCCCACCCCCACCGTATTGTTCTTATAAATGATCGCTTCTCGAAATATCAACATCACCTGTCCATCATTGACGAGGGCTATGCGTGACGGCTCGGCAATGAGGATTGACCTCATCGATACATTGACATAAGGTATAAATATAGTATATTATTCATGCCATTATGGAATTTGAATTCGATAAACGAAAAAGCCAAATTAACAAGAAAAAGCACGGGATCGACTTTCTTGAAGCTCAAGCTTTGTGGAACGATCTGGATCGCATTGAAATCCCAGCGAAAACCATTGATGAAGAAAGATTCCTGATAGTCGGTAAAATTTCTGATAAATACTGGTCGACGATAATCACATACAGGAATGAAAAAGTAAGGATTATTTCTGTGCGCCGGTCCCGAAAAGAGGAAATTGATATTTATGAAAGCTGAAGATTTAGATAAAAAGTTTGACGACGGCGAGGATATTACCGAGTTCCTTGATATTTCAAAAGCCAGGAGGCCCGGTCAAGAACAGAAGAGAGTAAATGTAGATTTTCCAATATGGATGATTCACAGCTTGGATAAGGAAGCTAGACGGCTTGGCGTGGCCCGGCAGTCTTTGATAAAAATCTGGATCGCCGAGCGGTTGAAAGAGGTTTCCAGCCACCCCTGATTCGAACAAGCGGATGAACTCTGATCCAAAAAGCTAACGCTTTTTGTTCAGGTTATCCGCACTTTAGGCTTAGCCTGTTTGTGGTACGACGATCAAGCTGAAGAGGCGGCCGAGCTTTACACAGCGAACTGTAAAAATTTCCGGATTGTCGAGGTTTCGCGACATGGAAAGTCAGACAGAAGCTTCACGGCAAACTGCCGAGATGATAATTGACAATGCAACTCAGAGCCCTTAAATCTATGGAATTTAAGGTGAAATTCTCCCAGTCCGCCGACCATGTGTGTTTGCGAACTCCCGCGGACTTTCTACGATCAGCGTCACCGGCCCGTCGTTGACGAGCGTAACGTCCATCATGGCCCGGAAACGACCGGTTTCCACTGAAACTCCCCGCTCCCGTGTCTGAGCCACGAAATATTCATAGAGCGCCTCGGCGGTTTCCGGCGGGGCCGCCTGGATGAACGAGGGTCTTCGTCCCTTCCTGCAGTCGCCGTAGAGCGTGAACTGGGAGACCACGAGGAGCGCGCCGCCAACATCCAGGAGGGAGCGGTTCATCCTGCCCGCATCGTCTTCGAAAATCCGGAGGCGAAGGATTTTTTCCACCATATAGTCGGCGTCGTCTGTGGTGTCGTCGCGTGCCGCCCCTAACAAGACGAGAAGGCCCCGGCCGATCCGGCCGACCTCCAGGCCGTCCACCGTGACGGCGCTCGCCTTTGCGCGCTGAATCACGGCCTTCATGTCAGGAGCGTTTCTTGAGGAGATCCGCGAACGGATTGTTGAAGGGCTGGTTCCGTTTCTGCCGGTCTCGTTGAATCCCGGGTTTTCCGGCGGGTTTTTTCCGGGAGGTCTTCGGCGTTTGGTTGGATGCGGGATTGATGGGGAGGTCGGCCGGTTTCTGTCCGTTTGGGGCGGGGCGCATGGAAAGCGCGATCCGGTTCCGCGCCATATCCACGTCCAGAACCGTCACCGTCACCCGCTGGCCCACCTTGACGATCTCCGCGGGATCCTTCACGAAGCGGTCCGCCAGTTCGCTGATATGAACCAGGCCGTCCTGATGGACGCCGATGTCTACAAAGGCCCCGAAGGCGGTGACGTTCGAGACGATGCCGGGCAGCTTCATGCCGGGAGCGAGATCATTCATGGATTCGATGCCGGCGGCGAAGGCAAAGGGTTCGAAGCTCTTCCGGGGGTCCCGGCCGGGCTTGGCCAGTTCATCCATGATGTCCCGCAGGGTGGGCAGGCCTACCGTATCCGTCACATAGCGGGAGACATCGATTTTCTGCCGGAGATCCGCCGATGCCATGAGGTCTTTCACCGTGCAGCCGATGTCATGGGCCATCTGCTCGACGACGGGGTAGCTCTCGGGGTGGACGGCGCTGGTATCGAGGGGGTTGTCGCCGTCGCTGATGCGCAAAAATCCCGCGCACTGCTCGAAGGCCTTGGGGCCCAGCCGTTTGACTTTCTGAAGGGTTTTGCGGGACTGGAACGGGCCGTTTTCATCCCGGAAGGCGACGATGTTCTTCGCCAGCTGGGGGCCCAGGCCCGAGACGTAGGTCAGGAGCTGGATGCTGGCGCGGTTGACGTCGACCCCGACGCCGTTGACGCAGCTCACCACCACGTCGTCTAAGGACGCTTTCAGGGCGGTCTGGTCGACATCGTGCTGGTACTGCCCGACGCCGATGGACTTGGGGTCGATCTTGACGAGCTCCGACAGGGGGTCCATGAGCCTGCGGCCGATGGAGACGGAGCCCCTGACGGTCAGGTCCAGGTCGGGAAACTCCTCCCGGGCCGTTTCCGAGGCCGAGTAGATGGAGGCGCCGCTCTCGCTGACCATGACGATCGGGACGTCTGCGGGGAGGCCCAGCCCCCTCAGGAAGGCCTCGCTTTCCCGGCCGGCCGTCCCGTTGCCGACGGCCACGGCCTCGATGTTGAAATGATCGCAGGTCCTGCGGACAACGTCCGCCGATTTGTCAGGCTGGTGCAGGTAGATGGTGTCGTGGTGGAGCAGCTTGCCCTGCCGGTCGAGGCAGACGATCTTGCAGCCGGTGCGGAAGCCCGGGTCGACGCCCATGACGCGCCGGGAGCCCAGCGGCGGGGCCAGAAGCAGCTCCCGCAGGTTTTCGGCGAAGACCCGGATGGCCTCGGTGTCGGCCGCTTCCTTGGCGGCGATGCGGATCTCGGTTTCCATGGACCGCAAGAGCAGCCGCTTGTAGCTGTCGGCCACGGCGAGCGCGATGTGATCGGCCGCGGCACCGGGCGCCCTGATAAATCGCCGTTTCAACACGGCGAGCGCCTCTTCTTCGGGCGGAGCGATGGTGAGGTTCAAGATCTCCTCGTTCTCTCCCCGCCGCATGGCCAGGACCCGGTGGGACGGTGCGGTTTTGACCGGCTCCTCCCACTGGAAATAATCCCTGAACTTGCCGCCCCGCTCCTCCATGCCGGCGATCACTTCGCTCTTGTAGACGCCCTTTTCAAAGAACAGGCTGCGGATGTCGGCCCGGGCGTCGGCATCCTCGTTGATCCATTCGGCGATGATGTGGCGTGCGCCCATGAGGGCATCCTCTATGGTCGCAACGCCCTGTTCGGGATCTATGAAAGCGGCGGCGGCGGCGTCGGGGTCGGCGGCGGACTGTTCGAAAATTGCCTGGGCCAGAGGCTCGAGCCCCTTTTCACGGGCGATGGTCGCCTTGGTCCGGCGCTTGGGCCGGTAGGGGAGATAGAGATCTTCCAGCGCCGCGAGAGTGTCCGCGGCCGCCACGGCGGCGCCTAAAGCGTCGGTGAGATGTCCGTGCTGTTCGAGAGACTTCAAGACGGCCTCTTTCCGGCTGTCCAGCTCCTGGAGGGCTTTGAGCCGGTCGCGGACGGCGGTGATCTCGACCTCGTCCAGGCTTCCGGTGGCCTCTTTGCGGTAGCGGGCGATAAACGGAACGGTGGCGCCCTCTTCGAGCAGGCCCGCAACGGCTGCGACTTGGTTTTGTGAAATGCCGGTGGTTTCCGCGATTTTCGACAGGTGGTCTGGATGCATTGAATGTCCTTCTGTTGATATCATTTTACATCATTGCCGGCGCTTGAAAGCGCTGCTGGTGTTTCTGTTCAGAATGTCTGATTTCCGGATCGGAAATTGGTGCGGGTTTTAAAGCAAGGGGAACGACGAAAGTCAAGCATTGAAAACAGCGCAGAATTGACCCGGCGGGGTCGATCTGCTATCAAACCGGTGGTTCTATGACGCCGGGGGAATATGCGATCATGTTTCAACATCTTAAGATAATTCATACCGTCTGTCACCGCCAGTGGGCGGGTCTGGAGCAGCGCGTCTTCAACGAAGCCGGGTGGATGACGGCTTGCGGCCACCATGTGAGCCTTGTCGTTCCTTTGGGCGTGCCGCTTTTTGAGAACGCAGCGAAGAAGGGCTGGCCGGTCTATCCCATGGAATTCACGAAGGCGGGCATGATAAAAGACGCGGTTCGTTTACGCCGCCTGCTGCGGGATCTTCGCCCCGACGTATTGAACGCCCATGGCAATCTCGATATCAAGGTCGGCCTGTCGGCTGCTTACGGGCTGGGGATTCCCTGCGTCATTCTTTCCCGTCATGTATCGCCCCCGGTTCAGAATTCATGGTACAACCGGCGCCTCTACCGGGATCTTTGCCATCTTGTTTTTACCACCTCGACGGTTGCCTCCCGACAGATCGAAAACGATCTCGGCGTGAACGGGGCGCGCATTCGAACGATCCCTAGCGGCATCATTCCCCCTGTACGGCTGAGCCCCCGGACAGAGGCGAGAGCAAAGGTCATATCTCTTCTCGGCCTGCCCGCCGCCTCTCGGTTCATCGGATATGTGGGACGCATCACCCCGGACAAGGGGGTGTCGGACATCGTGAGGGCCTTTGCCGGCATCAGGACGGCATGCCCGGATCACCATCTGGTTTTTGTGGGGGAAGGCGCCTACAGCGGCTCCCTGACGGCACAGATCCGGGATCAGGCCTTGGAGCGGCGGGTCCATATGGTGGGATTTCACCGTGACCGATGGTCCTGGTTCAGAGCGTTTGACTGCAAGGTGATCGCCAGTCCGGAAAACGACGGCATCCCGCAGGCGGTGCTGGAGGCGATGTTCGCGCGGTGCCCGGTGGTCGGGGCGCGCGTGGGCGGCATCCCCGACATCATCCGCCATGACGAGACCGGGCTGCTGGTTGCCCCCAACCGTCCCGACGCGCTGGGGGAGGCCATTTTAGGTATCCTTCAACATCCTGCGGAAGCACGGCGGCGGATGGAGAATGCCTGTCGTTTTGCCTGGCGGGAGCATTCCATCGACGGCATGGGCGGGAGGATATTGGGCGTTTACGATGAGATCCTTTCAAGGCGCGGCAGCGCTTCAAAGATGCTCTGAGCCGGGCGGCCGGAAATCCGAGAGCATTTCATAAAGTTTGGCGTATTTGTAGAAGGTTCCCTCGAAATTGCCGAGGGCGATGACGAAGCCGGCCCATCCGTCCAGAAAGCCCAGCTTGATGATATAATGGTGAAAAAACGTCCATAGGCCGTGGGACAGAGCCTTGAACATACTGCCTTTTCTGCCCGCCGTCGCCATCTTTTCCGCGCCCAGTGACGAATACCGGTTGGCTTTATGGAGAATCTGTTCGAAATCCTTGAACGGGAACTGCCAGATATCGCTCTTTAAATAGCCGATATTGTCCGTGTGCAGAATGAACGTCTCGTGGACCGGATCGGGTTTGAAGCTCATGGCACCCTTCCGGAAAAGCTGCGGCTGCCGGTAGTCCGGGTAATATCCCGAATGCCGGATCCACTTTCCCATGAAAAAGTTTTTACGGGGAACGTAATAGGCGTCCGCGGGTGCTTTCGACTGCAGGATGACCCGTATTTCATCCCGTGCTTCCGCGGTGCACCGCTCGTCGGCGTCGAGGCTGAAGATCCAGTCGTGGGCGCAGGCGGCCATGGCCGCGTTGCGCAAGCTCCCGAATCCGGCAAACGGGACCTGAGTGACCCTGGCTCCCAGTCTTTCGGCGATCTCCACGGTGTTGTCGGTGCTGTTGGAATCGACAACCAGGACCTCGTCGGCCCAGAGAACGCTCCGAACGGCCGATTCGATTTTTTCCGCTTCGTTAAAGGCGATGATGTAGGCTGAAATCCTGTTCATGGTTTGTCAGGCGCTTTCGCTTGAGGGGTGGGATTGTTTTTGGCTGTATCCGGCAAGATCCTGCTGAAGCCCTGTGGTGAAGGCCAGCAGAAATGCCATCCCTGCATCCAGAATCTGTGCGTTTAAAAGACCGCTGACCAGGATGACCAGCGCGCACGAGAGAATAAAATATCCGACGGGGGCATGCCGATGTCGCCATCCATTTTTCAGCAGGGTCCAGAATAACCAGATAAACAAGGCGATGCCGATCAGGCCGTAGCTGGCGGCCATGTAGAGAATGTCGTTGTGGGGATGGGCGATCTGCGGATCGCCGGGCTTTCCGATGGCTTTTCTGGCCGATTGGTACCCGCCGGTTCCCACGCCGGCGACCGGATGCGCCAAAAAGAGCCTGACGGCGCCGTACCACATGTAAAACCGGTCCTGCTGGGGAGAATATTCCCGACCCCAGGCTTTTTTCGGATCGGCATGGAGATGATATTCCAGCTGCGCGACAGACAGCTTGACCCGCTCTCTGACGATGGGTGAAAGAAACATCAGGCCCACCAGCAGGAGGCAGACGAGGGCGATTCTGGCCGGATCGAACCCGGCGAAGATGTTGCGGATGATCAGGGGCAGAAGAATCACGAGCGTTACATAGCCGGTGCGACCCTCCAGGATGACGATATGGAAAAAATAGAGACCCGTCAGGAAGAGCGCCGTCCATTTAAGCCCTTGGGCTGAGGGGCCTTTGAAATAAAAGGCCCTGAAATAAAACGAGCTGATGAGCATCCCCAGTACGAGATAGGCGCTGAGGGTGCTGTATCCGCGTCCGAACCCGGAGTACCATCCGCTGGTGGCGGGCAGGAGCCCGGCCAGCTGCATCACCCCGACCACGGCGTTCACGGCAAGCCCGGCCAGGAAGGCCCGGATGAACGATTCCATGGTCGCCCGACGCGCCGTCGCGGCGATGGCGAAGGCGTAGATCCAGTAGTGGGTTTTTCCGGCATAATCCATCCCGAGACCTCCGGGATCGGGCGAATAGAGCAGGCCGATCCACGGAAGGAGGATCAGTGCCCACACCGGCCGGCACCAGGGCTGCTTCAGGTAGATGTCGCGCGTCCGGAAGGCCGTTCCGGAAAAGAGCCAGACGGCCGCCGCCGCGATGCTCATGATCGTCGGCGGGGCGGTTCCCAGCGGCATACCGAAAAACGCCCCGACGAAGAGACCAAAGAGGATCGTTTCCGCTGAAATTTCTTTATTTTTGAACCAGTCCGTTCTTACATTCATGATGCCCGGATGCCAGTGCTTCCTTTAAGCGGTTGTCGTTTCGTTCGAGGCCGTCCCGGGGATTTTCCGGATGCCACAGATGAAAGCAGACGGCCCGGAAGGGATGCTCTTTCCGTTTCAGGCCCCAGCGGTAAAAACGCACCGCCAGTTCGCTGTCCTCGCGCCCCCATCCCGTAAAATCGGTGTTGAAGCCGTTGACGGCTAGGATGTCGTCCCTGAAAAAGCCCATGTTGCAGCTCCGGATCCCGCCCAGCCGGGTCGTCGTGAGCGCCGGAAACCAGGGGATGCGGATCAGGTGGTGGGCGTTTTCGATCTGACGGGAAAAGAGGAGGGCCGTTCGTCCGCCGTTCGCATGGTTCGCGGTGAATCGGCCGGCAAGGTCGCGACCGACGAGGACGCGCTTGCCCTGAAAAAAGAAGCCCGGTTCGGCCAGCTCATGATGGTCCAGAACAAAATGACGGTCGGGGATGCAGTCACCGTCGAGAAGAACGATGTAGCTGCCCGTGGATGCGGCAATGGCCTTGTTGCGGATTTCAGCGGCGCGAAATCCGCGGTCTTCCTGCCATACATGAAAGAGCGGCCAGGGGGCGTTTTCGGCAAACGCACGGACCGCGTCGGCGGTCGCGGGCCCCGATCCGTCATCGGCCACGATCACCTCGCCTGGCGGCCGGGTCTGGCGGACCAATCCTTCGAGCACCGCGACCAGGGCTTCGGGTCGGTTGTAGGTCGTCAGGATGATGGAAATTCTCACGGCGCCGGGTCCGGGCGGGGGGGCGGGCCGGCGGATCATGAGCGTGAACAAGCGCCCGCGGCGGCCGTCGCCGGCCCGGGCCACGGAAGGTAAGGCCGGTGTTTCCACCGGCGGTGCACCCAGAACCACTGGTCCGGATACTTTCGGATGATCGATTCGATGGCCCGGTTGTAGTTTTCGGTGTTCATTTCGACGTCTTTGATGGCGTCGCCGGTGGTGACGATGGGAATCTCGGGCAGAAAGGCCGCCGTAAAGCCGCCGTCCGTTCTGATCAGAAATACCGGAACGACCGGAGCGCCGGTTTTCAGGGCCAGGCGGGCCATCGCCTGGTTGGTGCAGGTCCTGCGGCCGAAAAAATCGACAAAGACCCCTTCATGCCAGTCGACGCTCTGATCGAGGAGCACCGCCACGATGCCGCCGCCCTTCAGCACCGAAAGAATTTTGCGGATGGCCTTTCGCCGGTGGATCAGGCCGGCGCCGAACCGCGTCCGGAAGGCTTCGATGAACCGGCTGAGCGGGGAGAAATCGAGGGGCCGGTAGACGATGCTGATGGGACGATCGAGAACGGCGACCGCGGCGCTCAAAAGCTCCCAGTTTCCGAAATGGCCGGTCAGGGCGAGAACCCCGCGGTTTTTGCCGCAGGCCTTCTGCATGTTGGCGAGCCCCTCGATGTTGAAGTATCGGAGCAGTTTTTTGTCGTCCATCCGCCATGCCCAGCAGACCTCGAACAGCACCTTTCCAAAATTTTCGAAGACCTTCCGGGCGGTCCGGCGTTTTTGTTCCGGCGTCATATCGTCGCCGTAGGCAAAATCGAGATTGTCGAGGGCAATCTCGCGGTGCCGGCGGTCCAGAACGAAAACGACGCGCCCGAGAAAGGCCCCGGTAAAAAGGCCCCACGATTTGGGAATGAGGCCCGCGGCGCAGACCAGGAGCCGAATGGCCTGATACGCCGCGGCACCCGTCATGCCGCCGGAGCCGTCATGTTTTCCACGGTAGTTTTTAGAGCCAGGGTTCATGATCCGCTGCAACTTTTTCAGATTGAAGGGCATTTCACTTCAATGTTTTTAAACTGTTGAAATAAACATATCCATTGGTGATTGACAACAAAAAAAGCCGGAGCCTGATCTACCCGGCAGTACGGTATGGGCTGTTAACGATACGGGGAATATTGCCTTGGATTTAAATGATGATTTAAATAATAAGGATTGATAAATTGATCGTATGAATTATAATCAGATATTTCAAGGGGATTTCATCACAGTTCATTTTTCAATCGATTAAAAGGTCAATCATGCGTTTTTTATTGTACAATATCGCCTACGGCACCGGCGCCGGGGCGCGTCTGCATTTTCCGTTTCCATTTGCCGGGCATCTTAAAACGACCGGAAAAAATTTCGAGCAGATCGTCGATTTCATTCGGTCGGTGGAGCCGGATATCGTCGGGCTTGTCGAGGTGGACAGCGGCTCGTTCCGGTCGGGCAACGATAATCAGGCGGCGCTTATCGCCGGAGAACTGAACTGTCGGCATGTCTTCGAGTCAAAATACTTTGCGAGCTCCATGGCGCATATGCTGCCGATTCTGAACAAACAGGGCAACGCCGTTTTGCTGAACCGTCCTTATCAGTATACCAGATGCCATTATTTTTCCGTCGGGGTCAAGCGGCTCGTCATCGAAGTGGGGCTTGAGGATGTGGTGATTTTTCTCGTGCACCTCTCCTTGAAATACCGTCACCGCCAGTATCAGCTGGCGGAGCTCTATTCCATGGTCCGGGCGGCCGATCGGCCGGTCATTGTCGCCGGTGACTTCAACGCTTTCTGGGGCAGCAAGGAGCTCCAGCTCTTCCTGGCCGCCGCGAATCTGCAAACCGCCAATGGTCTGGGAGAGCCCTCCTATCCCAGCCGCTCGCCCAAGAAGCAGCTCGATTTTATCTTTCACAGTCCGGAGATCCACACGACGGGGTTCGAGATCCCCCCGGTCCGCCTGTCGGATCATGCGCCGCTCATCTGGGATTTCGAGGTCGATATGGTGCAAGATTTCCGGCCGACGGAGCTGAAGGTCGCCGGAGGAAGGCGATGAAGGCCATGAAGGATGATCGGTTCAACCGGGAACTCATCGGGTTTCTGAAATCCTCGCCGACCCCGTTTCATGCGGTCGCCGGGATGTCCGGCATGCTCGAGAAACACGGGTTTGTCCGGCTGCGTGAATCCGATCCCTGGACCATCGGGAAACAGGGCCGGTACTATGTTACCCGCAACGGATCCGCCCTGATCGCCTTTACGGCCGGCGCGCTGGACTGGCCGAACACCGGCATCCGCATGGTGGGCGCCCATACCGACAGCCCCTGCCTCAAGGTCAAGCCCCGGCCCGAGATCTCCAGGCATTCGTTCCTGCAGCTGGGTGTCGAGGTTTACGGCGGCGCCCTGCTCAATCCCTGGTTCGATCGGGATCTGTCGCTGGCGGGCCGGGTCACGGTTCAAGACGCATCCGGAGCGCTGCGAAGCGTCCTCTGTGATTTCGCCCGGCCGGTGGCCGTCATCCCGAGCCTTGCCATCCATTTCGACCGGGAAGCAAACAAGCAGAAGAGCGTCAATCCCCAGGACGATCTGCCGCCGATCCTCCTGCAGACGGACGACGCCGCCGTGTCGTTCCGGGACATCCTTCTCGATCACCTGAAAAAGAACGATCCTTCCCTTGATGCGGCCGAGGTGCTCGATTTTGAGATCAGCTTATACGACGCCCAGCCGCCGACGCTGATTGGTCTCAACAACGATTTCATCGCCGGCGCGCGGCTCGACAACCTCATGAGCTGCTATATCGGGTTGTCGGGATTGTTGGCGTCCCATGGAGAGCTGCCGGCG
>AMWB02092580.1_pt1 | contig 12539 bp, 14 predicted proteins | sample 200311 | NCBI WGS metagenome assembly AMWB02 (sample SAMN02737377, study PRJNA173069) | bioreactor metagenome | biome: anode biofilm in microbial fuel cells | place: USA: California | collected 2010-12-16 | reverse complement strand
AATCGATGCTTCACCATATTGATTATCATTTTTTCTCATTCCTAAAAAAAATCCGGCAAATGCAACTCCGGCTAAAAGCGCAATAATATTTCCTTCAATATGGCGTGGTGTAATATCACCCATAAAAAATAAAATCATTCCTAAAAAAGTTACAGAAATAGTAATCACATTAATACGTTGTAACTTTGTTTTAGTAATTATCGGCTCAAAGATAAGCACATAAATTGGAGCGGTGGATTGCAGAAATATTGCGTTTGCTGCTGTTGTTGTTTTAGTAGCGATTACAAATAGAATTAGTACCGCCGCATAAGCAAAAGAATTAACTAAAGCTAAGGCATTTAATCTTAAAATCTTTGTTCTAAAAAGTAATGCGAAGACAATTGCAGCAATCAAACACCTGAAAAAAGAAATTTGCATTGGAGTAAGCGTAATTAGTTTGATGAATAGTCCGCCTGAACTCCATAAAATAGCTGTGAAAAAAACCGATAAAATTCCTTTATTGTATTCTGAAACTTTTTGAATCATATTTTTTTAGTGATTATTCGTGGCTAAATTTCTTATAATAATTTTACTAATTTAATACGAATATTTGATTAACTATAATTAAATTATTGCAAGAATTAAATCCTTTTTATGAGTGCTGAATATAAATTTATTAATCATACTGCTGATATAGCCTTTGATGTTTCAGCCGATTCGCGGGAAGAATTGTTCCTTGAAGCTGCAAAAGCATGGCGGATTTCTGTTGTTGGAGACATTTCGGGTAAAGCGTTATCAAATGTTATGCTTAATATTTCTGCTGATAGTTTAGAAGAACTGCTTGTTAATTTCTTAAACGAATTGAATTTTTTGCTGACAACTAAAAAATGGTTAGCAATAATTTTTAATAATATTGTAATTGATAAAACCAACTTTTTATTTAGTGCAAATAGTACCGGATTCCAGGTTGATAACTCAATTGAAATTAAAGAAGAAATAAAATCTGCAACATATCATCAAATGAATATTGTTAATATTGATAATAAATTTTCAACCCGTGTTGTTTTTGATGTTTAGGATTTAAGTTATGAATATAAATGGTATTCAATTAGAAAAGATTAGAGAAAATGTTTGGGAAATTCCCAAAAGTAATGGAATGCTTGTGCCTGCCAGGATTTATATTTCAAAAAAAATGCTTGAGAATAATCTTTTTGATGATGAAGCGCTTAAACAAGTAATGAATGTTGCACATTTACCCGGTATTGAAAAATACAGTCTTGCTATGCCCGATATTCATTGGGGATATGGGTTCCCGATTGGTGGCGTAGCTGCAACAAATATTGATAATGGAGTAATTTCTCCCGGCGGAGTTGGGTATGATATTAATTGTGGAGTCCGTCTTGCAACAACTGCATTATATTTTGATGATGTTAAAGATAAACTACAAAATTTAATTACTAAGCTTTTTCAGAATGTGCCAACAGGTGTCGGTGCCAGTGGAGCAATTAAAAAATTATCGAAATCTGATTTAAAAGATGTTCTTAATAAAGGTTCTGTTTGGGCGATGGAACATGATCTGGGAAACCAAAACGATATTGTTTTTACAGAAGAAAATGGAACAATGCGTGGTGCTGATTTTAGCCTGGTTAGTGAGAGAGCCTTAGAACGAGGGGCTGATCAGCTTGGTACACTTGGTTCCGGCAACCATTTTCTTGAGGTTGATGTTGTTGATGAAATTTATGATGAAAATACTGCAAATGTTTTTGGGTTATCGCTTAACCAAATTGTTATTCAAATTCACACAGGTTCACGCGGACTTGGTTACCAGGTTTGTGATGATTTTCTTAAAGTGCTACAAACTGCAAGTAAAAAGTATGGATTTGATTTGCCGGATAAACAACTTGCTTGCGCTCCAATAAAATCGCAGGAAGGGCAGGATTATCTTGCTGCAATGCAGGCTGCTGCAAACTTTGCCTGGAATAACAGGCAGGTAATTATGCATCTTGATAAAAAAAGTTTTTTGGATACATTTAATATTTATGAATCTGATTTAAAGTTTCAATTAGTTTACGATGTTTGCCACAACATTGCAAAAATTGAAAAACATAAAATTGGTAATGAAGAAAAAGAACTCTGCGTTCATCGCAAAGGTGCTACACGTGCTTTTGCGCCGGGCAGTAATCAGATTCCAACAAAATATAAGAGTGTTGGGCAACCGGTATTAATTCCCGGTGATATGGGTAGATATTCTTTTGTAGCTGCAGGTACAGAGAAAGCTATGGAGGAAACGTTTGGTAGTTCGTGCCACGGTGCCGGAAGAAATCTAAGCAGACATAAAGCTATTAAAATTGCTAAAGGAAGAAATATTTCCGACGAGCTTAAAGAAAAAGGCATAGTCATTCAGGCAAAAGGTTACAAAACTATTGCCGAAGAAATGCCCGAAGCGTATAAAGATGTTGCTGATGTTGTTGATGTAATGCATAATGAAGGTATTACAAAAAAGGTTGCAAAGCTTAGACCAATTGGAGTGATTAAAGGTTAAAGACGTTAAATGGGTAATGTTTGATCTGAATTATGAATATCAAAACCGGGTGCAGTTAGCCACGAATTAACACAAATTTTCACTAAAGAATTTTGAAATAAATTAATGCTATTCGTGTTAATTAGTAGATTAAATGTCTCGTAAATTAAAAGTTTACAATTTGATTTTCCCATAATTGATTTGCTTTATAAATTTATTAAAACTATTAAGGATTAAAAATGGAAGATGACATTCGGGTTGTTTCTGCAGTTTATGAATTATTTGATAATGCAAAAAAAATGTATGGAGATTCGATTGAAAACTATTGGTTTTATGATAGTGAAAATTGTCCGGCTTGTGGAAGGAAAATTGATATTTTTAAATTTGGTAAAGAAAATGCAATTTCATTAAACGGATATATGTACCGCGATATGAATGCGTTGATTGCTTATTTACTTTGTGGTCGTTGTGCTACAGAAATATTTAGAAAAAGTAAAAAATCAAAAAGTATCTACAAGAATTTGGAGGCAAATTTGCAAAAGGCTTACACGGAATTTATGAAGAGTTCGGCTTCATAGTAGTAATTTTTTATTTTAACGAAATTAAAAAATGATTTTTAATACTCTAACTAAATCACAACTGTAGATACGCAAATTGAAATATCTTTATAATCCGCCTATTTTGTTAAAAAAAATATTTAATGATTTTAACTGGAATACAATTAATCAAAACGTACTTTTAACTTTTGATGATGGACCAAATCCGGGAACAACAGAAGTTATATTAAAAAAACTTAATGATGAAAAAATTAAAGCTTTATTTTTTTGTGTGGGAAACAATGTTCAAAAATATCCTTCACTTGTCAACCAGTTAAAAGCAGAAGGACATTCATTCGGTAATCATACATTCGATCATAAAATTCTTAATAAAATAACCATTGAAGAAAAAGTTCAGCAGATTTATTCCGTAAATAATTTATTCCAGGAAAGATTTAAAATTAAGCTAAAATATTTTCGCCCGCCACACGGCAGATTTCAGTTATCGACGGATCGTCTTTTAAATAAATTCGGACTAAAAAATGTGATGTGGTCATTACTTACTTATGATTATAAAAATGATTTATCAATTGTTAAGTTTGCAGTAGAAAAATTTTTAAAACAAAATTCGATTATAGTTTTGCACGATAGCAACAAATCAAAAGAAATTATAAATGATTCAATTAGTTTTATTGCTGATGAAGTCAGGAAAAATAATTATCAGTTCGGTGAGGTAAACGAATGTTTGAGCTGATATTTCTTTTTATAATGATTGGATATTTTTTGCAATCATTTTTCTTTATCATCGGAGCAAGTAAAAAGTTTCCGAAAGTTTCGGATGATAAACTTCCAACAGCAACGATAATTGTTGCAGCACGAAATGAAGAAGATAAAATTCTCAGGACACTTAAATCACTTGATAAACTTGAATATCCTGAAGGCAAACTTCAGATTATTTTGGTTGATGATCAATCAACTGACAAAACAGGAAAAATTATTGATGATTTTATAATTGGCAAACCACGATTCCATAAAATCACTACCGATGAACATCACACAAAACTTATCGGTAAGATGCGGGCATTATCTTATGCTATTAAAGCAGCCACAGGTGAGGTTATCCTAACAACAGATGCAGACTGTGAAGTAAAACCCTTATGGGCAAAAACTGTTTGTTCCCATTATTTTGATGATGTTGCGCTGGTTGCCGGTGTAACAACTCAAACAAGCGAAAAATGGTTTTATGGTATGCAGGCTATTGACCTGGTGTATTTATTAACAGCGGCTGCTGGTATTACAAACCTAAAAATTCCAATTACCTGTATCGGAAATAATATGTCGTTTAGAAAATCAGCTTACGATGAAGTTGGTGGATACGAAAATTTACCTCACAGTGTTACCGAGGATTTTACATTAATGAATGCCATTTATAATCTTAAAAAGTATAAAGTAATTTTTCCTGTTGAAGAAGAAGCACTTGTAACATCAATCCCTTGTGATTCTTTAAAAAGTTTAGTTAGTCAAAAAAAGAGATGGGGTGTTGGTGGACTTGGAGTACCATTCCGCGGTTTTATAATTATGTTTTGGGGATTTATGGCAAACTTCGTCGTATTGTTGACCCCATTATTTTTATCCACAGCCTGGTTGTATTTGCTTGTGTTTAAAATTGCGATAGATTTTTTCCTGGTGTACCCGGTTCATATCAGGTTGGGTATTGCAAAAAATCTAAAATACTTTTTTCACTTTGAAGTTTATTTTCTTATTTATGTCGTAGCCCTTCCATTTATAGTTATACCAAATAAAAAAGTTATCTGGAAGGGAAGAGAATATTAATGTTACTGTTATGCAATTATTATGTTACATACAGATGCAACGCTTATTGTGAATTTTGCCATTTTGGAAATCATAGTCAATTTAAAAATTCTCCTTTTGCAAACCTTGAAGACTTCAAATCAAATGTTACACAACTTTCCGAACTTGGTGTTAAGTTTATTGATCTTACTGGCGGAGAGCCTTTGCTTCACAAAGACATTGCTGAGATGGCAAAATTTACACACGATCTTAAGATGCAAGTAAGCATTACAAGCAACGGTTTACTTTACCATAAATTTGCCAGGCAGCTTGCTGGTAATGTTAATCTTCTACATTTTTCTCTTGATTCTCCTGATGAAGATGAACATAATAAAATTCGTGGCATTGATTGTTATAAAAGTGTTTTTAAAAGTATAGAAATTGCAAAATCACTTGGTGAATTTCCTGATATACTTTTTACAGTTACAAATGAAACTTATAAAAAGCTTCCAGGAATGTATGAGATTGCACAAAAACATGATTTGGTTTTACTAGTAAATCCTGTTTTTTCTTATTTCGGAAATCCCGGCTTAAGTGAAGAAGCTGTTGATTTTGTTGATGAATATTGTAACGGGAAATTTGATATCTATCTTAACAAAGGATTTATGAAGTTAAGGCGTGCAGGAGGAAATGATTTAAACAATCCAAGTTGCAAAGCTGTTTCACGCGTAATTGTTATCTCTCCAGAAAATGAAATAATACTGCCTTGCTATCATTTTTCTAATGATAAAATAAAAATTGAAAGACCTATTAAAGAAATTCGTAAATCAGAAAAAATAAAATACTTTAAGAAAATGGAAGGTAGATTTGATTTCTGTAAAGGTTGTACGGTTAATTGTTATTTCGAACCGTCCTTTGCATTTCCAACCAATCTTTATGCAATCTCAAGTTTAACATCAAAGTTTAAGTACAGCTATAACAAGCTTATCAAACAAAAAATTAAAAAGAAAATTTTATTAAACAATTAAAAAAAATGATGCAGAACAAAAACATATTTTTAATACTCAATTTTTTCCGTTCCAATGTTATCCTGTGTTTATCGAAAAATGACGCTCTATCCCATGCATTTTTATCACACTTATTTTCAAAATTATTTTTCAGAGTTGTTTTTATTTTTATAATAATATTTACAAGCAATATTTATTCGCAATGGAAATCTGAATTATTTCCATCACAGCTAAACATACAGCCGTTTACAGCAAATATTATAGAACCCCGTACCGGTTTTGAATTTGCATTAGATAAAAATCAATTAGAGCTAAACATTTCAACCTCGCACGATATTATTCATTTGAGCAATGATGTTGAAGTAATTTCCTTTGGGGCTGATTTTTTTACTTTTACAAGATTACGCAGTACAAATGATTTTAAATTCCCTGTAGAAACAGTTGATTACCTTTTTGGATTGAACGCAGGATACAAAAAGAAATTATGTAATGATAATGAATTTGGTTTTCGTTTTCGGCTCAGTCATATAAGTGCTCATCTTGTGGATGGAAAGTTTGATGTACAAACTCAGAGCTGGATGGACAATAAAGAACCGTTTGTATTTAGTAAGGAATTTATTGAACTTTTTCCGTTTTATAGATTTAACACTTTAAGAATTTACGGCGGTTTCACATATCTGTTTCATGTAATTCCCGATGTAATTAAAAAAAGTAATTATCAACTTGGATTTGATTATTTTGCAACTCAAATCAGCACCGATTATTTAACTCCATTTATTTCTTATGATTTTAAACTTAATGGAGTGGAAAAATATATCGGCAATAATAATTTGCTCGCCGGTATTAAGTTTGGTAAGTGGAATAAAAGAGGGCTGAGTATTTATTTTTCATATAGATCAGGTTTAAGTATTCATGGTGAGTATTATGACGTTTATGAAAAATATTCAAGCATAGGATTTAATTTTGATCTGTAGCTATAAAACTATGATCAACATAAAAGTTATTTCAAAGTATCCCAAACATTTTCCGGATGAGAAATCGGTAATATTACAATGTGAAAGATTTCTCACTAACTAAGGACAAATTCAAAATGGATGAAACAATTTGATGTTGGAAATAAAAAAGTTATATGAGTGATATTTCACAAACAGAACCAAAAATTTACGTTACAACAGCTTCTAAAGAAAAATGGAAGAAAATAAAAACTTACTTACTACATATAAGTTTATTTCTTTTAACGTTTATTACTACAACATTAGCTGGCGTTGAATGGACTACAGGTCAGATACCGCCTTATGAATTTAATATGCTTTCCAAAGGATTGCCTTATTCAATAAGTATATTGTTAATTATTACATTTCATGAATTTGGGCATTACTTTGCAGCGCGTTTTCATAAAGTTAAGGCAACACTTCCGTTTTATATTCCATTTCCACCGATCCCGTATTTTATAAATTTTGGTACGATGGGTGCGGTTATCAGAACAAAATCCCCGATCTATACAAAGAAGGCAATGTTTGATATAGGGATTGGAGGTCCGCTCTCAGGTTTTGTAGTTTGCATTGCAATTTTAGTCTATGGATTTACGCATGTCCCCTCGATTGATTACTTACTAAACATTCATCCGGATTATTTTTCCGCCGATTATGGTAAAGAAGGTTTAAATCTTGTTTTTGGAGACTCAATTTTATTTGCATTTTTCAGATATATTTTTACAAATCCGGATACATTTTTTCCACCGATGAGTGAAATCTATCACTATCCATATCTTGTTGCCGGATGGTTTGGTTTGCTTGTTACATCAATGAATATGATTCCGGTTGGGCAGTTAGACGGCGGGCATATTTCATATACAATGTTTGGTGATAAAAAACATTATACAATCTCTGCAATATCTGCAATCGCTTTGTTAATACTTGGCTTTGGTGGTTTGCTTGATGCTTTTTTAGAATTAAATATCGGTATTGGCTGGAGCGGCTGGTTATTTTGGGCATTCATTTTATATTTTGTTATCAAGCTAAAACATCCGCCTGTGGCTGATAATTTACCTTTAGACAGAAAAAGAATGTACTTAGGATATCTCAGTTTTTTTATTTTTATAATATCATTTTCACCAGCACCAATAATGATATATTAGAAATGATATACTTTTATTTTGACCTTGTAGTAGTTTAGTTATAAAGAAATATTTAATTATATGAAAACAAAAATATTTAGACCTCTTATATTCGGCTTAATTATAATTCTAACCGGATGTGAGCAAAAATTTGATAACGTGATTGATAATTCTTTTTCAGAATATCAGGTAGTTAATGTATTACCATCGGATTCAATTTTCTATAATTCCACGGATTCACTTGTTACAGTAAATGTTCAATTTAACACGTCTGCAACCATACAGTTTGTTTTTTGTTATGTTTATTTCGAAAATGGCGAAGAAATTTATAGCCTTTCATTGTTTGATAATGGTCTAAAAACTAATGGCGATGTACAAAAAGGTGATAAAATCTTTTCAAACAAATTCCCTTTAAGTAAAAATGATCCTAATGGGAAATATGACATTAAATATTTTGTAACAGATCAGGCAAACTCAACAAAATTTGTTGCATTAAGTTCATTTGAATATAATAACGGGCAATATAATTCTGCCCCAATTATATCAAACCTTGTTCTTGTAGATTCTACACAGCGAAATGTTCCGATTACTTTTTCTGTTGATGTGCTGGACTCAAACGGCTTGGTGGATATTAAAGAAGTCTATTATGAACTCTATAAACCAGATGGATATAAGATTTATAACTCAGATGGGATTTCTATGTTCCCGTTATTTGATGATGGAAACACTTCTTATAATGGTGATGTTACTGCTAAGGATGGACAATTCACAACACAACTAACATTTCCTACTGATATTTCAACTGGTTTATGGCGATTTGAATTTAGAGCCAAAGATCGCAATGGGGAACTAAGTAATAAAATAATTAAATCAGTTAAGGTTTTATGAGAATAAAAATATTACTAATAATTATCTCACTAATTTCCGTTAGTGTATTTCCTCAAATACAATTATTTAATTACAAAATTGGTAATGAAATAAGTTCTGCAAATAAGATAGCATCTCAAAATCCTCTTAGTAATTCTATAATTGACATCATTGCAATTGGTGATACTGTTTGGCTTGGCACAAGCCGCGGAGTTAGCTTATCTAAAGATGGCGGACAAAGTTGGCTTAACTTTTATGGGCAACCGGATTTTGGTATTGATAATATTTCAGCTATCGCTTATAACAATGGAGTTTTTTGGTGTGCGACTGTTAAATCAACAGAAGTTGAAGGAGGACAAATTTTTCCTGAAGGCACAGGATTAAAATACACAACTAATCTTGGTGCAAACTGGGTAAGTGTTCCGCAGCCATTAGATTTACAAACAGATACGGTTATACAATATGGTAATAATCACATAAGAGCTTTACCCGTTACCACAGCAATTCAAAATCTTACCTATGATATTGCATTTACTCCCGGAACAATATGGATTGCAACATTTGCAGGTGGTTTAAGAAAAAGCACTGATAACGGTCTAACCTGGCAAAGAGTTCTTCTTCCGCCTGATATTTTAAATTCCATTTCACCGTTTGATACTTTAAGTTTTTGTCTTTCCCCTGTTGAAGGTAGTTTCTGCGGCACCGGGAATCTAAATCATAGAGTATTTTCTGTAATAGCAATAAATGATACCACACTTTACGTTGGTACTGCAAATGGGATTAACAAATCAACAGATGGCGGAATTAGCTGGATAAAATTTAATGCGCAAAATCAAGATCAGCCCATTAGTGGTAATTTTATTACTGCACTTGGATATAATGATTTGGATAGTACCGTGTGGGCATCAACATGGAAAGCTGAAGATCAATCTGAGTTTTATGGAGTAAGTTCTTCATCAAATGGCGGACAAACATGGAATACTTTTTTAAGAGATGAACGCTCACATAATTTTGGATTTAAAGGTACAAGTGTAATGGTTCCAACAGATAATGGAGTTTTTCGTTCTATTAATTACGGAGCAACCTGGCTGCTTCCAAATTCTATTGTTGATTCTGAATCAGGTACACCAATTAAAACAAATATTTTTTATAGTGCTGCCTCTGATGGTAATACAATCTGGCTTGGCTCTGATGATGGTTTGGTGCGTTTGCAGGAAACTTTTGGTGAAGTTTGGGAAGGCAACTGGAAAATATTTTTTGCTGCACAACCTTTGCAATCCAGTACAGAAACTTATTGTTATCCCAATCCATTTAATCCAAGACAGGAAGAACTAAAAATTAAATTTAGTACTGGTGAAAAAGAGTCTAATGTTACAATTAGAATTTTTGATTTTGCATTTAATTATGTTAGGACTATTATCCAAAATGTAAGTAAAAACATAAATTTAGAGGGACCGCCTGAGTTTTGGGATGGAAAGGATGATAAAGGCAATTATGTGCCAAACGGAGTTTATTTTTATCGAATCGAAGTTTCTGATAATCAACCTGTGTTTGGAAAGATTTTGGTGATACAATGATGTATAGAATTAATTTTCTTTTTGTTTTATTGTTTTTATTTTCAATCTCTGTTTTTGCACAACCAAAATTTGTAGATATTAATACAAGACCCGGAGCTTTTAGCCGAATGGGATTTGGTGCCCGTGGAATAGGAATGGGAAATGCTATGTCCTCAGTAACTGAAGGTAATTTAGTTTCTTATTACAACCCTGCTTTATCACCTTTTCAGGAAGGCAATTCATTCCAGGCAGCATATTCACTTTTATCACTTGATAGATCATTAAACTTTTTAAGTTTTACAAGGAAATTTGATTTTTACTCTGCTTACGATAATTCACCTAATAGAAAACCAAAACGTACCGCTGGTATTAGTGCTGGTATTATTAATTCAGGTGTTAGTGCAATAGATGGAAGAGATAACAATGGTTTGCAAACAGGTGAATTATCAACTTCAGAAAACCAGTTCTTTTTAAGTGTTGCCAATAGATTTTCTGAACACATATCGATTGGCGTGGCGGTAAAGTTTTATCATTATAAATTATATGAAAATATTTCTTCGAATGCATTTGGTATTGATATTGGCGCTTTGTACCGTATAGATAATAACTGGAATGTCTCTTTGATGATTTCTGATTTAANNNGCAAGTATGAATGGGATACAAGTCCAATTTATGATCAGCAAGGTTTAAAAACCATAGATAATTTCCCTATACTAAAAAAAATCGGGGTAAGTTATTTTAATCCTGAAATAAAACTTCTTACTGCAATAGAATTTGAAAACAGGAATGCAGGTACAAATATTATTAGATTTGGTGCTGAATATAATATCTATGATGGTTTATTTTTACGCGGCGGATTTGACCAGTTTAATTTGAGTAATACAGATGCAGCAGTTAAACCGTCGCTTGGGTTTTCGTATGCAAAAAAAATTGATGATTTTATTCTATCGGTTGATTATGCTTTTATGATTGAGCAGTATTCATCAAGTGACAGACATGTCATAGGTTTAAACTTTAATTTTTAATTTAAAATCATTGCTCGATTGTTAAATTGCTAAATTGTTGCGTAGATTATTTAGTGTAATTAGATGATAGATATTAGTTTAGCAATTTGACAATGAAACAATTAAACAATGCAACAATTTAATATTATGAAAAAGATTCTATTATTTATATTCATTTCTTCAGTAACTGTATTTTCGCAATCTGCCGGTAATACAGGATTATCCTTTCTTAAGTTCGGATTTGGCGCACGTAACATTGCATTGGGCGATGCCGGCACAGCATTATCCAACGATATTACAGGACTATTTTATAATCCCGCAAAGTTAGCTTTTACAAATAATTCCGAAGTACTTTTTATGCACAACCAGTGGATACAGGGTGTAACCAGTGAAGTAATTGGGGCAAAAACTGAATTATGGAATATACCTTTTGCCGTAGGTTTTAATGTTACTTCCGTCGATGGAATAGAGTATAGAGAAATAGCAGGTGAACCAATTACAAAATTTGATGCGAATTATTTTTTTGGAAGTCTATCTACAGGATTTTTCGTAACTGATGAAATTTCATTTGGCGCAACTTTAAAATATCTTTATGAAGGTTTATTAAATGATGAAGCAACAGGTTATGGAATTGATTTAGGGATTAATTATTTACTTTATACTAAGGGACTAACTGCTTCTGTAGTAGTCAGAAACATTGGCTCTATGAATGCGTTACGAAATGAAGCAACAAAACTTCCAACCGAATTAAGATTTGGAACAGCTTATACATACAATTTAGAAGATTCAAGGCTTGATTTCACCGGCGGTGTTGAATACCAAAAATATTTAGATACAGAAGACGATCACTTTAATTTTGGCGGTGAAGTTATATACAACAAACTTGTTGCCGCACGGGCGGGATATCAAACAGGATATGAAAGTCGTGGATTTACAGCAGGGTTTGGTTTGATGTGGGGTAATTTAAAGTTTGATTATGCCTTCCTTCCATTCTCATTAGGATTAGGCGATGCAAATTTATTTTCGCTTCAATTTAAGTTGTGATGATATTGATAAGACACAATTAGTATTATGATTTTAATCCCCTAATATTTAATGTCCTCTTTTATTTATAAATTAACGTGCAAATTTTTTTTATATAATAATATCTTTTAGTATAAAA
>AMWB02144013.1_pt2 | contig 12541 bp, 21 predicted proteins | sample 200311 | NCBI WGS metagenome assembly AMWB02 (sample SAMN02737377, study PRJNA173069) | bioreactor metagenome | biome: anode biofilm in microbial fuel cells | place: USA: California | collected 2010-12-16 | reverse complement strand
AGGAAACAAAGGTTAATGCAGGAGCGTATAGATAAGTTAGAGGTTGATAAGTACGAACTCGAAGAAGTAGATAATATTCGTAAGGAGTTTTTGCATAGGATAAGAAAATATGAGAAGGGTTACTTAAAAGAAGAATTGTCAGGTATCCCAAAACATTATATTACTACGTCTGGCGGGATCTCTCCTGATGAAGCTTTGCAGGAGTTACGCGATCGTTTCGGTGTTGAACTAGACGACGAGGGGCAGTTGAAAGAGTTTTTGCGCGAATTAGATACAAGAAAATCCGCCTTAGAAGGTGAAATAGAAACACTTAAACCACAGATAGTTTCACAAAAAGAGACGACAATCCTTAAGGGTGAAGAAAAGATTATCGGACAAATGGTGCGTCAGAAGTCAACTGAAATAAGACAACTCATAGCAGAACACGCTAAAGTAACGGCGAAACTCCAACGTCGTGCTTTTGTTGAAGGTAAAATCGAGGGGAAGGAATCGGAAAGCATTTCACGTAAAATACAAGAGGCAAGAAAAAACGCACGCGAGGCATTTAAAGCTGAAGTGCGTAATATCGTGCGCGGGATAGAAGATTTACCTTTGAATAATTTACCGATTGAATACCGGGAAAGAATAGAAGAAATAAAGAATAATTTTGATCTACATAGACGTTCCGCCAAGACCCTACTTGCGCGTGAGCGAATGAAGAACTTTGTCGAATATGAAGAATCAATCGGTAATGATGTAAATATATCACAAGAGAAGCTGGATTTACTTGAAAAAATACCGCTTAATGAAATGACTTTTGAAGAATTGCAGGGAGTAAGTGAAACGATAAAAAGGCTTCCCCATCAGGGGATGTTGAAACAACGACTTCTAACTGCACAAGGTGAGCGGAACTTTAGCGAATTTGTCCAAGAAGCAGTAAAGAGCATAACAGGCGGTGAAGGATTAAAAGAAAACGCAAGTTTTATTAAGCAATTACAGGAGCAGAATAAGACCTTAAAGAATAAAGGCTTCGAGGCGATTCGGGATTATATCATTAGAGATTTACGCCCAGAGCTTATGATTAAGTTTCTTGACGGTGGTAAGGAGGGTTTACTTTATAACGCTTTGTGGAAACCCCTGTATGATTCTTCTTTGCGTGAACTAGATAACGGGCATGAAGCCATTGTTAAAATACGTGAGGCGATAAAGGATCTCAACCTTGAGGAAATACTTGTCAGAAAGTATACGGTGGGAAGGTTCAAAGGAGTAAAGAAAGATGCGCTGCTCGCTATTTACTCGTTATCGAAGAATGAAAAGACTTTAGCACATCTTCTTGGTAGTGGTATTACTGAAGAAGATATCGGTATAATCGAGAGGTTCTTAAGCCCGAAGGAGAAACAAGCGGCAGATAACATCTTGAGGTACTTCGACCAGTATCAACATCCGCAAATAGCCAGTGTGTATGAAAAGGTTGAGGGTGTGCGGTTCCCGAAAGAGCAGAACTATTTTCCTACGGGGAGAGTGGAAGATATATCGTATGCGAAAGAACTTGAACGCAGTCTCTTAGAGCGCGGTTATGCGCAGAAGGCCGCGGTTCAGAAGGGATTTACCAAGTCAAGGGTAGGTTCAATAAAGGGGTTGGAAGATATAAGTTTTATTGATACTCTTTTGCATAATTATACACGAGTACAGCATTATGTTGCGTTTGAGGAATCAATACGAAACGCAAGAAAGATACTCTATAATCCTGAAATCAAGAACGCTATAAAGCAACAGTTCGGTGAAGAATACTGGAAAACGCTTGATAAGTGGGTTAAGGATGTCGGGTATGGATCAGATGCACAAATCCGCACGTCTTTAGATAAAATATCGAGGTTTATCAGAACGAACTATATGACCTCTGTGCTTGGGTTAAATATCTTGAGTATTGCCAAGTCAGGGGTTTCTTTACTTCAAGGAGCAGAGTTTGTTGGAAAAGGAGCTACTTTACGGGCAATAGGAGAGGTGATTCTTAATCCGTTTGGAATAGATAAGGAAATAGACGGTATCAGTTCGTTTATGCGGCATCGTAAATTTTCAAGTGAAAGAGAGTTAAGGGAGATTATCTCCAAGAGAACGAGCCGCCAAAGGATAGCCCATGCCACAGGATTGCAAAAATTAAAAGAGTTAAGTATGTGGCCTTATGTTTTAGGTGATAAGTTGACGGTAGATATTATCTGGAAAGCTGCTTACGATAAAGCTACCAGAAACGGAATATCAGGGGAGCGGGCGAAGGAATTGGCTGATACTGCTGTTCGTCGGACACAACCAGTTGGAACACCAATACATCTTCCCGAACGGTTTCGTGAGGGTGAAGTACAAAAACTGTTTACGTTATTCAGGAATCAACCCAACCAAAACTTCAATCTGTTAGTAGAATCAATTTTTAATAAGAAAGCTGGGAATATTAACGTCGGGGAGTTTGCGAGTAATATTATATGGTATGCGCTTATCCCAGCTTATTTACTTGGACTGTTATCCACAAGAAAGAGTGAAGGTGCTAAAGATTACGCGATAGATGTGCTTGATGGTGCTTTAGGTGGGATGTTCTTGGCTGGGAATTTCATATCATTACTTTCTTTCGGGTCTAGTTATGGGAGTATAACACCGTTGGAAGGATTATTGAAGGACACGGCGAGTGTTTTTACGTCCAAGAAACCTGAAACAAAGCTCAAGGCGGGGTTACGAGTTGGAGCTAACCTTACTGGATTTCCCTACATCGGATTAGATAGACTATTCACCGGAAATATCATGGGTATGAAAAAAGAAAAACAAACTATCCGCCGCGACCAACTCTTGCAAGGGCGTGGAGAAGTTGCGGGCCGTCCGGCTGTTGCTGGTCGTGGTGCAGTGAAGGGAAGAAACTAATGAACCTCTACCTCGTCTCCATCCACGCGCTTCCATACATCCTGACAGGTGCAGTCCTCGTGGCGATTGCGTATCGTACAGGTGGCGCAAGTGGGTTCAACACCAAGTACCGCGATCTCGGTGTGCCTCTTGTAGTCTGCCTGATGCTTATACTCACGCAGGAGTGGCACTGGACGCTCATACTGACCTTTGGGCTGTTGTTTGTTTCACTCACGACGTACTGGAAAAAGAAGGGTGAGGACGCAAAGTGGTGGAATTGGTTGCTTACGGGTTTAGGATATTCTTTAGCCTTCCTCCCGTGGTACTGGCATACAGGCGAATGGATGTTGTTCGGTGTACGGTCTGCGGTGATGGTAGTAGGAATTACAGTCTGGAGTGTGTGGATAAAGAACGCTGTGGTAGAAGAACTGGGTCGGGGCGCGTTGCTCGTGCTACCGTTCCTGATAGGAGCTTAAAATGCGTAAAATACTAATGGGTCTAATCATCGGCAAGGAGAGAAGATGAGGGGGAAGTTACACAACCAACAAAAGGAGAAGTAAGATGGAGAAGATTCTAGAAGACATCGGTAGAGTGTACCAAGCGTGTGTGTCAAAACTAAACGAGTTAGCGATGAAGGTAACTGAGGTTGATAAACTCAAAGCCTCAAACCTCGCAGTCAAGGCTGAACTTGAAGCCATCAAGCAGGACTTGGCAAGCCGTGAGGCGAGAGTAAAGTACATCGAGAACGCGCAGACTTTGCACGCAGAGGGTGAGAGGTTAAAGAACGAAGCGGCGGCATCAATGGCGGCAGTTGGGGCAAGAGCTGAACTTTGGGCGAAGCATGAGCAGGAAGTCACCAACGGGCTGGTAGCCCGTGAAAACGCAGTTGCCAAAAGAGAAGCGGCGATAGCTGACAAAGAAGAAAACCTGGGTAATTTGATTATGGAGAAAGTAGCGGCGATAGTTAAAAAATAAAGGTGGCTCATGGCAAATATCCAGTTTACTGATAATGCGTTCCGTTACCATCGCGGTGGTGATAACGGGTTAATTTACGAAATTTCAGATGATGATTCGTCTGGAGACCCGAAGTATTATGGTTATCTCGCGTCAAACGGTGCGTGGATAATCATGGAGTGGAATGAGGCGTCAGGCACGTACAGATATGCCGCTGGCGTTAGTCTCTACGGCGCAAACTGGACGGCACGAGCTAGTTTAGATTATGGATACTACAATTTAATTTAAGAGAGGGAACATGAAAAAACTACTGATAGCGGTATTTGGCGTGTTATTACTCACAGGGGCGGACTATGCCCAGAAGTACCCGACGGGTACGCCGCTTGCGGTAGTAAAATCTCCCTCAAATCATACGGACGGGTATGTGCTGGCATGGGATAATGCTACAGGCAGATATATTGAAGCGGTAGACGCTGGAGGAGTGGGTTCAAACTACACCTCCTCCAACGCCCGCAACGACACCGGCTTTTCCAACGCCACCGGCGGCATCGTGACGTACGATTTGACGCGCAACGTAGGCGTAGGTATCTCCAGTCCGCTTGCAAAATTGCACGTCAAGGGTAGCGGAACCGGTACGGGTTTCGCCCTGCGCATCTCCGATTCAGCAGGTACGGATAGGCTGGTGGTAACGGACGCGGGCAACGTGGGGATTGGGACGACGGCGCCGAATTATAATTTCGTGGTAAAAGGGTCTTCTGTTGGTGGGTATCCAAATAGTTCGTTTAGCATTGATATTGTTTCATCTGACTATGGTCCTACTATCAGGGGAACTGCGGGGATAGACAATTCGTCGCGCATATATTTTGGTTCACCTCCCACGTTAATGAATAATGTCGCTTTGACGTATGGGCAGAGCAGTAGTTTTTCAACAAAATATGATACCGGTTTAAACGCATTTACGTTAACAAATTCTACCGGAGCAAGAAAAATATATCTAACAAATTCAACCGTAGCGTTTGAAGTAATCTCCGTCGGCATCGGCACGACCGCGCCGTCAGAGAAATTGCACGTCGCCGGTGGAAACGTAACGGTTGATGCTGGATATTTTTATCTGGGGAACGCTTCGCAGCTCATTGGCTTCGGCGGGGATGTGTCCGGCCCGGCAAACAGTCTGCAAATCGTCGCGGGCACAGTCGGCCCGTCGGAGCTTGCGAGCACGGCGGTGGCGGCAGGGGTGTACGGCAGCGGAACATTAGTCCCGCAATTCACCGTGGACGCGGACGGCAGACTTACAAACGTAACGAACGTATCAATCACGGCGGGCGGGTCAGGGGACGGCAATGCTTCGAATCTGACCACGGGCACTGTCAGTATTGACCGCTACTCCGCCTACGGCGATCTGGGTGCAGAGTCGAAGATAGGCACAGGCGCGACACAGGTGAGCGCTGGCGACCATGCTCATGGTGGAGTGTACGAGCCCGCAGGAGTAACGGTCAGCGACATCTCCGATTTTACCGCCAGCGTTGATGCCAATGCGAATGTCAGCGCCTCAAAAACGCACCGGGAAAACACCACGATCCATACCAACCAGACTGAACGCGACGCTTGGAACGCAAAGCAGGCAGGCGACTCTACGCTCACCGACATAGCCGATGGTACGATAGCAGAAAATCTTGTCAACACGGCGAACCCGTGGGCGGCTGATGAGATAGTATCAACCGTTATCCACGAAGGGGAGAGCGCGGCTACGTTAATCAACCTTAACGCCTCTAACCTTACCAACAAGGATAATTTTGTTGCGCTGGCTACAAATACCACGGGAAACTACGTCGCCACCAACGCCGCTACCTTACCCGTAATGGTATCAGGAGCAGACGCAGAGGGAGCGACAAAGACGCTCTCCCTTGCTGGACTGACTGCAAACGGGACGGCAAATCAAGACGTGGTGGTATCAAACGGTACGCTCGGATGGAAGTATAAAACTATCGTTGCCGGAAACTCAAATGTAACTGTAACGCATAACGCTGAGAATATTAGTATCTCGTCGATTGATACGACTGGAGCTGGTGGTTCGAGTCAATGGAATACGACAGGGAGTGAGATTTACCTCAATACCTCGTATAGCAATGTTGGGATAGGAATAACCGACCCTGCATACGTACTTGACGTCAATGGCACGACGAGAGTAACTGCCCTGAATGTTTCTGGCACGGGTGCTGCATTTATCAACGCAACGAATAATTTAACGATACAAGCTAACCCAAGAATAATCTTTAATACTACTGTTGTTTTTACTCCTACAGCTACAACTCCTGTTAATCCTGTGGAGGGGACAGAATACATGAATGCGACTAACCATATTAAGTATACTTGGAATGGAACAGCTTGGAGGGCACATTGGTAATGAGATACCTACTGACCGCACTATTTTTGTTATTCTCGTCGACGGTACACGCTCAGGTAGTTTCGTTTTTGGATAATTTCAATAGCGCGGCGAACGAGTCGAGCGTTGTTCTACTGGTAGGAGAAACAGGAATAGGATTTAGCGAGATAAATGCGACAAACGTTACTATCGGAACGCTTGCTGATGATCGTATTGCAAATACGCTTTTGCGTATAACCGGAACCGGAGCGGGATTGTCTGGCATCAACGGCTCTAACGTAACCTTACAGAGTAACATTACCGCTGGTGTTGTTGCTTCGAGCTCCGGTCAAAATAGTTTGGTATGGAAAACAGACGCAAACGGCGCTCCTGCGTGGCGTGCTGATGCTACGGGCGCAGGGCCGACCACGGTTATTAAAACAGGTGACCAGGGGATAAACTCAACTACACTTGCCAACATCACAGATCTTGCTTTTAGCGTAACTTCAGGAACTAATTACCAAATAGATTTTGGATTGTACTTTCAGTCGAACCAGACCACAAACGGTTTGAAACTCGGCGTATGGTATCCATCCGCCACGATTGCAGGGTACACGGCGTATATCCCAATAGCCGCAGACGGGGCAGGGGGAGAGTTTCAAGGGTGGGGAACAGCAAGCGCTGATGCAGTCACAGAAACGGCGGTACAAGCGGCAAATACGACGTATTTAGCACGCATAACAATGAACATACTGCCAAGCGCTTCTGGCGTAGTCACGTGCCAGTTTGCAGGAGAAACAGTTAATTTAACAACCATAAAGGCATCCTCATGGGGAAAGATGTCAACATACTGATGAAACGGTTACTGGTTTTCATATTTTTATTTTTCCTGACATCGACGGCGTGGGGGGAGTTTCCTACGACGGCGGTACTAGATAATTTTAACAGAGCCAGCGAAGGCCCACCGCCTGGCGTATCGTGGTCGAATACTGGTTGGACTGCCTATGGGTTAGATACGTATGATAATTACTGCCGCAACGCTGATTACGATAATGATGCGTATGCTACATGGACAGCGGCAACGTATGGCCCTGATGTGGAATGTTTTATCACGCTGGCGTCAATAGATGTCACTGGCGAAGCACAAGTCTTTGCAATAACAAATATGACAGATATAGATGGGTATAGGGTGTATACACACATTGGCGATGACATTTTGCGACTATATAGGTTAGATAACGGGATAAGTACTCAATTAGGTTCTGACTACACTGTTTCTGGTGGATTATCTAGTGGGGATAAAATAGCGATAGAACTGACCACTACGAACGTTAAGGCGTGGTATTACGATGCGGGGTCTGTAACATGGATCGAAGCGGTTACCTTTGCGGATACCACTTATCGGAGTTCGACGACAGAATTAGTTTTGCACGGATGGAGACCAGACGTACATCTGGATGATTTTGGAGGAGGAACGACTATTACTCCGCCCGTTGGAGATATAAATTTAGATATATCCGGTAACGTAACCATTGAAGGGCTAATTTTTATTGACTGATGAAAAAAATAATCCTCTCCCTATTGCTCCTGATTACTCCGTTTCTCTCCGTATCCGCCGCAGATACGACACTGCATGTCTCTAACATACAAGATGAGGATATTGACCTATCAGACGTAACTCTGAATGATTTTGCTAATGATGCGGGATACGTTAAGGCAGAATCAATCAAATATCACATGGTTGACGGTGGGCGTAGTTTTGATTACTATAACCCTCCCATCGGAATACAGAAAATCCCGCCGTACCCAATAGCCGTTGATGTTTATAAGGTCTCGGTATTGGTTTATAACGGAACGTCCTTGACTGGTTGCCTTATGGAATGCGACGGCGCAGGGAATAATTGCGTCAACCTTTACTCACCGACAAAATATAACAACACCGAGGTCGAGGTAATGAACTTTACTGACAAACAAATAGCATCTGACGTCTGGTGGGCGTGGAATACGACGGCGAAATCGGGAACGGTACGAATCGGTGCGTCAATTTACTTTAATGAGACGGTTGAGCAGTGAGGGAGACGTGGCAATAGCGCTTTTTATCGTCGGAGTAATTATGTTTGTGATGTTAAATCTATAAGGGGGAAATAATGGGTACGGACTTTCAGCCGCAGACAGCTTTTGAAGGGTATGTTGCCGCGAAGTTGGATGGAATTGAGAAGCGGTTGGATGGACTCCCTTGTGATAAAGAAGCACAGGCTTTAAGTGACCTTGAAAGAAAAGTATCGAATATTGAGGGGAAGGCTTCAATGCTAGGTGGTGTATTCGGTACAGTAGCAACATTTATTATCAAATTCCTGTTCAAGCCATGATAGAAAAATGCCACAAGTGTGGACAGAAGATAGGATTGTACAAGGAATTTATTGAAGAGGACGTCATCCTCCACTGTACCTTATGCTCTTGGAAAACTGAGCGTCTCCCCCGGCATGAGTACGGCAAATGGCTTGCGCATATACCGACGAGCGAGGCGCATAAGGACATAGAGAAGGATTGGGAATGATGATTTGCCCTATCTGCGGTGTAGAATCACACACCTTTGAGTGTAAGCCCTGCTCTGATATTTGTAGGCAGAAAGACAAGACGGTGGTTGAGATACTGTATGAGTTATTGGATGTTCAGTCTACTAAACAAGTGTTAAGTAAACAAAACAAGCGTTAGGTAAACAAAAGGAGGGTTCTATGGACTGGATGCAGTTAGTGTATATGGCAATACCGTTGTTGCTCGGAGTGGGGTTTATCTGGTTGCGCGTCGAGAAGGTAATGAAAGCGCTGGTTGAGTTAAGCGAAGTCATTACCGTTGTTAACAGCTCGCTTGCTGACAAGGCGCTGACGAAAGAAGAAGTGACGGCGATTAAGAAAGAAATTAACGATGCGCTCGGCGCGTTGAAAGCGATATTCCAGAAATGAGCTGGCTATCCGTCTTGGGGGCGCTGGTACAGCTTTTCCTCCCGATTATAAAACTATGGCTGGAAAAGAACAGCGTGAAACGCAAAGAACAACAGGATGCGATTGACAAGGTCGTGGAGGGAATAAAAAATGGGGATAGTTCGGCGGTCAGTATTGGCCTTGACGCTCTTAATCGCAGGGTGCGCTAACGTTGTAGTCCTACATCCGATTTCGACGCAGGACATAATCGCTGTCAAAAAGGATCAGATTGTAACAGCGCCTAAAGACGGGTTTTTCTTATCTAATGAGTATCTCGCCGAAGTGGCGAAATGTAAGGTCAGGTGAGTCTGTACGCATAAAGATCACGTACTTGTCATTGGCGACACACATCTCCCCTTTGAACATCCGCACTACTTAGAATTTTGCCTACAAATTAAAGAACGTGTCAAATGCGGCACAGTGGTACATATCGGCGACCTTGTAGATAATCACGCCTGCTCATTCAATTTCGACGCTGACCCTAATGGCCTTTCCCCGGCTGATGAGATTAAGAAAGCCAGGAAACGGCTCGAACCCTGGTTTAAAGCCTTTCCTGACGTGCTCCTGTGCCTGGGTAACCATGATAGACGCGTTGACCTTAAAGCGCGGCACGTAGGGCTTCCTGACGTTGTTTTCAGGCCGTTTAGGGACATCTGGGGCTTGCCTACGGGATGGAAAGATGCTTTCAGCCACGTCATAGACGGCGTGCAGTACCTACACGGTACGGGGTTCGCCGGAGATTACGCACACCTCAAGGCGGCTATGCTCAAACGTAGATCAACGGTTATCGGGCATACTCATACGAGCTTGGCTTGTGGATATCTCAAAAGCGAGAAGGATAGAATCTGGGGTATGAACGTGGGGAATGGAATTGACCGCCGGGCGTATGCTTTTGCCTATGGGAGAGATTTCGTGAAGCTCCCTCTCTTGGGGTGTGGGGTAGTAACTGATAAAGGAAGGTATTGCCAAGTGTTCCCAATGGACGCATGAGAAGCTACCGAACCTGTACTTTCAAGGAGCACGTGGGCTGCGGCGAGTTGCGTGTTCGCATAGCCTATAAAGGCGACGAGAGTTTTCATTTCCTTATTGCGTCACTCGACAACCAGGATAACTCCTGCGGGTGTGGCTGGCTTAGTGTAGTAAGCGATAATCTGACCTATATGCTCCGCCGGGCAGGGGATGATGTGGAGCCGATTATCAAACAGTTTAAAGGTCAGAGGTGTACGCATGGTCTCAACGGTTGTCCTCATGTGCTGGCGAAGGTGTTAAAGAAGGCGTTCGATGAAAAAGCGAAAGAGTAAACAAACCAAACCTGTGCGGTGCTACGATTGCACGCGGATCGCCATTACCGTGTACTTACATAAAGGAAAAGCGCTCTGCCCTATCTGCTACTCTTTTGAAACGAACCTCCAGCGCACAAAACACGTGCCGTATGTCCCGTTCCCGACGACAGCGAGGGATTGGACGGGGAAGATATGATTTACACTAAATAATGTGTAATTTACAACATATATCAAGTTTGGTATGTAAGGTGTTCTCAAACCGTGAACGATTGTAACCCAAAATGAGAACAATATGAAATGTTTAGATTGCCCCTCATGGACTGTTGACGGTTGCAACTGCGACCCGTCTGAACTTGACTCTGTAGTATGCCTCCTTCGACACACCGCTTTTATGGCTTCTGCTATCCCACTGGAACTCAAAGCAAAAGACACGGAATAGACACTTTTCTACGTAGAAATATGTCTATTCTTTTTTCTTGACAGGTGGCGTTTTGGGGTATATACTCTACTCAAGAAAGGAGAGAAGAAATGAAAAGCATTAAAATTACCGAGAAGGATTACAAGTTTTTGAAGATTCTGAAAAGTGCCACAGGGATGCCGATGACACAGACAATCAACAAGGCTTTATTGCAGTACGCGCCGGAAGTCCCAAAGAAACTAATCGAACGCACCCGCAAAAGTATTGGAGGATAGCCCATGTCCCTAAACTGTTCCCATGACCAGAAAGAGTTAGAGAAAGCGCTCAAGCGGTTGTACGTTCACGATGAGCCGGAATCTGGATACGATACCCGCGAAGAAATGCAAGCAGCGCGTGACCGTTCCCGTATGCTCGCATACGTCACGTGGTTTCTGATACTCACGGCGGTGGTGGTAGTGTGTTTCTGGTTAGGGGTACGGACAGCAGGCGGTGGGGCATGACCCGCATCTACGTTGACACAAAAGAGCGTTGCCTGTACTGCGGTGAGCGCCACGTTATACAGCTCTTTGTACCTTCCGGCAAGGTAGAGGACGAAATAAAGCACGTGGAGGCGGGGCTTGCAGAGGCAAAGACGACGATACTGGCGCACGAGCTGGCCTGTATGATTAAACACTATAAGTTGCACGAAGGACGGAGGGTGAAGGTATGATTACACAAGAGCAATTTGAGGTATTTGAAGATATTAGGGACAGTGGCATAACAAATATGTTCAATGTACGTAGAGTTTGTGAATTGAGTGGCGGAGTTTTGGATTGGGAAGATTGTATGGAGATAATTAAAAACTACTCTGAACTCAAGAATAAGTTTATGCCGGAGGGGAAACCATGACAATCTGTCGCTGGTGGATCGAAGAATCAGGCGAACATTGCGGAGCCATGCGTACGCCATGTACGTGTTCCGGCGTTGAGAGCCAGTGTAAGGACACGCGGTTTTTCAACCAGCCCAAGAAGATGCTCCCTCGGCTCCTGCACTTACGCAGTGTCGAGCGTGGGACGGCACAAGTGGAGGCGTACAGATGAGCTGGTGGATGAAGTTAAAAATCAAGTGGTGGTTATTCAAAGCAAACCATTTCTCAACAGCGCCGAGGTTTGGCAGAAGGAGAGGAGATGTGTAGAGCAATCAGTTTCGTAGTAACGCAGAACGCAGTGTACCATTCAGAAAACAGTCAGAGTCATGAGGAGATAAAAAGAGAGCACAACCTGCGTGATGGAGAAAACTCCCGCCTTGCTCCTGTCGAGTGCCACCCACGCAACTGGCGCAAGGATAAGTACGGGCGTGAGGAATGGAAAATCGTATGGGAGGAAAAACCAGCGTGGTATAACGACGATCCACACGGTAACGACGACAGGGTGTATGAGTACTTGTTTGGTTTACTCAAAAAATGGAAGGGTAAAATACCGACTGGTCTCAACCTCCAAGGCACAGGAATCACCTCCCTGCCGGAGGGGTTAAAGGTTGGCGGTTCTCTCAACCTCCAAGGCACAGGCATCACCTCCCTGCCGGAAGGACTCGAGGTTGGGGGTTCTCTCGACCTCCAAGGCACAGGAATCACCTCCCTGCCGGAGGGGTTAAAGGTTGGTGGTTGGCTCGACCTCCAAGGCACAGGAATCACCTCCCT
>AMWB02085807.1_pt1 | contig 12542 bp, 6 predicted proteins | sample 200311 | NCBI WGS metagenome assembly AMWB02 (sample SAMN02737377, study PRJNA173069) | bioreactor metagenome | biome: anode biofilm in microbial fuel cells | place: USA: California | collected 2010-12-16 | reverse complement strand
ACCAAGGTTCGAATCCTTGTCCCTCAGCCAAATGATAATAAGGGGTTATGAGAAGCACTCATAACCCCTTTGTTATTTAATGGCATTTTGTCCCACTATGGTCCCACTGATTCCCCAAACGTCCAACAAAAAAGCCCTCTATCCCCGGCACAGGGAAAGAAGGCTTTTCTTGCTGGTGTGTCAGTGCCCCCAGTTACGCAGATTAGCTCCAGGGCAATGAATGATCATTGCAATGATCTTGATCAAGAGCTCTTCTTACTTGTGCTGATACTTTTCGTGGTAGTTCCGGAATGGATTCCAGTCCAGAAAAGTTCAGGACATTTCACAGGTCTTTCCCCAATGTGTACATAATGTTTTCTGATAACCAGGAAGGGTTCATTAAAAGAAAATGGAATCCAAAGCCCAGGATATGGAGACCATATACATTGTGCGCCTGGCCCTGCAGTATGCCCTAAGATGAACGATTAAAGCGTATTGAAAAAGTACCGGCTGAAGAATATTGTTGACATAAAGCGATGATATTCATACGACGATAATATTAAATTTCCAGAATGAATGATGCATAAAATAAAACATGTTGCAGGTTTATCTGGAAACCATCAAAACAGAAGTTAGGCATTTTCCACAGGAGATTTTATGACACGCAGCGAAAGAGCTATGCAGGTTTGGCAAATTCTTGTCGGCGCCGCCCACAATCGCCAAACGCTGACGTATGGGCAGGTTGCAGAACATCTTGAATTTGAGGGTGCGGGCGTTCTCGCTCAAATACTGGGCTGCGTCATGGATTACTGCAAGGCCAAAGGGTTGCCACCGCTTACTTGCCTGGTTGTAAACCAAAAGACTGGGCTACCAGGGGCAGGCCTCACCACCGTCGAAAATCTACCAACTGATCGAGAAGCTGTTTACAAGCATAACTGGTTTGCTCTTTCTCCAGCGCAAATCTCTGACTTCGAGCCATATGCTTAACCCATAAACTCTGCTCTGACCGGGCGACGTTAATTGAGAAAAAAACTGAGCTTTCGCTCCCGGTCAGAAACTGACCATTGTTCAGAAAGCTCAATTAAACCGTGTTGACTTTCCGTATAAAATGCAAGACCAGTTGATATAAAGAAATAAGAAAATCTCTTGTTATACGGCATACGGTAAAATGAGAATCATCACATGGCCATGAATCCAGCTGATCCTAAATGGTTAGAAATTTTAAAGGCCAATGGGTGGCAAACTATTGCACTTACAGTCGCTTGCATACTTATTGTTGAGCTAATAAAAAAGGGGATTATACCAACGACAGACAGCCCTTTATGGATTGCATTACCATCGATTGGTGCTTTGATTTTTGGGTTCCTATCTTTGGCATCCATAGCTAGTGCAGCCGCAAAATACATAAAGCCAGGTGTTAGAATAGATCAATGGCGAATGAGGCGCCGCAAAATTAAAGAAATCATTGAGTACATACCTTACATGTCAGATAAGGACCGGGAGATTATTGGGTACCTGCTTTATCATAAACAAAAAATGTTTCAGGCAGATAATGATGGTGGTTATGCTGCACCTCTCATTTCCAAAGGAATCATCAGAGTTGCATGTAAAGCAGGTCAAACTTATGATTCCAGATGGACCCCATTCGAAATACCTGATTATGCATGGTCAGTTTTAGAAAGGAATAAAGAACATTTTCCCTATAAACCACCTGCCAAAGGTGATGTCGAAAAACACCCTTGGGCGATTCATTGGATGGTTCGATAAAGCATGAAAGAAAAAAATCCTCCGTATAACCTGATGCTCTACAGAGCGCCAAAAAGTGGGCGTCTGTGAGCTTTGCGTTATGCTGTACCACTTAGCGGGAGGGTTACTATCATTACGAAAAATGGCGATAAACCAATACAAGAAACGATAACGTCAAATATAGTATTTACCAGATGAATAACTTGCTAAGTCAACATGTTACAAACCTTAAGTCTGGCCTCATGTGTCTTCCGGCTACGGGAGAAAAAGGCTTTGAGGGGCTTATCGGTGTGACACTACGTGATATTTCCGGTGTGTTTTTCAGACTTGCAGGTAGTGGATCACAGTTTGGAGTCGACGGCAAGCCAGCCTACAAAGGGGATGCTATTTGCTATGAAGGCAAACGGTATGACGGAACGGTGCCTCGGACTGAAGTGCTCTCGAAAATTGCAGAGCTTTCGATAAGCGACACTGAAATGGACATTTGGGTTCTTGGTGCGACTTCCCAGATCACGAGCCAACTCGCAGATACTGCGCGGGGACTCGGAGCTAAGTATGGCATTGTCGTTTTGATCCTCGACTGGTCTGAAACAGACCTACCCCCTTTCGCGGTCGCCTTGGCGATGGGCGGAATGCGGGTGGAAGAATTCCTGAAGAGCAATATCAGTGAAGAAGAAACTCTTCGGAAAGCACTGGCGGCCCTCGAAGCAGTCAGAAATTCACAGGACTTTGCTCCTCACGCCGACAGGATACGGGCACAATGCAGTGAACCCGCAGTGGGGTGGGCGCTCGCGCAAAGAGCGAACACTGACTGGTTGAGTAACGGATTCTCCAGCAGAAAAAGAGCGAAAACGAAATTTAGGCAACCGCTTTCACCCGGTGATACCAATACGGCGAATATCCGGCAGCGCAAGACGCTGATAGACAAACTGCTCCCTTGTTTCACCACCACTCTGGGCGAGTCATTAGTTTGTATTCTCGGCGGCGAGGGAAACGGAAAATCCTGGATTGTCGCGCAAAGCTGGCTTGCCTTGGCGCATAAACCATTGATGCTCTTCATGAGTCCGGACGATTTCACCGAGACGGCCGGGCATATCGATGTCGTTGATCTCCTTATTTCCAATCTCATCAGACAAACAGGGGATGTGGTCACCGCAACCACCCGGGAGCGCTGGCGCAGAAAGCTGGGGCAGTGGCGAGGCCGCTCGGCAACAGATAGCTCTTGGCTCGTTGTCGTTATCGACGGTATCAATCAAAGGCCTAATTCGGACTGGGCACGCATCATTGAGATTCTCGTAGATGAATTGAACCAGATTTGCGGCCGCCTTATCGTTACTGTTCGCACGCAGTACTTCCGGGACCGAATCAAAAACCGCCTTTCTGTGCCTTTCACTGAAATCACCGTTCCGGAATGGACAGAATTTGAACGCGATGAAATCCTGACCGCACACGGTAGAAAAGCTTCGGAACTGCATCACGCCGTTGCGACATCCCTTCGCAACCCGCGCCTTTTGGGAATCGCGCTTGAGCTTTTGGACAAGGCTGATATCACCAATTTCGATGAGCTCAGCGTCAGCCGTCTTCTCTTCGAACATATGCGTATGAGCGAGCGGGACTTTCCTGTGCCGCAACCGGCGCAAGACTTTGCGCGCCAGTTGCAGAAGCATGCGCAGGAGATATTATCCAGGGTAAAGGCAAAGCAGCATGACGACCTCAATGTTTTTGATGACAACATGGGAGCGGTCGCGGACGGGCGTTTCTACCAGGCGGTCGATGGTGATCCGACGCGCTATTCTTTGAAAGATGATGGACTCACGCTGGCGCTCGGGTTCGCCGTGATCGATCGGCTGCGCACAGCGAAAAGGAACGACCGCAATCTTGATGCCGAGTTGGACGCAATTCTGGAGCCGATCGCGGCACTGGATGACACGGCAGACGTCGTTATAGCGGCGCTGACAGTGACCGTGGCAGATGAGCGCTATGAGCAGGATATTGCAGCCTCTCTCGCAAAGGGGTTCGCAGCGCTCCAGAACCCCGATCAATCCAAATTCCTCGCCTTTGTTGGCCTATCGAAAAGCCGGCCGCAAGGCTTTATGGACGCCGCACATGCGCTCTGTCTTGCAGGGGGCCATCAACCCAACTTCGATTGGATACAGGGCGCACTGATCGCAGCAGGCAGAAATAATCGCGTGTGGCAGGAAATTGCCGGTAATGTGCATTTCTGGCTCTCGTTCCACTCGCTATCTCCAGAGCTGGAAACCTTTACGCATCTGGCGCACGACTCACAGGATAAGGTCCAGGATGAACACGAGAAAAACCGCAAAAAGATCGAAGAGAAACTTCGATCCCTGTCGGCGAATGAACGGTTAATATTGGAGAATCTGCCGAAAAAAGAGGGCGACTTGAGCAGACTATCACACTTTGCTCTGTTGCTACTGGCTGGAAAACCACTGGCACCGTTTGGGAAAAGTCTTGTGAACTGGAGCTTTTCCTATGCACTTAATTCCGACCACGCTGCGCCATACAAGGAGTTCATTCATCTTGTGAGTCTGAACCGGGTTGACTGGTCTCAGACTCGTACGGCCTTGCTGGAGGCGAGTGCTGTGTTACGCGATACGGATGTGTCGAGGACAGGGAAATGGAGTCTGGTGAATATCCTGCGTGCAACGGGCCACTCCGATGATGGCAAGGAAGCACAGTCTTTAGTGAAGGAACTCACTAAAGACTGGCCCACCTTTGAAGGCTGGCGCCTTATTGAAAATTACTGCGCGACAGACCCTTGTGATCCCTCGTCTGGAGAACCGGAAAATGTAACGCGAACTGCAGAGCAATACGCGGCTATCGATGTTAGCAAACTGCGACAGAGTATGGGTCAGGCATCCGAAGACCATTTCTTTATCATGGCTCGGCCCTGTATCGCCCGGTTCAAGCCGGAAGCCGCAGTCGCAAAACACAGGGAATTTGCTATGAATGTTCTCAAGAGAGCAGGTTTCCCTCTGCGGCAAGGGTTATTCGAACTCCGTCAACACAATACGCTGCTTACAATTAAAGAGGCATGCGAATTCATCAAAAAGCGGCATGAGGCAAAGACCGCCGGTATAGCAGTCGGGTTGTCGGAGCAGGACGCGTGGCTTGTCTCTCAATATCATCTAATACTGGCTTTTCCATTCCTCAGCGCCCGGGAACAGGCCGCAATTCTATTGTCGGATGAAGCAGAGGAAGACATTCTGCTCGATCTGATGAAGTTAGTGAAGCCGCTCAGTGAGAAGGAATTTGAGACTCTGATAGGATTAGCCTGCGCTGAGAAGAACGAACGCAAACAGTATTTGCTGCTCGTTCTTGCTAAATCTTCATCTGTACAACTATCGCTGATCGTCCGCGCCCTTATTGCAGCGCTCTTCCGATCGGAATCAGAACGCGTTCGGGCACAAGCCTTGGGCGTAATTGCACAAAGCGGTGACGAAGAACTCCTGGGCCACGTCGCCAAAAGCGAATGGAAAGCCACGGATACCGAAACGGAAAACGGTTTTGAGGTCCGGTATGGTTCTGCGGCACTTCTTGAGGCTGCAAAAAGGGGATTGATAGCGCATGACGAAGTGCTCAACCGTATTTCAGAGCGCGTGTATGGTCGGGCAGCGGCTATGCTTGATGTAGATGCGGTACACAATATCGCTCGCCGTATCGATGCATCGATATATCAAGCCGCCAGCCTGGATGGTGATCTCGTTGCACCGGATATTGAACTTCAAGTCCATACGTCCACTCCTAACGAACCCAGCAGGTTCAGCGTGAGTGAACGGCCATCGAGAACCAAGGATTTCAAGGAGGCGATGAAGCGCTTGTCGGAAAGCAACGAAGCTTTCGAGCAGCGCCAGAAACGCAACTATGATGCATTCATTGAATTCGAGTCCAAGCTTACACAGACGAATGCTCGCATCATCCTCGATCATATAAGTCTTGAAGAATTTGCAACAGTTGTTACAACGGCTGAAGAGTTTGCAGATCGTTGGTACGGACTGTTTATGAGCATTGCAGAGGCCAAGCTGCCAGTCGTCCATAACCTTGTTCTTTTACTTGCGCACGCTCTTGGGAGGAAAGCCCCCGGCAAGGCCGAAGAGCTGTTCCGCCTGGTCAAGGATAGTAAGCCACTAGTGAGATTCACCTTCAGCTGGGCCGGTGTCCCACTTGACGCGGTGGCCACCTGGGCTGGCGTCCGCAGTCCTATTCTGGATAACCTGCGTTTCGCTCGCTTGGACCGAGTGGGTACCGACCATGATTTATCGATCGAGGTGCTCGCCGCCCTATTGAACGGCCAGCAGCAATTACTGACCACATATATTGAAGAAAAATTGCGTAAGGCTGAGCCGGTAGAAATCTCCCGCGGCATAATGGTCGCCGGATTTTCCGATCAAAGTGAATTTAATGACGAAGTTCTCAAAAGGTATGAAGGCAGTGCTGGTTTAATCGGAAGTGCTCAAAAGGCGGCGAAATACGCTTATGAGCGCAATTTATGGGCGCGGCACTGGTTCGAGATGATGTGCCAGACAGGCGAGAATAAGGACTTCTGGCGCTATGCTGTCCTTTTTTCGAAAATTGTCGACGGAAGGTTTGCCGTTTGGCGCTCAACTTACTCGAAGAAAGGCAACCCTATCCAGTCATTCGGATCCACCGTAAACAGCAACTTCAAAAACCGCCTCGCGCGATGGGAAAATCATCGGAAAAAGAAACTTTTCGGGTCGGACGCACCGGCGTCTATATTCCTTGAATCGGCGGAAGTGAATGACTAACTCCCGTGTTTGAATGTGAAATTCGCACAGCGCGACGAATGAATGGATTGCATCGACTTCAATCCTCCGGCATCGAGGTCTGAACGCCTCTCATGTTTTAAAGCGGATGAGTCGGAGCCGCATACTGAATGTCGCAAAACAATAAATTCAGGGGATACAAATAACTGCACCGCTGATTAAATCGCTTTCCATGGTCCAGGAGGTTTGAAATGCCTACTATTCAGCAATATTTGAATGATCGTAACAAATACAAAGTCGACCACACGTACCAGAGGCCAAGCGATGCTTGGTCGCATGAGGATAATCAATGTTTTATCGATACGATTCTGCGAGGAGAGCCAATTCCTATTTTCTTTCTTAACTGCGATTCTGTTAAGAATCTTTATTACATTGTTGATGGACAACAGCGTCTTAATTGCATTTCCAGCTTTTATGGCAACAAAACCAAGCTGAGTGGGAAATTTTCTGGCTCAGCAAACCACGGGAAAACATTTAACGGGGACAACCCCTTAGATGATGAGCAGAAGAAACATTTTCTAGATTACTTCCTTACATTCCACATAATGGAAGATTACAATGATGAACGAGTTCGATTAATATTCTCCCGGCTTCAACGTGGGAAACCATTGCAAATAGGTGAGCGTCTTAATGCCAAACCTGGTCATATCGTACAAAGTATGCGATCAATCGCACATCATCCATTTTTAGCAAAATCAACAGCAGTTGCCAAGAACCGGTATGGCGTATATCCCGACGCAGCCCGAATACTTTTCTATGAGAAATATAAAGCCCATCAATGTGGCACCAACGAACTATATGCATTCTTTGACGATTACAGAACGCTTGATGATAGCTCTTCGGAATACAAGACGGCCATGAAGGTACTCAATTATCTTGAAAAATGCTTTCCTTCAAACAACGGGCCATATAGCTGTTTTGAGAAACATGCCTGGGTGCTCGCCGTCTATACGATGATTCGGGAGTTGCAGGTGGGCTATTCTCTCGTAGGTCAAGAAAGTAATGTGCTGACTTTTGTTCAAGACTTCCACGGGAAAGTTTACAATGAAGATTTCCGTAGATCAAAAACGGACTATCAAAGATTCTACGACAATATCAGAGGTGGTTGGGCGGAGAAAATTGTAGCGTTACGACGAGATATTCTGATTAAAGAATTCCTCAAAAAACACAAGGTCCTTGAATTGGACGATAAGAGGCAGATATCTGATGAAGAGAAGATTGCACTTTTCTCGTCTCATTCTAACTGCGAAATGTGTTCTCGAAAGTTTAGGAATTATAGGGAAGCTGAGTATCATCACAAGGCATTGTACTCGGAGGGCGGTAAGACAAAGCAGGAAAATACAATGGTGTTGTGCGCTAATTGCCATGACCTAATTCATGGGCGAAGACAGATTGAACCCCCAACAGAGAAGGATTGGGCTCAGGCAGAAGAAGACTGAGCGGTTAATCGGATTGCCGGGGTTTTTCTTTTCCATACCAAACGACACCCAACAACCGGCACCCATGCCATAGATCAACCAGGAAGAGGAATATCACATTGATAAAAACATACTTTTGCAGTAATCCAATACAGAAATTACGATTTGGAAACCATAAAATATCAGACAAATAAAGTCTGGATTCCAGGAAATATTGATACATGGCTCGATTGACATTACCAAAACTCAAGCGCCATCTGTATGCTGCCGCTGATATTCTGCGTGGCAAGATGGACGCCTCACAATATAAGGATTTTATTTTTGGCATGCTGTTTCTCAAGCGCTGTTCCGACGTATTCGAGGAGGAGCGGGAGCGGGTAATCCGTGAGGAGGTGGCAAGCGGCGCAACAGAGCAGGAGGCCCAGGAGCTGGCAGAGGATCACAATCTGTATGAAGGTCTTTTTGTGCCGCCGAAGGCACGTTTCCGAACGATTGACGAAACCGCCCATCAGAATATCGGCGATACCCTGAACAAGGCCCTTGAAGCACTTTCGGAGGACAATCTTACTCTCAGGGGTGTGCTCGAACAGATTAATTATACCCGAACGATTGGTAAAAAACCTGTACCGGATGCAAAACTGCGGCAGCTTATTACCCATTTTCGCAAACACCGGATGCGAAACGAGGATTTCGAGCACCGCGACCTGCTTGGCTCGGCTTACGAGTACCTGGTTTACATGTTTGCCGAGTCTGCCGGAAAAAAGGGTGGCGAATTCTACACTCCCCGCGACGTGGTCAGCCTCATGGTCAGCCTGGTTGATCCCAAAGAGGGACAGCGCATCTATGACCCTTGCTGCGGCTCCGGCGGGATGCTTATCTATGCCAGGCAGCATGTGCGCGAACATGGCGGCAATCCGGAAAACCTTGCCCTTTACGGCCAGGACAACGAGGGTTCGGCATGGGCCATCTGCAAGATGAACCTTATCCTGCACGGTGTCTTCGAGCGGGCTTTCATTGAAAACGATGATACTCTCACCGCCCCCCAGCATCTGGAGGGTGGCGAACTGAAGCGATTTGACCGTATCCTTTCCAATCCGCCCTTCAGCTTGCCTTATGAAAAAAAACAGCTCAGCCACCCGGAGCGTTTTACCGCCTACGGCTTCCCACCCGAAAAAAAGAAGGCCGATTTTCTTTTTGCCCTGCACATGCTGGCGTCCCTCAGGCCTGGGGGCATCATGGCCACGGTCATGCCCCATGGCGTCCTTTTCAGGGGCGGTGGCGAGTATGAGATCCGTAAGAAACTGGTGGAAAAGGACCATATCGAGGCGATCATCGGCCTGGGGGCCAATCTCTTTTTCGGCACCGGTATCCCAGCCTGCATCTTGGTGATGCGACGTGAGGGCGACAAGCCCGTCGAGCGCAAGGGCAAACTCCTCTTCATCAATGCCGACCGGGATTATGAGGAGGGTCGCGCTCAGAACTTCCTGCGGGCCGAGCATAGCGAAAAGATTGTCCAGGCCTTCCAGAATTTTGACGAAATCCCCGATTATTCCCGGATTGTGACCACCGGGCAGATCGCGGCAGAAGACTTTAATCTGAATATCCGCCGCTATGCCGACAACTCCCCGCCACCCGTAACCCAGGATGTGCGTGCCCACCTGCTGGGTGGGGTGCCCATAGCAGAAGTTGACGGCCTCCGGCCGCTGTTCGAAGCTCACGGTCTTGAGGTAGCCCGTCTTTTTATCCCCCGCGATGACCGGTATTTCGACTTCGCCCCTGAGACTGCCGGCAATGGCGCCCTGCGCCGCGCGGTTGATGAAGATCCGGGCATTAAGGAACGCGAGCAGTCCATGCTTGACGCTTATAATGGTTGGTGGGCCGAGCATGCGCCGCTTTTGGCCGGCTTACCGGAAACCCGTGACCCCATGATCCTGCGGGAGGAATATCTGCGATCCTTCCAGTCCGCCCTGCTGCCTTTAGGCATTCTCGACCGTTTCAAGGTGACCGGCGTACTCGCCACCTGGTGGGACAGTGTACGGGATGAGATCCAGACCATCAGCGCCCGCGGCTTTGAGGAACTGGTCGACGGCTGGATCGACCTGATTCAGGATGTGATTGAGGATACCGAAACCAAGAAGAATGAACTTTTCGACCCCTTTGAACACAAGCTGGTGCTCAATTTGCTGCCGGAATACCTTCAAGAGATTGAGAACTGCCGGGCCGAGATCTTCCGTCTGGAGGGAGAAAAAGAAGCATTTGAGCAGCAGAGTGAGGATGAGGCAGAGGAAAGCCAAGACGAAGGCGAAGATGAGACCAAACCTAACTATGCCAAGGCGCTTGAAGAAGAAAAAAATGTTCTCAAGGAGCAGGCCAGGAATTCACTCGTCCGCATCAAGTTTCTTGAGCGCGGTCCAGGGGTGAAGGATATGGGTTCCATTGCAGCAATGAAGAAACTGGGAAAGGATACCACTGCACTTGAATGCGAATTGGCATTATTGAAGCAAGAGGTTGCACCCATACAGCAACTTATTGACAAAATCGATGAAATATTAGCTCCATATATTGAAATAAAAAAGCAGCTTACAGAAGCGAAAAAACAGTTGAAGGCTCTGAGCAATTCCCTGTTGCAAATGCTGAAGAAAAAACGGACTGACTTATCCGCAGATGAATGCCGCTCTCTGGTGCTTGACCTCAGCCGGGAAGATCTGGAACTTGTGCTGTGTCGCTATGTGGAGGAACACCGCCATGAAGTCCGGACGGCAATTGAAAACCTGTGGAATAAATATGGTGTCAGCCTCCAAGTCATACAGTCTGATCGGAATACGGCAATTGAAAGGTTGGATGGGTATTTGAAGGAGTTAAAGTATGCCTGAACTGATCCCTTTTTCTGATTTGGCACAGGTAAATCCACCTGCTACTCGCTCATTCCCAGCGCCAGATTGTGAGGTGTCATTTATTCCGATGCAGGATGTGACTGACAGTGGAGATTGGGCTCACAGACAGACCAAAAAATTATCCTCTATCGGTAATGGTTATACAGTTTTTCAAGAAGGGGATGTTCTTTTTGCAAAAATTACCCCGTGTATGGAAAACGGCAAGGGGGCACATGCAATTGGCCTGGTAAATGGTGTTGGCTTTGGCAGCACGGAGTTCCACGTTCTACGCGCTAAAGGTGAGTATTCTTCCAGATTTATATTTCATTGGTGTAATTCCTCTGAACTGAGGCAAGCGGCTGAAGTTCTGATGACGGGTTCTGCTGGACAGAAGCGCGTTCCGGTGGAGTTCTTTTCTAAGTACCTTGTTACTCGCATTGGTGAAAACGAGCAGCACGCAATTGCTGATATCCTCGACAACGTAAACGATGCCATCCGGCGTACGGAGGCTGTGATTGCAAAGTTGCGGCTGATGAAGGCGGGGATGCTCCACGACCTCCTTACCCGCGGCATCGACGAAAACGGCGGACTCCGCGACTCCCTCAGACATCCCGAACAGTTCAAGGATTCACCTTTGGGAAGGATTCCCAAGGAGTGGGATGTCGTGCCGCTATCTGTTATTGCTCTGAAAATTGCTGATAGAGACCATACAACTCCCTGCTATGTTAGAAGTGAATTTCCTATGGTTTCACCGACGCATTTTTTCGGTGAAGACGGCATAGACTTTGCCAGCTGCCCTTCCATTTCAAAAAAAGACCACATAATCAATAGAAAGAAAACAGACATCGAGCCGGGTGATATTATCTTACACAGGATCGGTGCCGGACTTGGGCGTGTGAGGCTTGTAAGAAAATGGATGCCTGAATTTAGCATTCTTCATAGTCTTGCAATGATCAGAACAGATCAGAAAATTGCTGATGAAAGATTTGTTTATTGGGCTTTTCAATACGATCTTGTTCAAGATCAATTAGGTATTGGAACACAAAGTATTGGTGTCCCTGATTTGGGGTTAGATAAAATTGGAAAATCCTGTTTTCCATTGCCAAAAAGTAAAGTCGAGCAAACGTTCATTGCTGATGCTCTCGACGCATGGAAAGAAACATTCAATCAAGAAGTGATTTTCAAAAATAAATGTTTATTTCTCAAGCAAGCACTCATGCAGGATCTCCTTAACAGCCGTGTTCGTTTGCCGGAAAAACTCCTGGAGGCTATGCCATGAGCCTTGACCTTGATTCTCTTCGAGAAGGCTGGGATTTCGAAGCCAAGCTGGCCATTGGCCAGGATGGCAGGGGGCAGTTGCCGAAAAATCTGTGGGAGACCTACAGCGCCATGGCCAACACCCACGGTGGGATTGTGATGCTGGGGGTAGAGGAAAAACGTGATGGCAGTCTGCTTGTCCATGGTCTGGCTGCGGTGGATAAAATCGAACGAGATCTTTGGAACTGCCTGAACAATACCGAGAAAGTGAGCTGCAATCTCCTGGGCCGCGATGCTGTGGAACAGCACGATATCGAGGGGAAAACCGTTCTGGTGTTGCGTATCCCACGGGCCGATCGTCGACAGCGCCCGGTTTTTATCAACAACAACCCGATGCGAGGCACCTTTGTTCGCACCCATGAAGGCGACCGGCGGGCTTCGGAAGAGTACCGTCCGCCGGATGC
>AMWB02010424.1_pt1 | contig 12553 bp, 24 predicted proteins | sample 200311 | NCBI WGS metagenome assembly AMWB02 (sample SAMN02737377, study PRJNA173069) | bioreactor metagenome | biome: anode biofilm in microbial fuel cells | place: USA: California | collected 2010-12-16 | reverse complement strand
CCGGCCGGTCGCCACCCGCCACCCGTAGGAGGCCCGCTCGCGGGCCGAACCATCACGTGTCGGGCGACTACGCGTCCTTCCTCCCGGCCCCCGGCGCGGCAACGGGAAGCGCGCCGCGTACATCTATGCTATGCTGCGTTTGTATACAGCGTCATACACAGGTGAACCCATGGCTACTGCGGTGCTGACCTTGCGCCTTCCGGAAGAAATCAAGGCAAAACTCGACAAGCTCGCGCAGGCGACCCAACGCTCCAAATCGTTTCTGGCGGAAGAAGCGATCGCGCGATACATCGAGCTCGAAGCCTGGCAGGTTGGCGAAATCGAACTGGCGATCCAGGAAGCCGATCGCGGTGATTTCGCGCCCCCTGGTGAACTGGCGGAATTGCTGAAAAAGTATGCAGGTTAAGTGGCTGCGCCGCGCACTGCGCAATCTGGAGCAGGAGGCGGCGTACATCGCCCGGGACAACCCCCGGGCGGCAGCCGGGCTTGTCGCCGCGGTCGACGCCACCGCGCGCCTCCTGGCGCATCACCCCGCAATGGGCCGCCCCGGCCGCGTACCCGGAACGCGCGAACTCGTCCCGCCGCGTTTTCCCTACATTGTTCCCTATCGCGTGAGAGAGCGGCGTGTCGAGATTCTTCGCGTGTTCCATGCATCGCGCAAGTGGCCGGATCAGCTTCAGGATCCTTGAGGCGGCCCGGTTGGCGCGGCCGCCTGCACGCAGTGTTGCACAAGTGCAACAAAAACAACACTTTTAGGCGTAAATGAAGGAAAAAACAACAGTGTTTGCTTGCCCCGCGATGGGGAGTCTGGATAATCAGACTTGTCCCCACAATCGCTAAAGCGTGCAGGACAGCTCTGCAGAGCTCCGAACCTTGACTGGTTTCCACTTTTCTTTCTTAGGAGAAAGCAATGAAAAAATCCCTGATCGCCCTGGCTGTTGCCGGCGTCGTGTCCGCTCCGGCTTTTGCGGCTACCAGCAACGTTGATGTCGGCGGTACGCTGAACATGTCGATCGACTACCTGGACGCCGATAAAAACGGCAACGGTTCCAACGTGAACGTCTCCAGCAATACCTCCAACATCTTCTTCAAAGGCGCTGAAGATCTGGGCGGTGGCCTGTCCGCCATCTGGCAGATCCAGACTTACTTCTCCACCGGCGGCACGGGCAGTGCTGACGGCGGCGTGTCGGGTGAAGCCGTCAAGGATGGCGTCGGCTCCGGCAATACCTATCTCGGCCTGAAGGGCGGCTTCGGTACCGTGCTGATGGGTAAGCATGAGGCGCCCGCGAAAATGATCGGCCGCTCCGTCGACCTGTTCGGCGATCAGATTGGCGATAACCGCAACCTGGTGTCCAAGCCGCACGGCGCGAACGTCGGTTGGGATCTGCGTCCGAACAACGTGGTGGCCTACGTAAGCCCGTCGTTCAGTGGGTTCACCGGCGCGGTCGCCTATGTGACCAACGCTGGCGAGAGCGGTGCAACCAGCGATGCTTCGGTCGACGCGTGGAGCGCTTCGGGCAAGTACGAGAACGGCCCTCTGATGCTCGGCCTGGGCTACGAGATCCACAACCTGTCCGAAGCTTTGGCGACTGCTGAGGACGAGAGCATGTGGCGTCTGGCAGCTGGTTACACTTTCGGCAACTTCAAGGTCGTTGGCCTGTACCAGCAGACCCAGGACATGGGCGGTGTCAACAACAGCGACGTCAAGGTCTGGGGTCTGGGCGGCGCCTACAAGATGGGTGCGTTCACCTTCAAGGGCCAGTACTACAAAGCTGACGACAATGACAATGTCGACAACACCGGTGCCGACATGTGGGCGCTGGGGGTTGACTACGGTCTGTCCAAGCGCACCATGCTGCAGTTCGCTTACGCCTCGACCGACAACGACAACGCCGCCAGCTACAGCGCCTTCGGCGGTGGCCACGGTGACAACCCGGGCACCAAGGCCGGCGGCAACCCCGACGGTTTCAGTGTCGGTGTGAAGCACTCCTTCTAATTCAACGCCGGGGCAGCCCGGTTTGAAGGACGAAGCTGAAACGGGCTCCTGCGGGAGCCCGTTTTTTGTGGTGCGCCCGGCACTGAAAATGAAAATGGGGTCAGACTCGATATCGGTGTATGCTTTGTCTCCGAATCAACGGGTGCGTCGCTTCTCAGGTGAAAAAACGGGGTCAGACTCTCATGTCGCAAGTTTAAGCCCTGCGAGCGCCCGTTTTCTCTGGATTTCTTCGCGTGCGACAGCGCGCGGTACGGTCAACAATGGCAGCGGTTTTGGTCGTCGTTTTTTGGCGCGTGGTTCGATTCGGTCAGGACGATTCAGCAGCTTGAGCGTAGCGATGTTGGACAGCACAATTCCTGCCATGAGCGTCACCCGCTTGCCCGGCGCGTGCCGCAATTGATCGGCGAACGCCGCCAATAGGCGATTGGCTCCGGTGAAACTCAATGTGCGCGGCAATACATCCACGAGCATTGCGGCTGCCGCCATCGCCCACCGCACCAGGTTGTACGCCAGCAGATAAACCGCAATCTCCTTCTCGACCATTGCCTGAGTTTTGCAGCGCAGAACATCCATTTGCAGCGTTGCCTTGATGGTGCGGAAATCAACTTCGATGTTCCAGCGCATCGAATACAGGCTGTCGAGCGACACCGCCGACACGGTTTGCGGATCAAGCAAGGTCGTCACCAATATCCGCCCATCGACTTCAACTTCGCGCATTCTCAGGCGCTCCGGATAGCGGGCGTATTGCTCGGCGCTCATCGACTTTGGCCGAGGCGGCCGCGGCCAGTCGACCACGTGATCGAACCCACCCAGCGACTCACCGCGCGTAAATTCAGTGATGCGGCGTCCATGCTGCGCCATCACCACATCGCCGCCGCGCGCCAGCACGCCCTCGATGATCCACCAGGTGGCCAAGAGCGCATCGGCCAGCACGACATCACCTGGTGCGACGTGGTCGAGCAAATCGCGCAGTAAACTCTGTTCACCGGTGCCTTTGCCTTCGCAGGCCACCACTTGATACCCCAGCACCGCGCCACTGGCCAGCCCGATGAGCGCGCCGATGCGCGCAACCGGGAAGCCCAGCCCGGGCTTTTGCTCACGGCTCTGCGGGAACGCTTGCTGATTGCTTGGGGTGTCGGGCATGGAGACGGTGGTGCCATCGAACAGCTTGACGTGTCGCGCCTGCCAGCGCCATGCCTTGGGCGCCATGGATTCGAGGCGGGCACCGATCTTGTTGCCGAGTGCAACCGGGATCCCAACGGGCAAGCGGGCACGGGCATCGCAATACGATCCCGTGTTGAGCGTACAGGTTGATTTGCCTTGTGCGGTGCGCTCCGACAATCGCCGTCCCACCACGTCTTGGCAGGCGCGATCCGACGACAGAACCTGGCCAATAAACAGGCGCAACGTGTCGAGCGGCGAGTAGATGCGCTCCCGATAATCGTGGACGTGAGCGGCGACCACTGCCGTAATTTCCGCCACGCCCAGCACGTGGCTGAAGACGCTGCCGGGATGCTGGGCAAATTGTTGGCGCAGCGCAGTTGCACCGCGACGTAATTGCGCCTTCTTGCTATCCTTCATTCGGGCTGGCCTCGTAAGTGGTTTCAGGGTTTCGTTTCGCAACAAAATCCTATCACTTCGGGTTGCCGGCCCACCAAATTACGAGAAAAATGGGGTCAGACTCGATTTTCCAGAAAATGGGGTCAGACTCGATTCCCTATTTCCTCCGCTTTTTTCGATATTCGGGCTATGCGGCAACCATCAGCGAGCCGTCAAAAAAGTGGGTGAAAAATGGGGTCAGACTCGATTTTCGAAAGAGAGACAGTGGTGAAAAATGGGGTCAGACTCGATTTTCGAAAGAGAGACAGCGGGGTCAGGCCTTTCTCCTTGCCTTTGCTGGGGAAACCGCAGGGTCGGACCCCGAGAAAATGGGGTCAGACTCGATTACCTATTTCCTCCGCATTTTTTCGATATTCGGGCTATGCGGCAACCATCAGCGAGCCGTCTACGCGCACCACCACGTCGTCCCAGGGGACACATATCCGGCCGTGCTCGTCTTTTTCCACAAGGCCGAGATCGAGCAGGCGCATGACGTCAGAATGGATGTTGGAATAGTTGCGGCATAGTTTTTTCGCCAAGGCATAAATCGAAACGGGGCCGACTTTCCGTATGGTCCGCAGCGCTTCAAGCCTCTTGGGGGGCAATGCTTCCAGCAGCGCTACCGGACTGGCAAAATTCAACATGTAATCCGCTTCAGGCAACCGTTCACCCGCATCCACCCGACGCGCCAGCGCCGCCAAACTCGAACGGGTTTGCGTCCAGTCCGTAATTCCAATAATCGCCTTGGCCATATCAGCCCCCTTTTTCAATGTCCGCAAAGAAGTCGGCCACCAGTTTCGATAGCGACACGAAGTAGTACACTTCCTCTACACCGGCCTCGCCAAGATGCTTGTGGTCACCCTTGCCGCTCTCATTGTCGTAGCGCACAAGCGTCTTGCCATCCCGTCCCGCCCACAGCCGATATTTCAAACCATGCGGCCGGTCCGGGGTGGGCGTTGGCAACTGCCAGATCACCATGTCCACCTTCACACCGTCGAGTCGGGTTTCTTTCAGTCGGTAGATTGGCGTAGCTTTCCGCATCTATTGCATTCTACGCAATATATGGATCGTCGCAAATCCGGGAAGATGGGGGAAAATGGGGTCAGGAAAATGGGGTCAGACTCGATATCGGTATCGGTGGGTCCGGAAATGGGGGAAAATGGGGTCAGACTGGTCCGGAAATGGGGTCAGACTCGATATCGGTGTATGCTTGCCATTCATTGTCTCCGAATCAACGGGTGCGTCGCTTCTCTGATTGCTCAGTCGAGGTGGACAGACCGGCCTGTGCATCGACATAGCTATCCAGCAGCCTGCGAATCATCCTCTGGTACTGCGTGTGATGCTTGCTCGCTTCGGACTTGAAGAAGTCGATGCTTTTCTTGCTGAGTGCCAGGGTAACTTTTACGCCCTCTTCGCGAAATGCCAGTTCTGCCGGCGAAGGGAGAAAGTCCGGGATGACCTGGACTTCGCCAAGGGGTTCGTCGGTGTAGACGATTTTTGCGCTTGGCTTACGTTGCGTTTTCGCGTGCATAGATTGCCTTTCCTTTGCGCCAGTATCCGGCGCCGATGATACGAATGACCGCGGCGCGGTAGGTGAACCGCACCGTGAGAATGCCCCGCTCCACTTCGCCAAAACAGTAATACCGTTCCTCGCTTTCGCTATGCGCGACATCCCGCGCGATGACGCGCTTGGGGTCGGCGAAGGCATACTGCGCACTGGCGAATGAGACACCGTGCTTGAGCAGGTTTTCTTTGTCCTTTGCCGGGTCCCAGTCGAAGCGCGTTTGTGCCATACAATAAGGCTAGCATACAGCCATCAGCTAAGCCATACAAAAATATGGCTTACTTGAGATTAAACCGCTGCTGCGAAGGGATAATGGCAGGGATAATGGGGTCAGACACGATATCGTGTATCCTGCGCCTTGCCCCCCGATTTCAAGGTTAGCGATCCATGGTGCGCCTTCCTCGCTACGTTATTCCCGGCCAACCGCAGCACATCATCCAGCGCGGCAACAATCGCCAGGCGATTTTCGCCGCAGCGGCGGATTACCAGTTCTTTCGGGATGCACTCGTTGAAGCCGCGGCGGAGCATGGGCTGGAGATCCACGCCTACGTGTGGATGACGAACCATGTGCACCTGCTTGCCACGCCGGAGCGCGAGAACACTCTTGGCAAGGTCCTGCAATCCGTCGGGCGGCGCTACGTGCAGTACTTCAATCGCGTCTACCAGCGCAGCGGGACGCTGTGGGAGGGGCGCTATCGGGCCACGGTGGTCGACAGCGAGCGCTATCTGCTGACCCTGATGCGCTACATCGAGCTGAATCCCGTGCGCGCCGGAATCGTCGCGGCGCCGCAGGATTACCCGTGGTCGAGCTACCGTCACAACGCCATGGGCCGCGGCGGGCCGAATGCGGACTGGCTGGTTCACTACGAGCAATATACGCGCCTGGGTCTCGACGACGCGTCCCGGCGGAAGGCTTATCGGGGACTGTTCGCCAGTGCATTCGACGAAAGCGACCTGACAGCGATCCGCGAGTGTACGCACAAGGGATGGGCGTTGGGCGGCGACCGCTTCAGGGAGGAAATCGAGGCGTTGGGGCGAAGACGGGCGGGATCCAAAGGGGTGGGGCGGCCGCGGAAGGTAGCTGGGTAGCTGGCGGCGGAAATCGAGTCTGACCCCATTTACCCCGAAATCGAGTCTGACCCCATTTACCGACCCCATTTACCCTTACCAATTTGCGATGCACGTAAAATGCGTGCATGATGTGTCACCTGTTCTTCGGAGCTTGCATATGAAACAAAACATCACGCTTTCTCTCGACGCACAAACGCTTCACCATGCCCGACAGTTGGCGGCACGCCGCAAACTGAGCGTAAGCAAGCTCCTGGCTCAAGATCTGGCGCAGCAGGTCGAGAAGGATCAGCGATACGAGCAGGCCAAGCGTCAGGCCCTGGCCTGGCTGGCGCAAGCGCCGTTGCAATTGGGCGGGCGCTACCTCGATCGTGATGAAGCGCATACGCGCTAGCGCTGGATGCGAGAAACGCATGCGCACCCGTCATTCGCCTTTGGCCTTCGTTGACACCAACATACTGCTTTACGCACACGACCATGATGCGGGTGACAAGCAAGCCGTCGCGGCGGCGTTACTTGCGTCCTGCTGGGAGGACGGTTGCGGTTTGCTCAGCCCGCAGGTTCTCCAGGAGTTTCTGGTCAACGCGATTCGCAAGCTGCAACACCCCATGGCTTTGGCACAGGCCCGCGATATTGTCCGCGCCTACGGGACATGGGTAGTGCGCGATGCGGGGGTTGGCGATATTTTGCGCGCCACCGAACTCATGGAACTGACCGGCTACAGTTTTTGGGACAGCCACATTCTTGCGAGCGCCGAGGCGGCGGGCGCCGAATGCCTGTACTCGGAAGATATGCAGCATGGCCACAAGGTGGCCGGGCTGGAGATACGCAATCCTTTTGAATAAATGGTGTTTGACCCCATTTTTCCCCTTTTTTCCCACGCTTCTTTGGTCCGCAGATTTACGCAACAACAGGATGAACGTGTTATATTGCACTTGCCATGTAACACATAAGGGGCAGCACAATGAGCGACGCAACCTTCACTTTCCGGGTCGATGAAGGATTGAAAGACGCGTTTTCCGCAGCAGCGAAGTCCCGCGACCGTACCAGCGCGCAGCTCTTGCGCGACTTCATGCGCGACTTCGTGCGGCAGCAGCAGAACGCCGCCGAGCATGATGCCTGGTTTCGTCACCAGGTGCAGGTCGGCCTGGATGCAGCCAACGCCGACGACGTGATTTCAGCCGAAGACGTCGAGGCCGATGCGGCCGCCTGGCGTGCGGAGACGCGCCGCAAGTTGGCCGGCACTGATTCGTGAGGCTGGTTTGGACACGTCTGGCAAACACAGACCGGAAAGAGATACGCGAGCACATCGCGCAGGATAACCCAGCCGCAGCGCTGGCCCTTGATGAACTGCTTTCAGAGAAGGCAAACCGCTTGATCGATCATCCCGGCCTTGGCCATCCTGGTCGTGTTATCGGGACTCGCGAGCTGGTCGCGCATCAGAATTACATCCTGGTCTATGACATGGCAGGCGATCTGGAGCGTGTGCTGCGTGTGTTGCACGCAGTCAGACAATGGCCGCCGCAGAAGTGACGATAGCGCCGACCGGGGCAACGCAGAAAGTAAAAGAGGGTCTCGTAAATCGAGTCTGACCCCATTTTTGCTTTTGTGCTACTTGACCGCTCTCGTTCTGGTTGCGGATTTTCGCTTTAAGGCTAAAATCCTGCCCATGCATGAAATCATCCACTACCTCGACGAGGCCGAGAACGACCTGTACCAAGACTGGCTTGACTCTCTGCGCGACCGGGTGGCCAAGGTGGCGATCATCAAGCGTGTTGCTCGCATGGAAGTGGGCCTGTTTGGCGACTGCAAGCCTTTGCGCGAAGGTGTCTGGGAACTCAAGGTTGATGTTGGGGCAGCTTACCGCGTGTACTACGCTCATGTGGGCAACAGGGTGATCATGCTCACGAGTGGCGCCGACAAGAAGTCGCAGAGCCGCGACATCGAGCGTGCTGTAAAGTTATTGAAGGACTGGGAGAAGCGAAATGGCTAAGACACATCGAACCCACGAGGAAGCGACGGTCGAGATGTTCCGCAAGGACCCTGAACTGGCCGCTGACTACCTCAATTCTGTGCTGGAAGACGGCGACGAAACTGACCTGATGCTGGCCTTGCGCACCCTGAGCAAGACGTTCGGCGGTGTGCAGGAGGTGGCGCGTCAGGCCGACGTCAATGCCCACACCCTGTACCGTACCCTCTCCGAGAAGGGTAATCCGGAGCTCAAGACCCTGTCGGCGATCCTGAAGGCAATGGGTATGCGCCTGGCGATCCGGCCGCTGAACCACCACGGCCACGCTTGACCAGCACTTTGTTTGATGACATGGCAGGCGATCTGGTGCGTGTGCTGCGTGTGTTGCACGCAGCCAGACAATGGCCGCCGCAGAAGTGACGATAGCGCCGACCGGGGCAACGCAGAAAGTAAAAGAGGGCCTCGGAAATCGAGTCTGACCCCATTTTTCTTATTTTTCGCAAGGCTCTGGCGCAAAGGCAGGCGGGATCCAAGAGGGTGGCGCCGGAAATCGAGTCTGACCCCATTGTTTCTAGTCAACATTGTCGTTCCGGCGTACGCCGGAACCCAGTCAAATCAAGCATCTGGACCCCGGCGTTCGCCGGGGTGACGAATTATTCAGCGCTTCCTTAGAAACAATGGGGGCCTAAGCCCTTTGATTTTGATTACGGGCAATCGCCTTGGCCAGATTTAAAGCCGCGCTGTGCATTGCAGCTGGTCCCGGTATTCGTCCAGACCATATTGGCGGCACCAGCGGCTACGGTGGGCGTATCGATGATGGTGAGATTAACACCTGCAGCAGTAGTCGCGCCCGTGGTCACGCTAATGACGCCATCGGTAACAGACGTAACGGCTGTGATGTTCTTGGTTACGGCAATAGTCGGCACACCATTAGAACCCGAGCTGCAACCTGTAAAGGTCCCGAGATCTTGATGACACATTGCAATGGCGTTCCTTGTAGAACTGATTTCTGCAGCTGCGCCGGAAGCTTTTGCACGCGACGTGTAATCGCTGTACTGTGGAATCGCGATCGCCGCCAGAATACCGATGATCGCCACGACGATCATCAGTTCGATCAGGGTGAAACCTTGTTGAACTTTACGCATTTCATATCTCCTTGAGTTGGGCAGTTTGAACACGAGTTCGCCGTGTCTGGTGCATTAACGTGCAGGGTGCGTGCCAACTTTAGGCGGGGGCGGAAAAACACCGGTGGCGAGCGACAAGCGTCAATATCCACGCTGGATTACGGGCAACGTACCGGCTGCTGCACCGGTCGCGATAGCCGCGTCTGGCGCCGCCGTCGCACGGCAGTAGGTGACGTTTTTGGGCAGTTGACATGGAAAACATGGAAAATGGGGTCACCCATTAGCCGGTGACAAATGGGGTCAGACTCGGTGACAAATGGGGTCAGACTCGATTTTCGCTCAGACACTGAATTGCCGTCCCTTGCAGCAAGTAGGCCACTGGCCTACACTAAGCCCATGAATTTCGAATGGGATGAAACGAAAAGTGAAACCTGCTTTCAGGAACGCGGATTCGATTTCGCTTACGCCGCCAGAGCCTTCTTCGACCCGGATCGCATTATTCAAGCCGATACCCGGCACAGCTACGGCGAAGAACGTTATCAACTGATGGGCAAGATCGAACGGCGCCGTTCGTGGTGGTCTATACCCCCAAGCATGACGCCATGCGCATCATCTCGGCACGCAAAGCCAACCAACGAGAGGTCAAGCACTATGAAGACAGTACGCGTGACAATTGATCCCGCCGTCCCGGCAACACTGGCGTCCGGGCGCATCGACCCTGCTCGCGTGGACGCCACCAGCGAGGAAGACATCGTCAGGCAAGCAGCGGCCGATGAGGCCGTGGCCATGCAAGACGCCGCCAGGTTCGCGCGACGGGTTCGCAGGCGCCTTGGGTTGACCCAGGCCGAGTTCTCCGAACGGATCGACGTTCCGCTCGACACCATCCGCAACTGGGAGCAAGGCAAACGCAGGCCCACGGGCGCGGCCAAGGCGTTGCTCAAGGTGCTGGACAAGGCTCCCGAGGCAGCGCTTGCCGCCCTTCATTGACAGAGACCCGGCTTGCCTTTCGCTTGGTGCCATATAGAATATGGTGTCACCCATTGACACCTGGTAACACCATGAAAGCGATTGCCACTGAAAAGCCGCATTCTTCACGCACGGTCACGGTCAAACTCGACGCATCCGAGCGCGAGCGGATTGCCTCGCTTGCCGCGACGAAGAAGCGAACGCCGCACTACCTCATGAAAGCGGCCATTCTTGAATATATCAATCGGGAAGAGGCGCAGCAAAATTTCATCAAAGCCGCCGAGCGGTCGTTCGAGCAATACAAAAGCACCGGACTTCACATCACGCTCGACGAGTTCAGCACCTGGGTTGATGATGTGCAGGAAAATCCCGATGCGCCCATTCCACCATGCCACAGGTAAGGCTGTCCTCACGCGCCCGGGCCGACCTGTCCAGACTTCACCGTTTCCTCGTCGAAAAAGACAAGAATGCCGCCAGGCGAGCAGTCCTTTCAATTCGCGAGGCCTTCCTTCCACTCAGGCACTCACCCATGATCGGCAGGCCCGTGGAAGATTACCCGGATCTGATCGAGTTGGTCATCGATTTTGGAGCAAGTGGTTATCTGGCCATCTACCGCTATGAACCGCCGCTTGACGCCGTAACCATTCTTGCCATCAAGCATCAACGAGAAGACGATTACCGATAGAAGAGAAAAGAAAACAATGTGAAAATGGGGTCAGACTCGATTTCCGCGATTTCCGCGCATGGAAATGGGGTAGGCACCCTATCTTGCACCTTCCAGCCGACGCATCCGCTGGCTTGACACGGAGACATGACAGCATATACGCTGTCATTCATGATTTCGGTCGTAATCGACACCAATGTTTTTGTCGCCGGGATGCGCTCGGCGGGTGGTGCCTCGCGGGAGGTCTTGCGCGACGCATTGCAAGGAAAAATCGAACCGCTGTTTGGTAACGCCCTGTGGCTCGAGTACGAAGATTTGTTGGGGCGCCCCGTTTGGACGGATGCCACCACCCGTCAAGAACGGCTGCAGGTGCTGGCAGCTCTGGCAAGGGTGGGGCGCTGGGTCACCATCTACTATGGTTGGCGCCCCAATCTGCCCGATGAGGCGGACAACCACCTTATCGAACTGGCCATCGCAGGCGGGGCGGCCGCGATAATTACCCACAACGTTCGCGACGTTCGACGCGGGGAATTGCTGTCAGCCGGGCTGCGGGTGCAGACGCCCGCTGAATATCTGGAGGAAACACGATGAGCACGTTGACGATTCGTTTGCCGGACGATACGGCAGAGCGCCTCAGGTCACTGGCTCGCAGCCGTGGCTTGAGCGTGAACAAGCTGGTGGAAGAAATGAGTGCCCAGGCACTGGCAGCCTGGGATACCGAAAGCCGATTCCGCACGCTTGCCGCGCAGGGCGACGTAGAGCAGGCACTGTCGATCCTGGATCGACTGGATATCGACGTCAAGCCAGACGCGGCCCAGCGATGAAAAATGAAAATGGGGGCAGACTCTGAAAAACAATGGGGTCAGACTCGATTTTTTCTTCGGGTTGAATTTGGACTATAATTAGTCTTCCTGAGCGCTCGACACACCGGAAAGCCGATCATGAAGTTTTCAACGCAAGTCAAGCCAATCAGCTACCTCAAGAGCCACGCGGCTGAAATCGTCCGCGATATCACCGAAAGCCGGGAACCCATGCTCATCACCCAAAACGGGGAAGCCCGACTCGTGGTGATGGATGTGTGCTCATACGAGGAACATGAAGAAACCTTGGCGCTGCTCAAGCTTTTGGCCATGGGTAATCATGAGATCGAACAGGGGCATTTCCGCACCGCGGATGAGGTATTCGCCGAACTCGACAGAGAAGTTGGGCAATGAGCTTCCGGATCGTGTTCCTGAATTCGGCGGAGCACGACCTGAAGGAACTGAAGCGCTACATGGTCAGGAACTTTGACAGCGATACCTGGCAAGCCAGCTACACCAGGATCAAAGACGCGGTGAACGCGATCCGGACATTCCCCCTCGGCGGCGACGTTCCCGAAGTGCTCGATCGCCTCAACCTCACGCAATACCGCCAAGTTGTCGCGGGCAAAAATAGAGTAATTTACGAAGTGCGACAGGACACCATCTATATCCACATCGTGTGCGACACACGAAAAGACTTGACGTCACTACTCAGCAGACGACTCGTACGCATCGTCGAAATCTGATTGCCAAACTTCAAAGCAGGAAACAATGGGGAAACAATGGGGTCAGACTCGATTTCC
>AMWB02115435.1_pt1 | contig 12557 bp, 12 predicted proteins | sample 200311 | NCBI WGS metagenome assembly AMWB02 (sample SAMN02737377, study PRJNA173069) | bioreactor metagenome | biome: anode biofilm in microbial fuel cells | place: USA: California | collected 2010-12-16 | reverse complement strand
ACCGCCGGTCGCGCCGGCGCGCCGGAAACCGGCAGGGCTCCGCAGATCCGCTCGCCGAAAGGATTCGGACGATCTCCGTAACATTCGAGCCGCGCGATCCATCGCTCCAGGATGCCGGCCGGATCGTAACGGATGCCGGCGGTCTCGATCCGCTCGCCCAGTGAAACGGGAAGGCTTGCGGTCAGGGTCAAGCCACTCGTGGAGAGCAGGGTGATCTCCATGGTCGGACGACCGGGGATGAGAAGATCCGCCGGTGCATCCCAGAAGGCGTCCAGAGGTGATTCCAGGCCGAATATATACAGAAAGCGGCGGCCGACGCGACCGATGAAATTTCCGTTTGCGACGCGAAAGGGCGCTTCCTGTTCTTTTCGCCGGACGGCGGCAATCTCTTCGTGCAGCGCGGTGATAAACGCCGCCGGATGATTGCTCGGAAAAACGGTGGCGGCGGATGTCGAATCAAGGGGGGTTTTCAAGATCAGACGTCCGGTTTCTGCGCGGTGCCGGTTGCGCGGGTGTTGATGGAGATACGGCCTGTCGGCGGGAAGGTGCCGCACGGGGAGCCTGGAAACGCTTGTGCCATAATGGTTTCTGAAATTGATGTCACGGAGTGATCCGTTCGAAAAACGGTTGGGTTGGTTAAAGCCTTTCGTATGGCCGTCTTCTGCCTGCGAAAACAATAATAAACAAAATTATAGGTAAAGGTCAATGCCGGAACGATGATCGTTAATATTTGCGGTAAAGTCAAGAACCGGACAGGGGATGTCGGAATGGGCGCGCTGCCGTGACGGTGTTTACGGCAGGGCTTGCGGCGTGATGTCAGTGGTTTGCGGCCTGATAGAGATCGTTGGCGTGATAGGAGCTCCGGACGAATGGGCCGCAGGCGGCTTCGGTGAAGCCCATGGCGAGGGCGGTCTCCCGCCAGGCATCGAATTCTTCCGGCGGAACGAAGCGTTCGACCGCTAGATGTCCGGCGGACGGCTGAAGATACTGGCCCATCGTTAGAAATGTACATTCGGCCTGCCGCAGGTCCTCCAGGGTTTGCCGGATCTCCGCCTCGGTTTCGCCTAATCCGAGCATGATGCCGGATTTTGTCGGCATGCCCGGCGCCATGCGGGCGGCACGCCGCAGCAGCGCGAGAGACCGTTCATAGACCGCCTGGGGGCGGACCCGCGCATAGAGCCGCGGCACGGTTTCGATATTATGGTTCAGGACGTCGGGGCGGGCGTCAATCACCGTTTTGAGGTCGTTTTCGCTGCCTTCGAAGTCGGGGATCAGAACCTCTGTCAGCACATGGGGCAGCCGGCGCCGGAGCTGGGTGATCGTTTCGGCAAAGAGGCCGGCGCCGCCGTCGGGCAGGTCATCGCGGGTCACCGAGGTGACCACCACGTACCGGAGCCCCATCCGCAGGGCGGCCTCGGCTACCCGCCGCGGCTCTTCGGGGTCGGGGGCGGCGTCCGGGCCATGTTCGATATTGCAGAACCGGCAGTTGCGGGTGCATCGGGATCCCAGGATCAGGAAGGTGGCCGTCCGCCGGGAAAAGCATTCGAACTGGTTGGGGCACCTGGCCTCCTCGCAGACGGTATGCAGACCGCCCTGGCGGATCAGAGACCGGACCTGTTCATATTCAGGGGCGGTCGGCAGCCTGCGGGCGAGCCAGCGGGGTTTTCGAACAGGCATGGAAACGGGTTCGTTTTTCATCGTCGTGATCTTTCCGCGGCCGCCGGTTTCTTCATGACGGGTTTTATCGCCGCCGCCATTTCCAGATGATGCATCAGGCGGTTCAGGGCTTCCCTGTCGACGTCCTTGAACGCCATGTTCAAGGCCGACGAGAGGTGGCGTTTGAATGCATGTCGCACCACGGCCGTCGGAACGTCGCGCCCCAGTTCAAGTGAGAGGGAAGTCATCCGGATATGCCGGAGGCCGCACGGATTGATCCATCCGAAGGGGGTGAGTTTGGTGCTGACATTCAGCGCCAGGCCGTGAAAAGAGATGCCGCGGGTGACGCTGACACCGATGCTGCCCAGCTTGCGGCCGGCAACCCATACGCCTCGGTTGACCGGATGGCCGGACGCCGCCACCCCCCACTCCGCCGCCGTTCGGATCATGGCTTCTTCGAGGCGGCCGACGTAATCCCTTATCCCCAGGCGGGCGGCGGTGAGATTCAGGATCGGGTAGACCACCAGCTGTCCCGGACCATGATAGGTGATGTTGCCTCCCCTTTCGATCTGGACCACGGGGATGTTCATCCGGTTCAGGTCTTCTTCGGATACCACCAGATGCTCTCGACCGCCGTTACGGCCCAGGGTAAAGACCGGTGGATGTTCCAGCGCCAGAACGACATCCTCGTTCAACCGGTTTTCTTTTCTGGCGGCGGTGATCGCCCGCTGAAGTCTCCACGCCTCCCGGTAATCCGTCAGCGGGAGATCGACATACAGGCATTCTTTTGTTTTCATCCGTGCGTTGATCCCCTATCGGCGCCGTTGAAAGCACCGTTTGTTGCCGTGGGTGCCGGTGTCGCGATCAGAGAATATACGGAACCTTCAGGTTGAAGTTTTTATAGATGACAAAGGTCTCCATGGACTGGACTCCTTCGATTCCGGAAACCTCTTCCGTGTAGAATTTTTCAAGGCTGTATTCGTCGTTGAACAATACCGTCACGAGCAGATCGTAGCGTCCGGTCACCACCGCCACCGACACGATGCCGCGTAGTTTGCTGAACAGCTCCGCTTTTTTGAACATATCCGCGGTGCCCAGCTTCACGCCGATAATCACGGTATGGTGCCTGGGGATCGACTCGGGATTGACGAGCCCGGCAATTTCTAAAATACCGCCTTCCACGAGTTTTTTCACCCGGGATCTGACCGTATTTTCCGTCAGTCCCAGGGTATCGGCGATGGTTTTAAATGACCTTCTGCCGTCTCTCAGGTGTTTGATGATCGCCATATTGATGTCGTCAATTTTCATCAGCGCATGGATTCCTGTTCATCATTGCGGGCAAGCGGCGTGGTGCCGTTTCAAACTGTTTATTAAGTTCGATTGATGTTTAAGTCAATATATTTATCATATTTTTAGTTTATCATGAAAATATTCAAATAATAAATGGGAAAAATTAGATCTAACGGGTTCATCCGTGTGACGTGCCACCTATCCGTTCCGGCAGAAATTACCGCCGCAGGGCGCTGAACCCACCGGCGCATACCGGAAACGCGAAGATTTTACGGCAAAACGGTATTCATACCTTGAAAAATAAGCAGGTTCTCGGGTATGAATAAAAAATTAAGATTCCGGAGGAAAGCCCATGCCGCATGAGATGCCGACACAACGACGCTGTCCTCGAGCGGGAAGGCTCCGGAACCGGTCTTCCGGACAATCGAGACGGATATGGAGGAGAGATGGTCGAGGGGAAAAAGCGGATTCTGGTCGTGGATGACAGCGCGTTGGTCCGGGCCGGAATCCGCGAGGAGCTCGAGGGAGGCGGACGATTCGAGGTGATCGAGGCGAAAGACGGCATCGAGGCTTTGTTTCATGTCGCATCGGACAGTCCACCGGATCTGATCACCATGAATATCGAAATCCCCCGGATGACCGGTTTTGAAACCTTCAAAAAATTGCGGGAAAAACATCACCGGCAGCTCTCCGTCACGGGAAGAGACGCCGCCCTTCCGGTGGTCTTCATCACTGGAAACGACACCATGGAGGATCGGAAGCGCGGTTTTGAAATGGGAGCGACCGAGTTTATCACCAAACCCTTCCAGAACGGTGAGGTACTGGCCGCCGTCAACAAAATTCTCTATCCCGACGGTATCGCAAGGGACATCTGCGCGCTGGTCGCCGATGACAGCGTTGTATCGCGTACCGTCGCCGGCGCCTGCCTGAAGCGCGAAGGCATCCGGGTCATCGAAGCGGAAGACGGCGCGGAAGCCTTTGATCTGCTGCAAGAACACGGTGAGGCGATTGATATCGTCATCACCGACATGATGATGCCGGTGATGGATGGAAAAGAATTGTGCGGAAAAATCCGGAAAGAGCTTTCCCTCCCCGATATGCCGATCATCTTCCTGACGGCGGTATCGGATCTATCGGAGCTGCTCGAGGTATTCAAGGCCGGCGCCTCGGATTATCTCGTCAAGCCGTTCGCCAAGGAAGAACTGCTGGCCCGGATCATGGTTCATATCGAAAGAAACCGGATGAACAGGATGCTGCGCGAGACGATTCAGTATCTCAAAGAAGCCAACGAGGAGATCAAACGGCTTTCCATCATGGATTCATTGACGGGATGTTATAATCGCGGTTATCTCAATATGGAAATCCCCAAGGAGATTCTGCGCGCCGAAAGATATCGGCGGGCGTTTTCGATCCTGCTTTGTGATATCGATCATTTCAAAAGGGTCAATGATACCTACGGACACCAGGCCGGCGATTATACGCTGGTCGAATTTGTCGAACGACTGAGGCGGGTGACGCGGCGAGACATCGATTGGATCGCGCGCTACGGTGGAGAAGAATTCATTGTTGTGTTGCCCGAAACCCCGCCTGCGGGCGCCTGGACTGCCGGAGAAAAGCTGCGTAAGATCGTGGCATCTGAACCGGTTAAGTTTCAGAATCAACAGATTTTCGTCACCGCCAGTTTTGGGGTTGCCGGATTCGAGCCAGGGCTGGAACACCCGCTGTCCATGGATGAATTGCTTCAAGAGGCCGACAAGGGTCTTTATCGGGCCAAGCAAAACGGAAGGAATCAAGTGGCCCGGTTTTCATAACATTCCGATGGTTGACGGCGATGCCGGAACAAGCGGCCGGCGTAAGGAAACCGCCGGCCCCCGACCTGCCGGACATCCACCTTTCCCACCGTCAGATGATCGGCGGAATGCTTCACCGCGAAGATGAAGCCGGGCGGATCAGATGGCGTCTTTCAATTTTTTGCCTGGAGAAAACTTGACGACATTACTGGCTTTGATCTTGATTTCTGCCCCGGTCTGCGGATTTCTTCCCTTCCTGGCTTTCCGGCGAACCTTTGAAAAAGAGCCGAAGCCGACGAGGGTAACCTTGCCGTCTTTTTTCTTGAGGGCCTGGGTAATGCCGTCGGTGATGGCATCGATGGCTTTGGCCGCGATAGTTTTGGAAATGCCGACATCTTCCGCCAGTTTGTCGATTAAATCCGCTTTTTTCATCTTTTTCTCCTTGATCTGTATGGCTCCCTAATCATTGCCGCCCTAGTCGCTCGTTGTCGTATGACTTATACGACTGCCTCCCTCTGCCTTACCAGAATCTTTAACTGAAAGTCTAAATGATGCGCTCCGACAAAGCACCGCTGATGGCCGCTCATAAGATGATCGCTCATAACATAATATGATCAATGCAGAAATATTTCTTTGTTGTCAACATAAAACCGGTGTTTTGAAGTGTTTACAGCCAAAGCGCGCTTATAGCGCCTCTTTTGATGAAAAAAGCGCCCCGGCGGGTAGAAATCCATCCTGATAAAAACCGATTGACGGATGACTCGGTTTTCCTTTAAATTCAAACATTATCCACATCCATTATCGGGGCCCGGCAAACGGGCGGGGAAGGAGAAAACATGCCAAAAGTTCTGATTGTGTATGCCACGCGAACCGGAGATACGGAAAAGATTGCCCAACTGATCGGAGAGGGCGTGCGGATTTCAGGAATGGAAGCCGCGGTCGTCAATATCCGGGACATTAAAAAAGAGACCGATCTCCAGGGATATGACGCTCTTGTTCTGGGATCTGCCACCTACCACGGAGAGATGCTTGAAAAGATGAAAACTCTTCTGTTTCTGGCGGAAAAAGCGGGGCTGGAAGGGAAGGTGGGCGGCGCATTCGGTGCTTTCGGATGGAGCGGCGAGGCTCCCGATCGCATCTACAACACGATGGCCAACATCTTCAAAATGGATATGGTAGGCGATCCGCTGATGCTCAAAAACGCCTCCCTGGGCGGCGGCCTCCAGATGGCACAGGATTACGGCAAGGCCGTCGCCAAGAAACTCGCAGGCAAATAGAGCATAAACATTTGCATTCGGCATTCTCTTGAAAGAGGCGGCCCACCGATGGTCGATTGATCGAAAATTCTGAACGGGGCGCCTCTCATACTTTCTCTTTCCTGAACGAGTTGTTTTGACCGCCGGCGGTTCAGCACCCTGCCGGCTTGTATGGATGCCTTCTGTTGCCGGTGCTCCTTCCGACCATCAGAATATGATCATTCAAAAATTGCATACTTGACACAACCTTCTTTTTTTTCCGGCAAATTTTTTTTCCTGTTCAAAATATGCATTATTTCTCCAGCCGACACGTTCTAAAGCCCGGCCATCCCTATTCCTGTCAGCCTGAGTGCTGTCTTAAGATATATATATTATTATCAAATAATTAAATGACATCATGTGGTACATTATTTGCTCTCTTTCGTCGAAAGATCGATCGGAACTTTCAACGAAAGGAGCTAAAGATGAAAAGAATATCATCTGACCATAAGATCAGTATAAACCGCCGAAAATTTATGAAAATCGGATTTGCCGGCGGCGCCGCGCTGTTTGTGCCTTGGTATTTCAAGCTGCCGGAGGTTCTTGCCCAGATACCGGGCGGCACCCTGAATGCCGGCGCCGTTCCCAAGTTTCGGACGCCGCTGCTGACCCCGCCGCAGATGCCGCGCGCCGGCATTCTGTGGGATCGCAAACTCAGAAAATTTGTCGATTACTACGAGATCGCGATGCGGCAGTTCAACCAGCAGATTCTTCCGGCCGGCTTGCCGGCGACCCCGGTCTGGGGCTATGGTCCGGCCAGGGCGCTCAGCCCGCGCGCGCCGATGATCTTCAATGCGCCTTCCTTGACCCTCGAGGCCAACTATAATCGCCCGGTCCGGATCAAATGGATCAACGAACTGAAGGATGCGGCCGGCAATTATCTGCCGCATCTGCTGCCGGTGGATCCGACCCTCCACTGGGCCAATCCGCCCGGCGGCCCGACGGGCCGTGACACGCGCCCTCAATTTGATACCACACCCGGACCATACACGGGCCCGGTGCCGATGGTCACCCATGTCCACGGTGCCGTGGGTGTCGGTGACGAGAGTGACGGATACGCCGAGGCGTGGTATCTTCCCGCCGCCAACGATCTTCCGGCGGGCTATGCGACCGAAGGCAGCTGGTATGAGTTCTTTTCGCAGAAGGCGGCCTCGAAATTCGGCGTCGCCTGGGGGCCCGGATTTGCCGTCTTCCAGTATCCCAACGTCGACCGGGCGTCCACCAACTGGTATCACGACCATACGCTGGGCATGACCCGTCTCAACGTGTATGCCGGGCCTGCAGGCTTTTATATCATCCGCGGCGGCCCGGCCGGAGATCTGGCAGTCCGCGACACGCGCACCGGCAGGCTGGCCTTTCTCCCGCGGCCGGCCCCCAGTGAAATCGACCAGATTCTCAAAATGCACGATTACCACGAAATCCCCATGGCGATCCAGGATCGCTCGTTCAACACCGACGGCTCTTTGTTCTACCCGGATACGCGGGATTTTTTCGACGGGATAACAGGTCCTTACATCCCGGAAACGGATATATCACCCCTATGGAATCCCGAGTTCTTCGGAAACATGATGATGGTCAACGGCAACACCTGGCCATATCTGGAAGTCGAACGGCGCCGCTACCGCTTCCGGTTCCTCAACGGCTGCCAGTCGCGATTTTTGATCCTGAGCTTCAACGAGATTCCCGGTGTGGAGGTATGGGTGATCGGCAATGAGGGCGGCTTTCTGTCCGCTCCGGTGAATCTCACCGAAAATCACGGGAATCAACTGTTAATGGGACTGGCAGAGCGGGCCGATATGATCGTGGATTTCAGCAATGTGCCGCCGGGGAACTACATCCTCGGCAACGGTGGGCCGGATGAACCGTTCAGGGGTTTCAATGCCGACGGCTCGCTTGCCGACGGTGAAGGTGGTTCGATAGAGCCGGCCGACACCGACAGCACCGGTAAAATACTGGAATTCCGGGTCCGGCCGGGCCGGGTCCTCGATCTCACGACACCGCCCCGGTTTCTGCGGCTGCCCGCGATCACGCCGCTGCCGAAGGAAACCCGCATCCGGCCGCTGGCTCTTCTGGAAGACATGTCGATGGATTTTGACGACGCGCCGGCGGCGGCGTTGCTTGGCACCATTTCCGGCAATCCCAACGAAGTGCCGGGGGTCTTGATGAGGCGGATGTGGATGGATCCCGTTACGGAAAATCCCGCCGTTGGTTCAACAGAGGTCTGGGAGTTTTACAATGCAACAGGTGACGCGCACCCCATCCATCTCCATGAGGTCGTCTTCGAGGTCGTCAACCGTCAGGAGATCGAGGTCGACGATGACTCCAGGACAGTACAGGTAGTTCCGGGCTCCGCCCCCCAGCCGCCCGTGCCATGGGAAACCGGATTCAAAGACACCGTCATCGCCTATCCCGGTCAGGTGACCCGCATCCGGGCCCGGTTCAATACGCCCGGCCAGTATACATGGCACTGCCATATCGTCGAGCATGAGGACAACGAAATGATGCGGCCCTATCGCATTGGGCCTGTACAGGCGGGACAGCCGGCGCCCACGGGAGGCCACTCGGTATAATCGACTGATCAACTTCGACGGCAATATGGTAACGGCATTTTAAACAACAAGGGCTGCCTCATACCGGCGGCCCGGTTGCTGTATGCCCTGCCTGCACAATCTTCAACCGATCCCGTAGCTTTCGAGCTTGTTCCGGAGCGTGTTCAGCGCGATGCCCAACGCGCGAGCGGTTTTGGATTTATTCTTTCCCAGGCGTTCGTATACCTCGAGGATATAGCGCTTCTCCGCTTCATGCAAAGGAGTGATTGGCCCGGCGGCCGCAAAGGGCTTTTTATCCGTGTGGAGACGGCGGTGCTGGATGTGACCGGGGAGATGCATGGCGGACAGGCGTCCGCCATGGGCCAGATTTGCCGCCGACTGGAGGATCGATTTCAGCTCCCTCACATTGCCGGGATAGTCGTAGTGCATGAGCGCCGCCATGGCCGGCTCTTCGATCTCGATCGTTTCGCCGCGTCCGATCTGTCGGATGAAGTGATGGACCAGAAGCGGGATGTCGTCACGCCGTTCCCGAAGGGGCGGCAGGTGCAGCCATCCGCCCTTCAGGCGATAATAAAGGTCTTTTCTGAATATCCGCCGTGCGATCAATTGATCGAGATCCGTATTGGTGGCCGAGATAAATCGGATGTTGATTTTCTGGGCTCTGGCGGACCCGATTTTCATGAACTCTCCTTCCTGGAGAACCCTTAAGAGCTTTCCCTGTTGTTCCAACGGCAGATTACCGATTTCATCCATGAAAAGCGTTCCCCTGTCGCTGCTTTCCAGGTATCCGCCATTTTCTTTGTCGGCGCCGGTAAATGAACCTTTGCAGTGGCCAAAAAACTGGGATTCAAACAGCTGCGGCGATAGAGATATCATGTTGATGGCGAAAAAAGGCCGGCCCGCCCTCGGACTGGCCGCGTGGATGGCCTTTGCCAGCAGTTCTTTGCCGGTGCCGGTTTCTCCCGTGATCAGAATCGGAATATCGCTTGCGGCATGGAGTTCCGCCTCTTTCAGAATCTTGAGCATGCCGGGCGACCGGGTCAGCATTGCCTTGAAGGCTTCCCGATGCTTGAGTTGCGGCATGGTCGTGCTTTTGCTTAAATCCAGAATCTCCAGAAGCCGTTTTCGTTCGAGGGCCCGGGAGACGGAGGAAACCAGATCCTCCTTTGAAATAGGCTTGACCAGATAGTCGTATGCCCCTTTCCTGAGACAATCGATGGCCGTCCGGGCATCATCGGCCGCCGTCACCATGATACATTCCGTCGCAGGACTGGTATTTTTGATGATATCCAGCAAGTTAATCCCGTTCAGGCCCGGCATATTGATGTCGATGAGGGCGATGTCATACACGTCGCCGGTTCTGAAGCGGACCGCCGCCTTTCCGGGATTGTCTTCCAGAGAGACATTTTTGATGCCGGAGGTAATCAGGCCCCGTCTGACGCTTTCCAGGAAATCCTGTTCGTCATCGACTACGATGATGCGGTTTGTCATGCGGGCAATCTCCCTTGTGCGTATTCAATGCCTCTGCACATCTTTTTTTCCGAAGCGGCCATCCTGCTCAGAACCTTTTCCGGCTGCGGCGCTCCCTGTCCGGCAGGATGACCCGGAAGATGCTGCCTTTTCCGGGCCGGCTTTCAATCTCGATACGTCCTCTCAACCGTTCCACCAGGTGATGGCAGATATAGAGGCCCAGCCCGATGCCTTCCTCCCGCGGCTTTGTGGTGAAAAAAGGATCGAACGCCTTCTGCAGGGTTGTTTCGTCCATCCCGCTGCCGTTGTCTGTGACGGTCAAAACGATATGGTCGATCCAATGGTCCTGAATGTCGACGGCCAGCCGAATCTTCGATCCCTTTTTCTCGACGGCCTGAATGGCATTCGTGAGCAGGTTGAGAAGAATCTGTTCGAGGGCGCCGGCGTCGGACCAGATTCTGGGAAGGGTAGCCGGCATATCGATCAGGAAAGATTCGATATCGCTTTTGAGTCGTGTGCCGCAGATGGCTGCCACCTTTTTCACCACCTGGATAATATCCGTCCAATCTTCGTTGACTTCGAATGTCAACCGACTGAAATCCTTCAAATTCGAGATGAATGTGCTGATTCTGCGCGATCCGTGTTCGACATTGTCCAGTAGATTTGAAAGGTCTTTGCAAAAATCAAGATATCCCATGTTGCCGATCTCCAGATGAGGGTGCGTGGCTGCGTAAGCATCCACGATCGGCATCAGCTCCCCGATGTAATCTCGGAGGATCGGAATATTGAAGCTTATGAAATTGTTGGGATTGTTAATCTCGTGGGCCACGCTTGATATCAGGACGCTCAGAGACGCCATTTTTTCGTTGTGGATCAGCTGCCGTTCCATCATCCGCTGTTCGGTAACATCGCTGATCCGCATGAGTATGTCGTCGGAACCGCCGTCTTTTCGGTCCACAGGGCAGAGAAAAACCTGCTCCAGCCGGTCTTTCTCGAAAAGGCCTCGGCGCTCGAACATGACGCTCTTGCCGCCCGAGGTTCCATCGGGAACTTTACAACCCGGACAGGGCGCGGCACTTTCCATCAAGAGCTCGCGGCATCTTGCATCGAAGATATCCCGGGCGCCGGACAGACGGTAGTACCGGGCCGCGCTGCTGTTGATGATCTTAACGGTCATGTCTTTTTCCATCAACACCATCGGGTCGGCGATGGCGTCAAAAACCGCCCGCAGATTGGCGTTGACATTCGATTCCCGTGTAAGTTCTTTTTCGATTCTTCGGTATTCTTCGACATGTCGGATCAAGGGGCGAAACAACCCAAAGTAGAGAATGGGAGACATCAGTAAGACAAGCAGGATGGCGGCGAGCAAGGCGTTCAACCAGACGGGCAGGGGGTCCATCAGACCAATAATGAACATCACGAACAATTCATATATGAATATAGAGAAAGCGATGAGAATGACCAGGCGCAGCCGGGAGCTTGTTAGAAAATGATCGTTGAGGGGAGCAAGCGCCTGCGAATGATCTGTTCCGGAATTCTGAGATTCTGAAGAACGAGGCTCAACGTTGTTCATGGCATGGCTTTTATAACATTTTTTGGTGCGGTTTCGATCTCGGTAACGCCGGCCTGAAAACGGAAACGCCGCGGCGTGCGGCGTTTCCCTGAAGCAGATTTCTATCCGTTACATCAGTCGTTGACATACTTGAACGACAATTTCACTCTGGCGCGAAAAGCCGTCACTTTTCCGTTTTCCACTTTCATGTCAAGTTTGCCGACTTCCGCGATCCTCAGGTCTTTCAAGGATTTGGAAGCGGTTTCCACCGCATTTTTCGCGGCATCTTCCCAGGACGAGGGACTTGTTCCCACCAGTTCGATGACCTTGTAGACACTTTCGCTCATGATGTCCTCCTTGTGAAGAAGATTAAGGGGTTGAGGTAAAAAACGTCTTACGGCTGGGGCGGGCGCGTAATGAGATGTGCCGATCGGGCAATGTCGGAAATCGGTTCCGGTGCTGGTCGTGTCGAGCGATTCTCGTAAAGAAATCAAGGATGCGGTTACCGGCCCTGGTGCGGATTAACAGGCACAAATCATAATAAAATGAATCTTATCCATCCGCGGCGCTTTCGTCAAGTCATCATTTGCTATTGAAAACTCCGCGTTCATGATCAATTTATTGATGACGTATGAAAGGCTGTTCCCGTGAATGTCCGGGACGGCATATGACGGATTCAACCCCTTCAAAGGAGAATCGATATGAGCAGAACAGAATGTTTTTATGACAAGGTTTCGAGCAGGATGGTCGGCGGGGTCGTTTTCACCCTGAGCCTTCTGCTTGCCGTCATCGGCGCGATCATCCTGCCGGTGTTCGGCTTCTTTTTCGCCCTCCCGCTCATCATTCTGGCCGGGATGTTCATGCTGGCGCCCGACAGCAAAGCCTGCCGGATGCTCTCTTCCAAAAAATAGGCCCGGCCGATCCACCCGCCGTTTTGGTTTCCGCCGGGCCGCAC
>AMWB02056332.1_pt1 | contig 12563 bp, 14 predicted proteins | sample 200311 | NCBI WGS metagenome assembly AMWB02 (sample SAMN02737377, study PRJNA173069) | bioreactor metagenome | biome: anode biofilm in microbial fuel cells | place: USA: California | collected 2010-12-16 | reverse complement strand
AAGGAACTTATCCCCGCACAGCACGGGGACTGAAAAGAGCACCCCTCAAGGGGGTACAAAACAGAGCACACGACAAGCGAGTATTAAAGAGAATCCCGACTTCTTTCACTTTTGCCGGGATGAAGGCACAATATCGCATATTACGTAGAGACTTCAAAGAAAGCAACAAAAAGTCACCCTGGAAAAAGAGCAGCCAGGTGCATTGTCAGGTTTTCTGGGGCCGCCGGCGGTTTACGATATCCATGAAAGTGATTGCAATTCCAGGGAACAGCATTACTTTAGAGGATGTTGTTTTTTGGGGACGGATATTGCCGGGCTGCAATCGCCAGTCTGCGGTAATATCGCTTATTCATGTTAAGGAGGGTTGGAAATGGCTGAATCTTGTGGAGGATCCTGTGCTACACAGGAATCACAGCAAGCTGCTGCTGCACAGCAGGAACTCGCAATAAAAAGATCGCTTGGAAAGATAAAAAATAAAATTTTAGTCATGAGTGGCAAGGGAGGCGTCGGTAAATCTACTGTTTCCGTTAACCTGGCCCTGGGACTTGCCAATAGAGGATATCAGGTCGGTTTGATGGATGTCGACATTCATGGACCCGATGTGGTACGGATGCTTAACCTGACAGGTGGTGTTGAGCCGCCTGCAACCAAAGATGCTCTGGTACCGCCGCTTAAATACAGTGACAACCTGAAAGTTGTCTCCCTGGAATTTATGATGCGCGACAGAAATGAAGCCATAATCTGGCGCGGACCTCTGAAAATTCAGGCAATAAGGCAGTTTATATCGGACATGGATTGGGGGGAACTGGATTATCTCATCATCGATGCTCCCCCGGGAACAGGGGACGAGCCGCTTACCGTTGCCCAGACCATTCCCAACGTGAAGGCCGTGGTCGTCACGACTCCACAGCAGGTCGCGCTGGCAGATGTGCGCAAATCAATTAATTTCTGTAAGACTGTAAAGGTGGAAATCGCCGGGGTTGTTGAAAACATGTCCGGGTTTGTTTGTCCACACTGCAGTGAGACCGTTGATATTTTCAAATCCGGGGGCGGAGAAAGTCTGGCGCGCGAATTGGATCTGCCTTTCCTCGGCAAAATTCCGATGGACCCGCAGGTGGTCATGGCTGGAGATGACGGGACGCCTTATCTGTCTTCAGATGCAGACAGTCCGGCTACCCGGGCCTTTATGAAGGTGGTCGAGGCGATTGCGGTGCGTTTACCACCGGTCGCGACTGCTGCACCCATAGTCATGGCTCCGAAAGAGAGCAGTTGCGCCTGTGGCGGCGGTGGATGTGGATCGCAGGCCAAAAACTGATGGTTTGAACTAAAAGGTTGGTGACCGGGTGGTGGCGTCACCGACCTTGTTTATGACTACTATTAACTATAAATCTATGATAATAAAACAAATTATTGTTGGATCCATGGCAGTCTGCTGCTATATAGTGGCATGTGAGAAGACGAAAAAGGCCGCCGTGGTCGATCCGGGAGGGGATGAGCAAAAAATTCTCGACGAGGTGAAAAAAATGGGCGTGACGGTTGAGTATATCATAGCCACTCACGGCCACCCGGATCATGTCTGCGGTAATAGAAGGATTCAGCAAGCAACCGGTGCGAAGATCATCATGCATCGTGCCGATGAACGGTTTTTTGGTAAACCTGAGGTGAAGCATTATTTCTCCATGCTCGGCCTGGAGGCATCGCCGCCAGCCGACATCGAAGTTGCTGAAGGGGATGAAATAGTCATCGGCGAAGTGCGATTGCAGGTTCTGCATACCCCTGGCCATACTCCTGGTGGGATGTGCCTGTATAACCCACCTGATCTGATTACAGGGGACACGCTTTTTGTCGGGGGCCTTGGTCGAACGGATTTTCCCGGAGGTTCCCACGAAGAACTTCTATCGTCCATTCGCACCAAATTACTGGTCTTGCCTCCGGAAACAATAGTCTGGCCCGGTCATGGTTATGGTGGACATCAATCAACCATAGGTGAAGAAAAGCGCTCGAATCCTTTTTTATAAATCGGGATGGCCATGTCCATTGAGAGCCGCTGAGATTGCCGATGGACCTGCACAGCTCCGTCAGATTGACCTCTGCCCCCAACACATGACACCCCCCGGTAAACGGGAAATAAGCCGGGATTTTTTATAACACCCCCTTGAGGGGTGCTCTTTTCAGCCCCCGTGCTGTGCGGGGATAAGTGCCTTGGAGACGAGAATATTGGCTTCTGATTTCAAATGTATCGCAGGATTTTTTATTTTTATCGCAGCTTTCAGGGAGTAAGGCACTAATGCGCGAAATTGTTCTTGGTACCGCCGGCCATGTTGATCATGGTAAAACGAGCTTCATACGGGCCCTGACGGGTTTTGACACAGATCGACTCAAAGAGGAAAAAAAACGCGGCATCACCATTGAACTCGGCTTTGCTTACCTCGATCTGCCCTGTGGGCACCGCATCGGCATAGTCGATGTTCCCGGGCATGAAAAGTTCGTCAAGACCATGGTGTCCGGCGTATCGGGGATCGATATTCTGGCGTTCATCGTTGCTGCCGATGAAGGAATCATGCCCCAGACCATCGAACATTTTGAGATTTGCCGCCTGATGGGAGTCCAGCAGGGGATAGTCATTGTCACCAAAAAGGATATGGTCGACCCGGAATGGCTGGAGATGGTCAATGATGAGGTTGAGGAATTCTGTGCCGGGAGCTTTCTTGAAGGCGCACCGATTATCAACGTTTCCTCGACCACCGGAGAAGGTATTGATCGTGTTCGTGATGCCCTGGATAAAATAGTCAAGGTGTTTGATTTTCATGAAGTATTCGGGCCCTTTCGGCTGTCTGTCGATCGGATATTCGCCATGAAGGGCTTTGGCTCGGTGATTACCGGGACATCAATTTCCGGTAGAACCGCCATTGGCGAAGAGCTGCGTATTTATCCCACCGAGAGAATTGCTAAAATAAGAGGAATACAGGTCCACTCCGAGGCGGTGGATGAGGTGGAGGCAGGGCACCGGACGGCAATAAATCTGCAGGGAGTGGATGTTGCAGACATAGAGCGGGGTATGGTGCTGGCGCAGCCAGGGACCCTGCAGCCCAATTATATGCTCGATTGTCAATTCCTTTATCTCGCATCCAATGTCAAACCAATGAAACACAGGGCCAGGGTACGCGTGCATCTGGGTACTGCGGAAATTATCGGCAGGGTATCGCTTCTGGACCGTGATGAACTGCAACCCGGAGAAGAAGCGGCTATCCAGTTATTGCTCGAAGAAAAAGCGTCTGTCTGGCCCGGAGACCGTTATGTTATTCGCAGTTACTCGCCAGTTATGACAATTGGCGGGGGAATGGTTCTCGGTAACGTTTCCCCGCGCAAAAGAAAACGACTCTCCGAGAAAGATCGCCAGTACAATCAAACAATCTTGGAAATTCTGCAACACGGCTCGGTTGAAGACAAAGCGTTGTTTTTGCTCCGGGAGAGCAGGGAACTTGGGTTAACTGCCGATGAACTTGGTGTTCGACTTGGGCTGTTTGGCAAACAATTGAAAAAGGCGTTGAATGATCCTATTTCAACCAAAAAAATTGCCGTGGTCGATTCCGCTACCCAGCGATATGTCGTCGTTGAGATTGCCGAAAAAATCAAGACAATGCTGGTTGATCACCTGCAGGCATACCACCAGAAAAATCCCTTGCAGGCAGGTCTTGCCAAAGAAGAACTGCGCACCGGTCTGGGCCGAAAGGTTGATCTGAAAGTCTTTACTTACTGCATTAACGATCTTATCAAAAAATCGATAATCGTGCAGGAAGAGTCGGTCGTTCGCATGGCCGGGCATCAGGTGGCGTTGAAGGCCGATGAGGAGCAATTGCGCAAGGACCTCAAGCAATGGTACCGGGAAAAAGGCCTTTCCACCCCGACAATAAAAGAGACCATGGAACACTTTGCCGAATATCCGGAACGATTGCTGAAAGACGTGTTTGATCTTCAGCTGCGCGATGGCACCCTGTTGAAGATCAGTGAATCGCTTTACTATGAGAAGGAAATAATCGAGCCCCTCATAAATTCCGTCGTTGCCTATATGGAAAAAAACGGTGAAATAGATGCTCCGGCATTCAAAGAGCTCACCGGGCTCACCAGGAAATTCTCTATACCGATTCTGGAGTATCTGGATCGAATCAAAATGACCATGAGGATTGGCGACAAGCGGATTCTCAGGAAGAAATCCTGACGGAATTTCAAGATTTGCGGTCTTGCCAGCAGAGCGAAAGAACCCTGCTGGTTGAGCGCAAAATCCGGAAATTGTGATCGAGTTGCAGGCCGACCAGGGCAATTATTTTGTCTTCGCTGAGAACAACCGGCCATGCAGTCCGCTCTTTTGCCGGGATCTTTCGTTCATTGAGGTATCGCGATATTTTCTTTCTACCCGGACCGCCGCAGGGATGAAATCTTTCACCAGCCCGACAAGAACGAAGCAGAAGCGGAAAGGAGATGCGGGTCAGATCGAGTCTCAGTTCTCCTGGGCTTTTTTCCTTGGTGTCAGCGGCCGATATTTCCTTGACGACAAGTTCCTTGCCGGTACCGGTTACCGCGTATGTCCCCGGTCCGGAAATGGATTGATTGATGGAAGCCGCAGGCGGCGCTGAACCGCGAAGCAGATCTCCCGGAAGAGGTCTGGCAAAGCGCAGTCCAAGGGTTGATTTTTCCGCCCGGACACCATTTTCAAGATGAAGTTCACTGCCGTTTCTACCGCTTCGTATGCACTCAATAAGGGCGCAGATCTGCTCATAGGTCGGGCGGACGCCCATCTGCCAGCAGCTTTTTTCGATTATTCTTCTCTGGATTGCCGGATGCACCGCAAGAAAGAACTCGTTCTTGACGACAAGTTGTGGTCGCCTGTCGTTTTCCACCGACATCTCCGATCGCGCGACGCATTGGTTGAAGATACTTGCGGCCTGTCTGTCTAGGTAGTCGTCTTCCTCGGCCAGGATATCCATGTTTTGCAGGATCGTTTTGCGCAAGGATGGATTGAACTCTTTTTCCAAAAGCGGCAGTAAATGCAGCCGGACACGGTTTCGCAGAAAATGGTGATCCATATTGGACGAATCGAGGCACCAGGGCAGCCCCTGATCGGTCAGAAATGTGACCAAACTGGCCTTGTTTTCAAAGAGCAGCGGACGAACGATACGCTCCCTCTTTATTTTCATGCCGGAGAGTCCTCTGCTGCTGCTGCCCCGGAGCAGACGGATAAAAAACTCTTCTACCTGGTCATCGGCAGTATGGCCGACGGCGATGTACCGGGCGTCGTGTTGTTGCCTGACTTCTTCAAGTGCTCTGTAGCGAAGGATCCTGGCCGCTTCCTCCAGAGATTTTTTTTCCTTCGCCATAATTTTCTGTACATTTACCGCCCGAACCTTAAAAATAATATTAAGAGTTCGACATATGCCGGCAATAATATTTTGTTCATGGGGCGTTTCCTGCGGTCTGAGCCCATGATCGACATAGACGGCAATGAGCTCCAGCGGCAGAGTGATGCCGGCGAGAATATGCAGGAGTGCCATGGAGTCGGCCCCTCCGGAAACGGCGACGATTATCCGGTCATTTTCGACAAACAGATTATGGGAACGGATGAGATGTGCAATCCTGTCGAGGATATCCATGAAAAATGTATCAGGCTGAATTTTTTTGATTGAAAGTACAGTTTTGGTTTAATTCTTCGTTTCTGGTTGTTATATCTAAATGATACTTTACCATGGTCGGCAAGGCCTGGCATCCGCAGAATCTTCTCTGAATAAAAGCGTATGGCAAATAAAATAAAAATTCTGATTGCTGAGGACGAATTTATCAGTCGAACCTTGCTGAAAGAGATGCTTTCTCCATTTGGTGATTGTGATGTGGTTATCAATGGAGTTGAAGCAATTGATGCCATGGAGGAATCCTATTGCGCCTCCGGTACCCGGTACGACCTTGTCTGTCTTGATATCATGATGCCCAAGCTGAGCGGGCATGAAGTATTGCGTGAAATACGGAGAATCGAACGGGAAAAAGGGATTTATGGTCCTGATGTCGTCAAGGTGATAATGGTGACTGCCCTGGATGATGCAAAAAATATCATGGAAGCAATGGTTGAAGGCAAATGTGCGGCGTATCTGACAAAACCGATCAACCAGCTCTGCCTGCTGGAACAGTTGCACCACCTCCAGCTGATTGATGATATGGAACCTTCTTTTTTAATAAACAAAGCATGATCTGGTGGCTTGAACTCTTTTCAGGTAGGTACGATGCAGCAGCAGAAAATTGACTCTATCAAGGCACATCTCACAGAACAGTTCAGCCTTCCCGCTGAGCAGATCGACGTGCTGATGCCAAGTTTTATTGCCACGCTGCAGTCGCACATGCAGAATCTGCAGATGGCTCTGAAGACGGATAACCCCCTGGCAATAGGCGAGATTGGCCATACAATAAAAGGTGCATTCCTGAATCTTGGTCTTGACGACTGCGCCGCCATTGCCCTGCACATCGAACAACGGGGGAAAGCCGGGGATCGATCGGCCAATTACCAGCAGCTGTTCGAGAAACTGCGTGACGCGCTTGATCCCATCATCGAGTAGTTGCTCCTTGCCGTGAGTGTTCACCAGCACCGAGTCCGTTATGACTTCGGCACTGGTAAACACTTCCTTCCTGAGTTTATATAAGCCTGCTGTGCCCTTCGCTAAACGGTCTCTTCTTGCCCGCTGATAGAATTCCTGATCTGTTCCAACAGACGGCTGTGGATGTTGTCAAAGCCTCCGTTGGAAAGAATGGCCACGACATCGCCTTTTTTGAGGATGGTTTTCAGTCGATTGAGGATATCGTCGGTTGTTGGAAATGGTTCGGCGGTTAAATTTCTGGCGCAGAGATCTGATGCCAGTTTGGCCGAGGAAAACAGCTCTTCTTTTGCCAGTCCTTCAATGGGATTTGGTTCCCGCAGCAGAATGATATCGGCTGAATCGAATGCGCCGGCGTAATCTTTTTGAAAAATGGCGCGTCTTGATGAATTTGTTCTCGGTTCAAAGACCGTGACCAGCCGCCGATTGGCATAGCCGCTTTTCAATGCCGCCAGGGTTTCCCGAACAGCGGTCGGGTGATGGGCAAAATCGTCGATAACGGTAATCCCATTCTCGATACCGCGCACCTCCTGTCTTCTCTTGACGCCGGCAAAATTTTTCAGCCCCCTGTTTATAAGTAAAGGGCTTACTCCGAGGTGATGCATAACCGCGCACACTGCGAGGCTGTTGAGGCAATTGTGTCTGCCGGGCAGATTGACGGTCATGGAGGCCCATGGTATCCCGTCTTTTACGACGTCAAAATGACTGACCGCATTTTCGATTCGTATATTCTGCAAAGTCCAGGTGAAAGAAGGGCTGAGACCGTAAGCCTGCACAGCGCAGGGAGCATTTGCCGCGATTTCAGCAACATTTGCGTCATCAAGATTGGCAATCAGCAAACCGTCGGCAGGCAGGAGGGCGACAAACTTTTTAAAAGATCGTTTAATTGCCTCAAGATCACTGAAAATATCGGCATGATCGAATTCTATGGAGGTGATCACCGCAACCTTCGGTCGATAATGCAGAAATTTTGATTCCTTGTCAAAAAAGGCAGTGTCGTATTCATCTCCTTCGGCGACAAAGTAAGCACCTTCTCCTAGACGGAAATTGGTGCCGAATTCACCAACAATGCCGCCAATCATAAAGGACGGGTCCAGCCCGGCATGATAGAGAGCTGTGGCCAGCAGGGAACAGGTGGTCGTCTTGCCGTGGGTGCCGGAAATTACCAGCGAGGTCCGGGACTGGATGAAGAAATGGGCCAGGGCCTGGGGAAAAGAGAGATACGGAAGCCGCAGTTCCCCAAGGGCAATCGCCTCCGGATTTTTCCGGGTAATAACATTGCCGACGATTACCAGGTCCGGCGCCGGACTGAGGTTGGCGGCGCTATAGCCGTTACAGACACTGATGTGTAAAGATGCGAGAAAATCGGACATGGGCGGGTAGACATGACTGTCGCTGCCGGTAACGGTATAGCCTGATTTCTGCAGCATCCCGGCCAGCGCGGCCATGCCGGTACCGCAAATTCCCATCAGGTGGATGTGGTTGATCTGTTTTGGTGCGGCGTTGAGATTTTTTTGTAAAGAAAGCATCATTTACCTTTTTTATTGTCGCATCGATTGCCGAGAAAATATTTTTAAAAGACTGTTCAAAGGTAGCCGGCGTTATCCGACCGACTTCAATGAATTTTATCGATATTTCTTTAGCAATCTTTAAAATAGTTTCATCGGTAACCGTGTTGGCTTGTCCTCTTTCTGGGGCGGTTTTTTCCGGGTGAGCCATAAAAGCACCTGTAAAAATTTATACTTTCATAAATAAGTACGCCTCTGTCGCATGAAGAAGGCCAATTCGTCATAGAAGCGACAGAGGCGACGGTTAAGAATAACCTGTCAAGCCATCCTTATAACCTTCAATTAATACGGCAAATTGAATATTTTTTCCAGTGTTGTTCATTGCCGCCTGATGAAAATCTGCATTCGGCTCCCCTCAAGGCTCTATTGCTGCAGCAGAAATAGTCTGAGTAAGGCGGGGACAGCAGATAATCTATGCTTATTATAGAGTACAGCTATACCAAACAACCAAGTAGGTGGAGGCAACAATGAAAGTGCTCGATCTGAATACGACCCGTGAATTTACCGGAGGGGCAATGAAACGGTTTTTTCTGGTAGAGGATTCCGAATTCTTTAAAATAATAAACTTTAACCTGAAAGCCGGTGTTACCTTCCCTGTCCATTCTCATGATCTGGATGGTGAACTTTCCATTCAGGTGATCGAAGGGGAAGGCGTCTTTATCGGTGCAAACGATGCAGAACTTCCGGCGAAAACCGGCAATATTCTCATCTCGCAGATACGCGAACCCCATGGTGTCCGGGCGACAACGGACATGAGAATCGTGGTCACCATAGCTCCGCCGATCTGACAGCCTCACGTAGCACCGAGAGGTGGTCTGTATCGAGGCATTGAAACGGGCCAACTTGTCGGTTTTCAGTTCTGCCAATAAACCGTGAGAAAAAATGATAGGACAGATATTCACGAGCCTCGATTGTAAAGAAGGTATTATATCATTCGGTTTCGGGATGCAGACGGAAAGAGAAAAGAAGAATCTCTTGGGTGGACGACCAAAAAAGGCGGGCGAGAAGGTCAACGCCCTTCGCGCTTATCGAAACCGGGAAGATCTTACGCAAAGGGAACTTGCCAGGAAGGTTGGTGTTCCTCAGCGGCATATCTCCGAAATGGAGAATGGCAAGCGGCCTATTGGCATGGAGATAGCAAGGCGTTTTGGCCAGGTGCTCGGAGTTGATTATCGTGCTTTACTGTGAACAATATAGCCATTAGTCGAAGTTAGCATTGAAGGCTGCAGCTATGCGCATTAACCAATGTCAACGGCACTGTTACGCATCATACAGATACACCTCAGCAGGTTTACACAATATGTGGTGTCTTTTTGGTTTATTTTTTTTATTTTGATATTGCGAAAACATGTTATTTGATTTATCTATCGATCATGCCTTTGTACGGATCGAGCTTGGAGCCCCTTGGTGTATGTTTGGTCTTGCCCTTATTGGTACCGGCAAGGTATTTGGCCACTGTTTCTCGATTTATCTGCAATTGCCTGGCGATGCTGCGCACGGCGACCCCCTGTTCTCTGATCTGATACATCTCCTGGATCGTTCGTTTACTGATCATGTTCTTCTCTCCGGGCTTTGCTTTATAACCCGATAGATTGTTGCCGGATCTTCCCGTACCATATCCTCCTTGTCCTGAAGCGGCTTGGAATGATGCATGGGGGACTCAGGCAGCAACAGCACCTGGAAAAAAGTGCCGTCAAAGGCCAGGAGGTCTTTGTCGATTAGGCTGTTTCTTGACAGGATATAGTCGTCGACGCTGATGGTGAGCAGGGAACAGATTTTGTCGTAGGAATAAAAAAGACAGGCCCTGGCGATCGGCAACAAGGATAAGGAAAAAATAGAGGAGCAGTTCGTGGTGACCGAGTGTCGCCCAGAAACCGTGCCGGAGAAAACGGTGTTCGATAGCGGCAAAACTGCCGTTGATGCTTCTGACTCGTGCGGGGACAAGCGCTTTTCTCATGGGACACCTCCTTCTTTGCAAGATGATGATCAGTTATTGTCTGGGACCTTTTCTTGTCTCTTGCCTGTTGCAGACGCTGGTTGTGCCTTTGATATTCCGGGTGCTTGCTGCGATATTGGCGCCAGTAAGCTGGATTTGCTTTTTGCCAGTTCTGCTGTGAGTGGTCAAGATTTACGCCGTTGATTTTGGCTGGGAAGCAGAGCGCTGGTTACACCCCAATCATTCACTATCCAGAAAATTTGAGATTTTTTCGTTTGTACAAGGCCTCAGCCAGAAAGCAACATTGCATCAACCGGAGGTTCGGTATTGTCAGACTTCCTGTTAATAGAATTTTTTTCCCTTCTTTTTAACGCACTTTTCCGGCAAGTTATTTATCGGAAACGACATCTCCCTGAGCAGCACCGTCGTATATTGTTCTGGCAACAGCGCCAGGTGGTTCTCATTCCAGCACTTGTTTGAGCCTCGGTCTACTTGACGAAATGCGTCAACGTTTCATTGCACAGAGCACATTTGCTCTTTGCCTCTTCATGAAGTAAGGAAAAGAGAATTGCCTAACTGGTTATTTGTGGTATTGACCACCGATGGCAATAGGTGTATTTCTTTTATACTTATCCGCACAATATTCTCGTAGGTCAATAGTTCCGATTCAACTCAGGGCCAGCCATGAGAGCTTTATGTTTTCTTTCTATTCTGTTGACCATAATGTTGTCCTTTATCGTGGGGTATGGTGCAATCTACCAGTGGACCGATGAAAACGGAAACCTCTAGTTTACTAACACAGCGCCTCCTTCTAATAGTAAAAACGTAACCATATCAACCGAGACAGTCGAAGACCCGGTTGACCGGCAACATCGCCTGGAACAAAAGGCAATGGATGAAGCTATTGAAGCAGAGCAGCAACGTGAACGACAAGAAACGTTACGCCTCCAGCGGGCTGAAGATATGAGATTTACAGAAATAAGAAGACAAGAAGAAATACTTCGCCAGTCAATGCAAAACGCAACAGTGCGCAATCACACAAAACCAGTGAAACATAAGCACAGATCCTTTCAAGGAAACAGTCAACTCAAACAGGTTATTAACGCCCAAACAGGTGAAGTGCTTAACAGAACAGGAAGTGGATATATCGGATCTCGTGACGGAACTTTTTACACAGATGCTACCGGCGGAATTATCAACACCCGAACAGGTGAATTTTCTCCTGCAAATTGAAGATTTTTAGATAGCACGATGTATTATGCTACATTGACTTCTACCTCAATAGAGAGATGACATGATTACCCACAATTATAGCGATCAGAATAATAGAAAATCGTCTCGTTATTTGCTTAGAGACAGCAGCACTGTGATGCTAATACCGGGGAATATTATTTCGTATTGTGTTCTTGATATAAGCAAATCTGGGTTGGCCTTTGCGTACAATGGCCATGCCAACAAAGATGTAATGTTAAAAAATACGATTATGACTTTTTTCACAGGCAATGCCGGTTCAACAGATATTCCTGTTCAGATTGTCAATGATACTGAACTGAATACAAAACACCTTCCTTTCCTGATCGATATTGACAGATCACATCTGCCTTATTTAAGAAGATGCGGCGTGAAGTTTGCCCCGTTATCCTCTGACCAAAAGCAAATTATTAATCATTATATTAAGTGATTGCCAAAGACCTACTCCTATCCTGCAATGATTAGATGGGCTATTTTTTATTTGTTACCTAAATATTGCAGACAGATGACAAAAAAACATGAAAAAGGTAATATCCTCAAAACGTTAACGACCAAGAAAACGACTTTGAGGAGTCACCTTTTTCATGAATGCCAAGAATAACAAGCGAAGCGCCCGAGTGTCATCAAAAAAAGTTACCATCAGCAATAACGCCAAAGGGTTAACCAGTCAGGCCGGCCTTGTTCCTGTAGTGAAATTTCTGCGAAAATGCGGGATTATAGGCTTGATAAACGAGACAGTAGAGCATGAACGAGGCGCTAATGGCCTCTATGATTCTGTTGACGCGTTGTTTCTCACCATAGTTGCCACCATAGGTGGAGCACGGGCATTGAGTGTTGTAACTACCGTATGGGCAGATGGTGTATTAAGGAGGTTGGCCGGTTGGGTTGTAATCCCTGACAACAGCACCCTTGGTCGTATATTTCGGACATTTAGAGAGCGGCAGGTATCTCAACTCGAGACATTGAACCATCGATTGCGTGGAAAGTTTTGGCGAAAGGTTTTGAGGAGTGGTGTGTCGACAAAAGGGAGAAGAAATCAGGCAATACCCAATTGTTCGAGGTAAAAGAATACGATTTCTTCTGTTATGTGACCACCGAAGAGTTGACTTGCTGGCAAATCTATAAGTCCTATGGTGCACGAGCTACCTGCGAAACGTGGATAGAAGAATCTAA
>AMWB02151272.1_pt1 | contig 12576 bp, 14 predicted proteins | sample 200311 | NCBI WGS metagenome assembly AMWB02 (sample SAMN02737377, study PRJNA173069) | bioreactor metagenome | biome: anode biofilm in microbial fuel cells | place: USA: California | collected 2010-12-16 | reverse complement strand
CGTTGTTTTTTCAACATTGACATACGATTTCCAACCGTTGAGAGAATCAGCAAAGTGAATATAACTGAACGCGGAATCGTCCTGTGTCATTGTCCAGTTCACACCGCCGTCCGTAGTTCGGGCGGTGTATTTATATTCGCAACTCATAAACCCGAGATTTCTATTCACCATATATATATGGTCAGGATTGTAATTAAACTGATAGAACAAATTTTGCCAGTTCTGTCCGCCGTTTGTACTGCGAAAAAGACCGCCTTCAAGAAAATCACTCATTGCCGCGTAGAGAGTGTCCTGATTTATCAAACTTATATCGTCAACCCAAAGAGCAGGCGTTGGACCGGGTGAAAACCAATTATTTCCTCCGTTAGATGTTTTTAATATATTTCCATTATAACTGTTATAACTTCCGCAAATATAACCAGTAGAATTATTAATAAATTTAATTCTGTTATAACTCTTTTTGTCTTTATATACAACAAACCAATTAATTCCCCCATTAGATGTTTTATAAACATAACCTGTATCGTATACCGAAGTTCCTTTTGTAACAAAAAATCCCGTTAATGAATCTACGAATTCAATACCGGAAATATATTGGTTTCCCAGGTTCGGCAGTTCTCTCATTTGCCAGCCGGAAACGAAAACATCCTGAAAACAAAAAGCCAATATAAAAAGAATTAGGATAATGTTGACTATGAGAGCATTCTTTTGTTTTGAGACTCTAACTCCAAGTAATTTTCCGACAAGTTTTTTAAGCATGATAGAAAAATGTTTTTTGTTTTTATCTCTACAAGTTAACAACGTTTAATTATTGTATCAATAATCAATCCGCGACTTTTTAGTAATTAATCCTATAAAACGGAATATATATCTTTAATATCGTCAATCGATTAACGGGTATAAACGAGTGCTTGTATTATCCGGTGGTTCTGCCAAAGCCCCTTTTTGTAAAATAAATTCTAATTTTTAACTATTTTTTTTAATATAGAGGATTTTCTTTTGCTAATCAATTGAATACTGCACTGTTTATACGGTATTATATGTGGTAGGTTTGGTATATATAATCAAAAACTCTGGTCGCGCCAGCGCCTTATTTTCCATACTCCGTCCGCTGTCGGGCGAATGAGGTTCATATCGGCAAATCCATACAGCCTTACGATGTTGCTCGGATTGAACGTTATCGTGAGGTTGAAACTTCTTTTCACGTTCATCTTGAGGCTGTCTCCGATAAGGACGGTAATGTTGTTCCAAATGACTTCCGTCTTCTGCGCGTTCTCGAACAGCCTGCTTGTGGTTCTCATTTCTGTCGGTTTATCCCACGACACGTCGAAGCCGGATTCGTAATCGGTATAGGTGAACATGAAATCGTCAGTTAACAGTCCCGAATAAACCGAAGTATCCTTGAATGTGTACGCGTATCTGAAATTTGTAAAAACCCCGTCGATTGTTTTCTGGTCGGAAAGTATCTGTCCCGAAGACGAGTTGTCGAGCGACGGCGCGAAAATATTCTCGCAGGATGCAAGCATTAAAGTCACGCAAGTTAGAAGCAACACAATATATATTTTGCCGTTCTTCAACTCAGTTGCTGAAATTAGCTTTCAAAACGCTCCAGGTAGTATCGGAGTTCATAGACTGAAAATCAATCCATTTGTGAATTGACCAGAGATTCCTCGAATCCGCGGATAATATTAGTCTTATCTTTCCCTTCAGTGTTTTTGCCACATTTGTTTTCTGATGGTCCGCCCTGAGCAGATAGTCCGCGTCATAGACAGCGGTATCGGACAGCGTGTTCAGAACGGGATTTGAAAAGAATACGTTAGAAGTCGCGCTCTCGTTCATCAGTGATAAAAGGCTCGTGAAATACGTCTTTTCGTTGGACAACTTCCAGTTTTGAAAAATCGGATACTGTATCTGCGATATCACGTCGGGAACATAACTGTAACTTCTCGTCGAGTAATTGGAATCCACGAAGCAGGACATGTAATTGTTAACGTCTTTTTCGATGACAGAGAACTGAAGGTTCACCATTACAAGGTCGGGAGATGTCGGAGGAACAAAAGTATTCCTTGATATCGTCGGCGTCTCGTCATCCCTTAAAGCGCAGGAATTCAGTAATGCCGCAATCGCGATAAAAATTAATATTAAATATGTTTTATTCAAATTTTCCTGCTGAATATAATTAAGCGCTTGGAATTTGTACCGCTGAATCCGCTTCCCGGATAATCGCCGAAATAATTCACTATCCTGAATCCCGACTTTTTCAGCATGCTCCTGATTTCTTCCGCTGAATAAAGCTGTATTCTTTCAGTGTAAATCTTTTTCCCGATAATAATATCTTTCGCGACAAATCCTTCCGTCACGCGTCTTTTCAGCACAATCTTTATCCCATCGTGCATTTCCTCGGAATAAGGCACGAGCGCTTTCCGCACGTATTTATCGTTTAAAAAGTCAAACACGAAGCATCCGCCTTTTTTCAGAGACGAAGAGATGTTTTCGAATACTTTAAGATTATCGCTGTCCTTGTCAAAATATCCAAAACTGGAAAACACGTTTATCGCTGCGTCGAACTTGCTTCCGAAAGAAAAATTTTTCATATCACGGATTAAAAATCTTGCCTTCAATCCGGTTTCCTCGGCTTTTTTAAGCGTTTTTTTTGCTTCAGAAATCAGGTACCGTGAAAGGTCGATTCCCGTTACATCGTATCCCCGTCTTGCCATTTCAATAGAATGCCTTCCTGCGCCGCAGCATACGTCAAGCACCGATGAACCCGATTCAATGTTCGTGTTTCTCTGAATCAGATTAATAAGGTCGCGCGCTTCCTTTTCATTCCTGTGGCTGTACAGTTCGAGATAATGTTTATTGGAAAACCATTCTTCGTACCAGTTCTTTTTCATCTTTAAACCGCAACTCTTCCTTCAAGCGCTTTCGCAAGAGTCACTTCGTCAGTAAGTTCAATATCTGAGCCTATGGGAATGCCTCTTGCAATTCTTGTTATTTTAATGTCAAGCGGTTTTATAATCTTGCCGAGATATAATATTGTGGTTTCCCCCTCGACAGTCGGATTAAGCGCGAGTATTATTTCGTTTATTTCGTGATTGTCTTCAAGCCTGTACAGAAGTTCCTTTATCTTGATGTCATTCGGACCGATGCCGTCAAGAGGGGATATTCTGCCGTGCAGTACGTGATAAAGTCCCCTGTATTCGTTGGTCTTTTCGATGGCGTAAACGTCCTGCGGCTCTTCAACGACGCAAATTACCGAGCGGTTTCTTTTCTCCGATCCGCAAATACGGCAAACTTCATCCTCGGTAATGTTGCAGCAGACGCTGCAGAATTTAATCTTGTCCTTTATCTCAATAAGAGCCTTCGAAAGTTTTTCGACGTCCGAACGCTGCTGCTTGATAATGAACATTGCAAGCCTTTGAGCAGTTTTTCTCCCGATTGAAGGAAGTTTCGTCAGTTCCGTAACGAGAGTCTCGAGTGTTCCTGAAATATTAACCATTGTTAAAATCCGAGATTTAATCCGGGGATGTTAGGAATCATTCCCGCGGTCGCTTTTGACATTTCCTCGTTCGATAATTTCTGCGATGCTTCAAACGCCTTGTTGCACGCGGCAATCAGAAGGTCCTCGAGCATTTCCGAATCTTCGGATTTAAGTATTTCTTTTTCGATTTCGATTTTCTGAATCACGCTTTTTCCGTTTATAGTCACCTTTACCATGCCGCCGCCCGATTCTTCAGTCAGAAGTTTGTTCTCGAGTTCCGCCTGTATCTGGTCCATTCTTTCCTGCATCTTTTTCACCTGTTTCAGCATTCCCTGCATTTGATTTGGTTTCATTTGTTTTTGCTCCTTTAATTGTTAAAATCTAAATATTTATTCCATAGGTTAAACAGATTTCCCGTCGCGACAACATCGCCGAAACAGTAATCCGCTATCTTCTGTGTCTCGTTATTTCTGAAAAGTTCGTTTACCATGTCTCCCGTAACGCCATCCGCTTTCGGACTGGGAATTCCCAGTTGCTTGCAGTAAAAGTCCAGAGAGAATTTTCTTCTCGCTCCCGTCGGAGCGTGCTTGTTGAACGTGAGTTCCTTCATCATGTCAATGTGATACCCGCGTATGTTGAAATCCGTTCCGCTCATCAGGTTGTAGGATGGGCGTATTCCCATGAAAAGCGACCGAAGCATAATGAACGGGCAGTCAAACTCGCGTCCGTTGAATGTAACGAACAGGTTGTATCCTTCGTTCTTAATCTTCTTCCAGAAGAGTTCGAGCATTTCTTTCTCACTCCTGCAAAGATAAGTAAGTTTGCTCAGTTTTTCCTCTTTGTACGGCAGTTTGCTCTCTTCGCCTTCTGCGGGCTCAACATCGTAATCAAGCATTGTTTCGGATTCGAGTTTAGCCGACGCATCGAGTTCTTCAGTGCTTTCGCCGTTGACTATAACTGCGCCTTCTTTCTTGTTGTAATCAAGCATTCCTATCGCTACCAACTGTGAAGTGAAAGGGGTGAATACAAGATTCTCAATCGCTGCCTTGCGCTCTTCGTCGTTCTTCGCGTACTTGATAAGGTATTCCTTTGTTTCCTCGTCATAGTGAGTATCGAAGTCATAAGCGGCAACTTCGAGGTCAAAGACGAGGATTTTCTTTTTCTTCAAATCAATCATTATATTGTGAATAAGTTATTTACATTGATGTTAAGGTCTTCATAACAGAAGAACGGCTCGCCGAATTCGGCTCCGATTTTAAACCCGAAAAATCTTCCGCGCGTCTCGATGTCCTTCCAGAAAAGTTTCGTGCTGATGTACGTTTCGGGCTCGTCCGCGGATGTTTCGTTTCCCCTGAAGAACTGTGAGCCGTAGCAGGAAATCGCTTCTATCTTTCTCGCGAAGGTATCCGAAATATCGACGATGAAACTAATCGGAAAATCGTACGCGTGCCTGTAATAAAAAACCTTATCCGGTCTGTGAGCCTTTAGTTTCCCGGTTTTAATCTTTTCGAGTCCCGACAGGAACGCTGATTCGCGGATGAATTTGCTCGCGTTAATGTGGTCGGTATGTCTGTCCGAAGGATACGGAGCGAACAATATCGACGGTTTCGTTTCCCTGATTATCTTTATTAGTTTAATTCTGTTGGGAAGCGTGTTCTCTATGCATCCGTCTTTCAGTCCGAGGTTTGAACGGTAGTGGATTCCCATCGCTCTCGAAGCGTCTTCAGTTTCCTTCTTTCTCGTTTTAAGATTTCCTCTCGTGCTTAGTTCGCCTCTTGTAAGGTCCAGTATTCCTACTTTCCTTCCTTCGTCAACGAGTTTTATCGCGGTTCCGGCGCAGGTAATCTCAATGTCGTCGGGATGCGAGGCTATGAATAATGCGTCTAATTTCAAATTTGTCTTTTATATTGGTACAATCAATAAATATATATAATATCAAACACTGAATAAATTTAAAAATTCTTAGTTCGTGTACCCGATAGTCTGCGCGAGTATTATCGCCTTGTTTTCGTCAAGGTTCAATTCCTTCGCGAGCGGCTCTTTGTCAACGTAGGCGCGAATCACGGCGCCGAGTCCTGCCGAAGCGCAGTACAGATAAACATTCTCGCCTATAAAGCCGGCGTGTGAGCCCGCGTAAATATCCCTGTCGCCGCCGCTTTTAAATTTCGAATAATCCACGACTATTATGAGGTTAAGCGGAGCCGTTGAAACGAAGTCCTGTTTTCCCGCCAGCGCGCGTATATCCCTGTTTACAACCGGTTCGAGAGAATGCTCTTCGGCATTGTACCTGTACGCTCCGGATTCCATTACCGCGTAAAGTTCCACGGCGCGCGTATCGTTTGCCGTCGGAGCGGTTCTCTTGCCCGTTTCCTTTCTGTTTATTCCGAAAGCAGCCCACATTATGTTCGACAGCGTCTGCTCGGATAAATTCTGCGAAGTGAAATTCCTTGACGAATGACGTTTTGACAGCGCCTCCATTAAAGGCATACCCCCTGTCGTTTCGGGCGGAGGTAACTTTATTGTTCCGGTGCTGCCCGCAGGTGTTTTTATATTTTCCTTTGAACAGATTGCCGCGAATGAAGCGGTCAGTATTAAAACGGCAAGCGCCGTTATTATGTATTTGTTCATATGTGTTCGAATGTTTAAGGTTGATAACTTAAATTAGTTCATTTAATCAATATTTTAACTGGCATAATTCGCATCATTCTTAATCTTAATACGGTTTATGTTCGAAATATTTATTATTTTAAACAAAATATTAATGCTCATGGATTGCATATTCTGCTCTATTATCGAGAAAAAAGTGGAATCGAGTTTCGTGTACGAAGACGAACTCGTTATCGGAATAATGGATTTATTCCCCGCGACTAAGGGGCATTTGCTCGTCATTCCCAAAAAACATTCTGAATTAATTACGGACCTGGATGATGAGTATGTGGAAAGAATGTTCAGAGTCGGAAAGTTCATCAGCCGGGGAATGAGAAAGACTTCCTTGAAACTTGAAGCGATAAGTTTTGTACTATCCGACGGAAAGTCGGCGGGTCAGGAAATCCCACATGCACATTTGCATTTGATTCCGAGGTATTCAGGCGACGGTATAGGTTTTCGCTTCGGAAGCAAAATGAAATTTTCGAGGGCGCAACTGGACGCGGTTGCAAATGAAATCAAATCGAAATTTGAATAGCATAGCGAGAATACTGACATCCTGCCTGTTCATTTTCTTCTTTTGCTCGTGCAATGAAAAGGAAGAAAGTGATTCGGCCGGTTCATTCGATTCCCTCCTTCAGAATACTAAAGGGAACGAAGATGTAATTACGGTTCTTGATTCCGCAAAATATGACGAACTTATTAATTCTTTTTCAGAGAAGTACAACGCAATATCTGACTGGAGCAAGTACGGAAAGAACGAAAAAACATCGATAGGTAAAATACTCGTAAACAGGAATGTGATAGTTCCTGTCACAAGAGAACAAATCAAGAGCATTGAAGAGGCAGATTTTTCCGATACATCCCTCGTATATATCGGAGAGTTCGATAATGCATTCGTGTTCAGTATAGAAGCAGGTGAGAAAAACATAAGCAAACTGGCAGCGGATAAGAACGGGCTTCTTATTGTAAGGATAACGGGAGTATCCGGCGCGCAAAAACTTTATCTTGAAAAAAAGAGCACGGATTTTCTTCACAAGGAAAAAAAGGTAACGGAGTTCACGATTACGGCGGAAATAATTGATGCTGTCAGCATTAGCGCGCCTGATGGTTTACTCTTCGGGAGATTCAAGGTCAAATGAAAGGAATTGATGTTTCCTGTTCACGCGCAGGCAAAACTAATTATCATTTCTGATTGTTCTAAACAGTTATATTAGAATATTGAGAAAAATTATTGCGAGCCATCGTTCCCTGTATCGTAAAAAGATATTAAATCATTACTTTAATGTTTTGAAAAAATATAATAACTTATCACGATAAAACAACGCCATGTTAAAGAAATTCGGAGCAGACCTAAAAAAAATAAGAGAAAAGCGAGGCATCACTCTTCACGATATTGCCAACAAGACGCGGATACACATCACGCTGCTTGAGAAAATGGAGCACGGCGATTTTTCTTTCTATTCGTCAACATACATAAGGGCGTTCCTGAAACAGTATTCAAAGATAACAGGTCTCAATCCGGATGATGTTTTATTCAACTACGAAATGGCAAGAAGCGGAAAGTATTCGGGAATGCAGGAAGCGTCGGATGACGAAGAAATCAAAACAAGGGGTGTGAATCCCGAACCGCCAAAAACAAAACCGGAAATAGAATCCGCGGACAAGTCCAAACTTGACGATATATTCGAAGTACCGCCGGTAAAAAGGCATACAATTACTTCAAATCTCACAGAGCCTGATAAGAACGAATCCGAAGATTCTTATCCCGAGAAAAAAGCGTTTTCAAAATCAAAGAGAATCAAGATTGAAGGAGACAGGGGAGAGTTCAACGGAAAGTACTATGAGGACAGAGGGTTCAAGATGCCTGTCGCATTTCTCAAAAACCTCGGTATAGTTCTGCTCATACTCGCGTTGCTTTTCGGCATTTATCTTCTCGTTGACGTGGTGTTCCTAAGCGGAAAAGGTACCAAGACGGAAATTATAAGGCAGAACTTCGACGATATCGTAAAGGAAACCGAGAAAAAGGTGCTTGGAAAAAGAACGGAAGAAGAAATACAGGATTCAATCAGAAAAGCGAACATAATCGTTGATTCACTGCGAAAGGTAAGAGAGGATTCCCTCAGCCTTAGGATTGAGGCTCTTCAAAACGGCTCGCTAACCGTTTTCGTGGACACTCTCACGCAAAAAACAATGTACAGGGAAAATTTCTCGAAGGACGAAAAAGGCGAATGGAAGGCGAAGAATTATTTTCTAATATCATCTAACAACACCGAATCATTCACGGCATTTCTTAACGGCAAGCCCCTGAAATTCGACGACAGGAGAATAAAACTATTAAAGATCACGAAGCAGGGAATTGTAAAAAAAGAAAAGTAGCATTTCGTAAATGGAAAACCCCGTAAAAAGAATCGCCGAACTTCGTGATAAAATTCTTGACGCGGATTATAAGTATTATGTTCTTGCCGACCCTGACATTGACGATTATGAATATGATATGATGATGAAGGAACTGGAGCGGCTCGAGAAAGAATATCCAGACCTCATAGCTCCCGATTCACCAACACAAAGAGTCTCAGGCAAAACGGCGGGTAAATTCGCCGAAGTATTTCACAAAGTGCCGATGCTCTCGCTCTCCAACTCTTACAATTTCGAAGACCTTCTCGACTTTGACAACAGGGTGAAATCAATTCTCGGCAATAATAAGTTCGAGTATGTTTGCGAATTGAAATTTGACGGACTGGCTGTTTCTTTGATTTATGAGAACGGGTATTTTGTCAAAGGAGCCACGCGCGGGGACGGCTTCAAGGGCGATGACGTCACGAACAACCTGAAAACAATCAAATCCATCCCGCTTCGCGTAAATTCAGAGAAATATAAAAACATAGAAGTCCGCGGAGAAGTGTTCATAAAGAAAGACGACTTTCTCAGAATCAACGAGGAGCAGGAGAATCTCGGGGAAAAACTTTTTTCCAATCCCAGAAACACCGCCGCGGGAACGCTTAAACTTAAAGACAGCGGAAAGGTAGCATCAAGACCTCTTAATCTTTTCGCTTATTACCTTAGGAGCGATGATGTTCCACTGGAGTCGCACAGCGAAAATCTCGGAATACTCAGGACTCTTCGTTTTCCAGTAAATGCGCAATGGAAAAAAGTTAAGAGCATCGACGAAGTCAAGAAATTCTGCGACGCTACGGATGAACTTCGGGACAAACTTCCGTATGAAATTGACGGCGTCGTAGTAAAAGTCAATCTTCTTTCCCAGCAGGAACTTTTAGGCAGCGCCGGTAAATCGCCGAGATGGGCGATTGCGTACAAGTTCAAGGCGAAAGAAAAGATAACGCGAATTATCGGCATTACGCTGCAGGTAGGCAGGACAGGCGCTATAACTCCCGTCGCGGAACTCGAACCCGTTTTTCTCGCAGGCTCTACGATATCGCGCGCGACTCTTCACAACTTCGAGGAAATTAAACGTAAGGACATTCGCGAAAAGGATTTTGTGAAAATCGAAAAAGGCGGAGACGTGATTCCGAAAGTCACGGAAGTCGTGCTTTCCGATAGACCGAAAGATTCCGTTCCGTTTCCCGAGCCTGTAAAATGCCCCGTCTGCGGCACGCGGCTGGAAAAGCCTGAGGAAGAAATTTATATCTACTGCCCGAATTATTTCTGCCCGGCGCAGGTGCAGGGCAGGATAGAGCATTTTGTCAGACGCGACGCGATGGACATCGAGGGACTCGGAAGCAGCATTATATCGGTACTTCTGGAAAAGGAATTTATAAAGGATTTTACGGATATTTATTCGCTTAAAAACAAGCGCGCCGAACTCGTTAAACTCGAAAGGTTCGGTACCAAAAGCGTTGATAACATTCTTAAAGCAATCGAAAACTCAAAGGAAAAGCCTTTCGATAAAGTTCTTTTCGCGATTGGAATAAAACATATCGGCGAAAGGACCGCGAAACTTATCGCGGGTCATTTCGGGAATATTGAAAAGCTTGCCGAAGCGACCGAAGAGGAAATCGACGATATTTATGAAATTGGTCCCGCTATCGCGACGAGCATCCGTTCTTTCTTCATTGACGCGAAAAGCAAGGAACTGATAAAGAAACTCCGAAAGGCCGGACTCAGATTCGAGATTGACGAAAGCAGCAAGGCGGAGTTGAATGAAAATTTTAACGGCAAAATTTTCGTGCTAACGGGCACTCTCGAAAAATATTCCCGCACCAAAGCGGAAGAAATAATAGAAAAATTAGGCGGAAGAACCACGTCATCGGTCAGCAAAAAAACCGATTATGTTCTCGCAGGCGCGGAAGCGGGAAGCAAACTCGATAAGGCGAAAAAACTCGGAGTCAGGATCTTGTCGGAATCTGATTTCGAAAATATGATGAAATAAATTCTTCTTAATGCAGGAACAGAAAATTGAACGTTAATTGTATTCCGCCGAGATTCTTCATCGGTTTGTCCTGCAGGCTCAGAATTTCCCTCCCGATAACGGGCAGATAATAATAGTCCGCCGATATGCTTAAACCTATTGAATTGGATTCCTGATACTCAATTCCAATACCCGCATAACCTCCGAACGCGAAACCGGGCTGCGCGTATCCGAATGCTTTGAAGAAACTTCTGTCGTAAGGGGTTGTCAGCACAAACGCAGGCGCAATTCCCGTCTTTACGAATGGTTTGAAGTTGCCCTCGATGTCGTCGTAAAATACATTCTTCTTAATGCCGATGCTAAGCGAAGTAAGATAAACCCTGTTCACTTTTCCGGCAGTGTATGAGTTTCCGTAAAAGTCGTAATATTCGACTTCCGAAGGGTCTGTTACTCCTGATATTGCGAGTTTGAAAGTCAAATCCGTCGTTCTTCCTATATTTTTGAAGTATGTTCCCGATACCCCGAATCCATTATCGGTGTACATGAACCCAATGCCCCAGTGATTTCTTTTTTCGGCGGTGTTCGTGTTCACCTGCGCGCCTGTAACGAGAGGAATTATCGTGAGTATCAGTATCAAAACCGCCTTTTTGCCTGTTCTCATTATTTTAAATTGTTTTACGAAACATATTTGATTAATTTTTAAAAATCAAATCATATTAGCAATATATAATCCTTGACAGAAAAAAGATTAAATAAGTTCAAAGATGTCGTTTCAAAAAGGCAGAGATATCTGACTGTCGTTATCGAAAATGTTCACGATCCGCATAACGTCAGCGCTATTCTTAGAAGCGTCGAATCGGTCGGGATCGATAAGGTTTATCTGATATACAACGAGGAAAAATTCCCGAAGATAAGCCGTATATCGTCGGCAAGCGCGAAAAAATGGGTGGAACTGATTAAATTCGCGAATGTCGATGACTGCTTTAAAGAATTGAAAAAGCATAAGTATAAAATATATTCCACTCATATGGAAGAAGACGGAGAAAATGAATCGCTTTACGGATTGAATTTAACGAAACGCGTCGCGCTCGTATTCGGGAATGAGCACCGCGGCGTTTCGGATGAAATCAAGAAAAAGGCGGACCGTAATTTCCTGATACCGATGCAGGGAATGGTTCAGTCATTGAATGTATCCGTCTCCGTCGCGGTCTGCCTCTTCGAAGCGATGCGCCAGCGTCATGAAAAAGGAATGTACAATAAATCTCTTTACAATAAAAAAGAGTTGAAATCAAAATTGGACGAATATCTCGGGAAATAGTTTTTTCAATTTGAAAATAATATCGGTAAATTTGCATGTAGGTTCGTTTTCTACCGTAACGAACAGCGGAAAATATTTTAATATGACATTTAGAATTTTAATTTAACATTTGAAAAATATGCTTCCAAAATACTTTAAACCGGTTCTTGGTCTGAATAACCTGAACAACTATTTGCTCATATCCGGTCCCTGCGTGGTCGAGAGCAAATCGGTTGTGTTTAAAACCTGCGATACCTTGAAAAGAATTACAGGCAAACTGAGGATACCGTTTATTTTCAAGGCGTCGTACACCAAGGCGAACAGAACATCTGGCGATTCATTCCGAGGCATAGGTTTCGATAAGGCGCTCCAGATTCTCGAAGACGTCCGCAGGGAATTCAACGTGCCGGTTCTGACGGACATTCATTCGGAACTCGAAGCCGAGGTCGTCTGTGAAGTTGTTGACGTTCTGCAGATACCGGCATTCCTTTGCAGGCAGTCGGATATACTCGAGGCTGCCGGTGAAACGGGAAAGGTTGTCAACATCAAAAAAGGACAATTCCTCGCTCCGCAGGATATGATTTATCAGGCGAAGAAAGTGGAAAAAACCGGAAACAAGAAAATACTTCTGACGGAACGCGGCACGACTTTCGGATATCAGAATCTCGTCGTCGATTTCAGGAGCTTTCCGGTGATGAAAAAGTTCGGGTATCCCGTGATATTCGATGCGACTCATTCAGTCCAGATGCCGTCAAAAGATAACGGAGTGAGCGGAGGTAATCC
>AMWB02167905.1_pt1 | contig 12584 bp, 13 predicted proteins | sample 200311 | NCBI WGS metagenome assembly AMWB02 (sample SAMN02737377, study PRJNA173069) | bioreactor metagenome | biome: anode biofilm in microbial fuel cells | place: USA: California | collected 2010-12-16 | reverse complement strand
TCGAATTCGAGCGCGACGAAGCGCTGGCGGGTGCTCGGCTTGATCTCCTTGAGCACGCTCTGGTAGCCGGGGTTGTAGGAAATCACCAGCATGAAGCCGGGCGGCGCCGGGATCAGCTCGCCGCGCTTGTCGACGGCCAGCGCGCGGCGCGTGTCGGCCAGCGGGTGGATCACCACCGTCGTGTCCTTGCGCGCCTCGACGATCTCGTCGAGGTAGCAGATCGCGCCGGAGCGCACGGCGGCGGTCAGCGGGCCGTCGAGCCAGACCGTCTCGTCGCCGACGATCAGATACCTGCCGACCAGGTCGGCGGTGGTCAGGTCGTCGTGGCAGGCGACGGTGACCAGCGGGCGCTTGAGCTTCCAGGCCATGTACTCGACGAAGCGCGTCTTGCCGCAGCCGGTCGGGCCCTTGAGCAGCACCGGCAGGCGCTTCTGCGCCGCGGCCTCGAACAGCGCCACCTCGTCGACGACCGGCTGGTAGTAGGGCTCGGCGCCGAGCGACTCCAGTTCGGGCGTGATGGTCCTGACATGCGCCGCGTTCATGGTCAGAGCTCGGTGAAAAGTTCCGCCTCGGGCAGGCGCGACTTCGGCAGCCTGGCGTTGAAGTCGGCGTCGCTGCGGTAGCCGAGCGCGGCAAGCACCACGGATGTGAGGCCGCGCTGCGCCAGGCCCAGCTCCGCATCGAGCTGCGCCTTGTCGAAGCCCTCGATCGGGCAGGCATCCAGCCCAAGCGCCGCGGCGCCCTGCAGCAGCATGCCGAGGGCGATATACACCTGCTTCTGCATCCAGAACGTCGTGTCCCGCAGTTCGTTGCGGTGCAGGTTGGCATAGTAGTTGCGCGAGTTGTTCTGGTTGGTCTTCGCTTCCGGCGTCGGGAAGCGGCCGTCCTTGTCCTCCTGGGCGAGGATCGCGGCGATGTGCGCGTCGTCGAAGTCGGTCTTCGCGCAGAGCACCACCGCGTGCGAGCAGTCGCGCAGCTTCGGCGCGTTGTAGGCGTAGGTACCCTGCGTCGCGACGGCGAGGCGCTGCTTGCCGGCGTCGCTGGCGGCGATGAGGTAGTGCCAGGGCTGCGAGTTGATCGAGGACGGCGCGCAGCGCAGCACGGTGCGCAGCGCGGCGATGTCGGCGTCGGCGATCTTCTTCGTCGCGTCGAAGGCCTTGCAGGTATGGCGGGTGGTGGCGATGCGGGCGATGTCGGGGCGTTCCATGATCGTTCCTCACACTGAAAACGCTGCCAGTCTACCAGCGCCCGGCCGGGTATTTGCCGCACCTCCGGCTTGTGCTCAAATGCGGGCTTTGCCCCTTCCCGCCTGACTTTTCCCCTTATGCAGATCACCGTCGCCGCCCTCATCGTCCGCTTCATGGAGCGCCTCGGCATCCGCACCATCTACGGCATGCCGGGCTCGCACATCCTGCCGGTGTATGACCGGCTGCGCGACTCGACGATCCGCACGGTGCTGGTCAAGCACGAGCAGGGTGCGGCCTTCATGGCCTGCGGCGAGGCGCGCGCAACGCGCGGCATCACGGCCTGCATCACCACCGCCGGCCCCGGGGCGACCAATCTGGTCACCGGCATCGCCAACGCCTACGCCGACAAGCTGCCGGTGCTGATCGTCACCGGCGAGACCTCGACCTTCATCTTCGGCAAGGGCGGCTTGCAGGAAAGCTCGGGCGAGGGCGGCAGCATCGACCAGTCCGACCTGTTCCGCGGCATCACGCGCTATCACAAGATCGTCGAGCGCACCGACTACCTGCTGCAGGTGCTGCGCCAGGCCGCGCGCATCCTGCTCGCGCCGAACGCCGGGCCGGTGCTGCTCTCGCTGCCCTACAACATCCAGAAGGAACCGGTGGAGGAAAACCTGCTCGACGGCATCCGCTTCGTCACCGACGCGCCGCGCATCTGCAACAGCTTCGCCGCGACCGAGGAGATGGGGCGCATGATCCGCGAGGCGCGCCATCCGGTGATCGTCGCCGGCCACGGCTGCTTCCTCGCCGGGGCGCAGGGCGTGCTGCAGAAGCTCGGCGAGCGGCACGCGATCCGCGTCGCCACCACGCTCAAGGGCAAGGGGCTGATCGCCGAGAGCGACCCGCGCGCGCTCGGCTGCCTCGGCGTCACCTCGGACGGCAGCGCCTACCGCCACATCGTCGCGCATGCCGACCTGCTGATCGTGCTCGGCGCCGGCTTCAACGAGCGCACCAGCTATCTGTGGGACCCCAAGCTGATGGCCGGCAAGCGCGTGATCCAGGTGGACCACGACGCGAGCCAGCTCGAAAAGGTGTTCAAGGCAGATCTCGTGATCCACGGCGATATCCGCGCCGTGCTGGAGGACCTGCTGATCTGCCTCAGCGACTTTCCGGCGCCGCCGCCGCCGGCATACACCGCAGCGGAGATCAAGCCGCACTTCACCGCCATCGCGCACCTGTTCGAGCGCATCGTCGAGCGTCTGCCCGAGGCGCTGGTGTTCGACGACAACATCATCCTCGCGCAAACCTATCTCAAGGCATCGCCGCGCCACCGCTACTTCCCCAACTCGGGCGTCTCTTCGCTCGGCCACGCGATCCCGGCCGCCATCGGCGCGCGCTGCGCCGTGGCCACGCCGGCCTTCGCCATCCTCGGCGACGGCGGCTTCCAGATGTGCTGCATGGAACTGATGACGGCGGTGAACTACCGGATTCCCTTGAACGTGGTGATGATCAACAACGGCACGCTCGGCCTGATCCGCAAGAACCAGTTCCAGCTCTACCGCGAGCGCTACATCGACTGCGACTTCGTTAATCCCGACTTCGCGCTGCTGGCGCAAAGCTTCGGCATCGCCCACTGGCGCGTCGAGAGCGCCGCCGACGTCGATGCGCTGTTCGAGCGTGCCGATCTGGTCGGCGGGATCAACCTGATCGAAGTGCTCTGGGACAAGAACGTCTTTCCGGCCTATCGCTCGGATCGCTGACCCGCCCATGGCACGGCACCGTTTCCTCGTCGTCGTGCCGGTGGCCGACCGGCCGCGCCACCTGCAGGCTTGCCTCGGCAGCCTCGCCGAACTGCGGCGGCGCTTTCCCTACGACGGCGATATCGCGGTGCTGGTCGCCGACGACAGCGCGGATGCGGCGAGCATCGCCGCCCACCGCGACATCGCGGGGCGCTTCGCCGCCGACGGCCTGCGGGCGATCCACTTTCCGCCCGAGGAGCAAATCGCCCTCGTCCGCTCGATCGGCATCGATCTGCCCCGCGTGCTCGGCGATGCCCCCGCCGACCGCTACGGGCATAAAGGCCAGGGAGTGATGCGCAACATCGCCTGGCTGAAGGCGGCCGAACTGCTGAAGGATCGGCCAGGCGAGACACTGATCTGGTCGATCGACAGCGACCAGGAGTTCCGCGTCAATGTGCCCGAAGACGACGGTTACGTCGTGGACTACTTCGGCGGCCTCGACCGGATCTTCGCGCGCACCGACACGCTGGTGCTGACCGGCAAGGTGGTCGGCGATCCGCCGGTCTCGCCGGCGGTGATGACCAGCAATTTCCTCGACGACGTGCTGGCCTTCGTCGATGACCTGGGCCGACGCGATCCGCTGGCGCCCTGCAGCCATCACGGCACGGCAACGACTACCGGGGATGCCGCCTATCACGACATGGCCGACCTGTTCGGCTTCAAGCCGGAATCGCACTACGCCTACCCCTGCCCGCTCGCCGGCCCGCACGGCGAGGCCGACTGCTGCGCGCACTTCGCCGGCCGCGTGAACAGCTTCTTCTACGGCGAGCACCCGACGCGCGTCTCCTCCTACGTTGCCGGCGACCTGCTGGCCGGCGTGCAGCCGGCGCGCACGGTGTATGCGGGCAACTACGTGTTCCGCTCCGAGGCGCTGCGCTACTTCATCCCCTTCGCGAGCTTGCGTCTGCGCATGTCCGGCCCGACGCTCGGCCGCATCCTGAAGGCCGAACTGGGCCCGCGCTTCGTCTCGGCCAATCTGCCGATGCTGCACAACCGCACCGTCGAAAGCGGCGGCCAGTCCGAGTTCCGCCCCGGCATCGAGACGCAGGCCGCCGCCATCGACATGAGCGGCGAGTTCGAGCGCCAGTTCTACGGCGACGTGATGCTGTTTTCCGTCGAGAGGATCGCGGCGGAACAGGATCTGCGCCGCCTCGCCAGCGCCGAGTTTTCCCAGATGCTTGATACGCAGCGCATCGAGATGCTGGGGCGCTACAACGCGCGGCAGCAGGCGATCCTCGCCAAGCTCGCCAGGCTCGAGCAACTGCTCGCCGATCCTGCGCGCTGGTGGCGGCACGCACCGGAAAGGATCGCGGGCTTCCGGCATTTCGCGGCGAACGTACGGAGGAACTTCGACGTGCATTCCTCGGGGCATGCGCGCATCAACGACGAGGCCGGCTGGACGCGGTGGCGCGCGCGGCTGCTCGACGGCCTGAGCCATTACGCGGAGGACCGCACCGCCTGGGAGCGGCTGTGCAAAGTCTGAAGGTCCGGCTGCATCGCCGCCGCCGGCCGCAGCGCTACGCCTTCCTCGACGAGCTGCTGGCGACACAGGCCTTGTCGCGCGCACAACTGCTGCAAAAGCAGCGCGCCGACCTGCGCGCGATGCTGCGCTTCGCGCGCGAGAACACGGCCTGGTACGGCCGCACGCTCGCCGGCATTCCCGACACGGCGGACATCGCGACACTGCCGATCCTGCGCAAGGAGGATGTCGTCGCCCATCTGCCCGAGCTGCTGGCGCGCGGCAACGACCCGGCGACGACGCCGGTCGGTTACACCGGCGGCTCGACCGGCAAGCCGCTGGCGTTCTGGTACGACGAGGCCAAGCACGAACTGATGCGCGCCGGCATGATGAGAAGCTACATGATGTCCGGCTGGCGGCCGGGGCAGAAGATCCTCAACTTCTGGGGCGCGCGGCAGGACACGGTGCCCGGCGGCGTGTTCGGCGGCGCCCGGCTGGACGACTGGATCGCCGCCGAGAGGACGCTGCCGGCGCACGAGATCGACGCCGCGAAGCTCGCCGACTGGGCGCGCTTCATCCAAGACCACCGGCCAGCGCTGCTGCAGGGCTACGCCTCGATCGTCGCCGCGCTGGCCCGCTTCGTTCTCGACGGGAAGCTCGTCATGCCGGCCAGTCTGCTCGGCGTCTATTCGACCGCCGAGACGCTCACCGACGACCAGCGCGAGACCATCGGGCAGGCGTTCTCCTGCAAGGTGTTCAACCAGTACGGCAGCCGCGAGATCCCGAACATTGCCTGCGAATGCCGCCACGGCCGCATGCACATCTTCACCGACATGGTCTGGCTCGAATCGGTCGATGGGGATTTGCTGGTCACTTCGCTGACCAACCGGCTGATGCCGATGCTCCGCTACGAGAACGGGGATTCGGGCGAGTTGCTGGAGGGCGAATGCCCCTGCGGGCTGCCCTTCCCGCTGATGAAGATGGGGGTCTGCCGGCAGAACGACTTCATCAGCGCGCCGGGCGGCAAGCGCCTGCATCCGTCCTTCTTCAACCGGCTGCTCTACGGCCGGACGCAGGTGGACGCCTACCAGTTCGTCCAGGACGCGCCGGACCAGGTCAGGTTGCGGCTGGCCGGCGCGCCGCTGCCGGAGGCCGCCCTGGCGGAAATGAAGGCGGCGGTTGCAGCGGAAGGACTGACGCTGGAGATCGAGGCGGTGCCGGCCATCGAACGGACGCAATCCGGCAAGCATCGCTTCGTGATCAGCCGCTGCCCGGTCGGCTGAGGCAAATATCGTTTGCTTTATTCGGAAATATGGCGCATAGTGCGCGCCTACGATTTTCAAGCAGTGTCCGTTTGTCTGGTTGCTTTACCCGCGGTTCCCGCGGCGTCTCTTCCCTTCATTACCTCGCCGTCTTGACAGTCGTCCCATCCGGGGATGCTCCCCTTCATCTTTTTGAGGAAATTCAAGACATGGCTTCAGGTACCGTCAAGTGGTTCAACGATTCCAAAGGTTTCGGCTTCATCACCCCCGAGAACGGCGGTGACGATCTGTTCGCGCATTTTTCCGCCATCCAGAGCCAGGGGTTCAAGACCCTGCGGGAAGGCCAGCGCGTCAGCTTCGACATCACCACCGGCCCCAAGGGTCAGCAGGCGTCGAACATCCGCGCGCTCGACTGAGAGTGGCCAGCGGGTCCCGCACCGGAGCCCGCCGCAACGGAAAAGCCCGGCACGCGCCGGGCTTTTCATTTACCGCCATACGACCGGAGACGAGCCCATGGCCAAGGAAGAACTGATTGAAATGCAAGGCGTCGTCGTGGAAGTGCTGCCCGATTCGCGCTACCGCGTCACCCTCGACAACGGCCATGCCCTGGTCGCCTACAGCGCCGGCAAGATGCGCAAGCACCACATCCGCATCCTCGCCGGCGACCGCGTCACGCTCGAACTGTCGCCCTACGACCTGAGCAAGGGCCGCATCAATTTCCGCCACATCGAGGGGCGCACGCCGCCCGCCGCGCGCCCGCCGCAGCAGCGCCGCCGCTGACGCGGCGCGCCTCAGTCCTTGCCGCAGCTGCCGCCTTCGTCGGGGCTGTAGGCGAGGCCGGAGGCATCCTCGTCGATGCCTTCCTCGAGCATCCTGCGCTCGTATTCCTCGCGCTGCTTGCGCGCCTCCTCCTCGATCTCGGCCTGGCGCGCCTGCCATTTCTTGAGCCGCTCCTGCGCGGCTTCCTCGTCCAGCTCGAGACTCTTCTCGCCGAACAGCACCTGTTTGAGGAAGCGGAAGGAAAACTGCATCAGCTCGACGTCGTCCTCCATCAGCATCCTGCGCATCTCGGGGTCGAGCTTGAACAGCTTGTTGAAGGCCTCGCTCTCGACGAAGTCGCGGAAGGTGTCGATGTCGTAGCAGGCCATGAAGAACAGCTGGCGGCTCTTCAGCGAGGGCGCGCCGATGGCCGGGCCGGCAGATTTCTTCTTGAGCACCAGCTGGCGCCAGCCGCGCGCCAGCTCGTCGTATTCCTCGACGCCCTGCTCCTTGCGATACTCGGCGATGGTGAGGCGGCGCGGCTCGTCGTGCCCCTTGCAGTGCTCTTCCTTGACCAGCGCGTAGGACTGGGTGTCGGTGTATTCGTCCTGCCTGCGCATCGACAGCAGGGCGACCGGGTAGTAGCGGCAGGCGGTCGGCCGGTCCTCGTAGACCGCGCAACCCTCGGGCCGCATGAAGCGGCAGGCGGTGCCGTTCTCGACCGGACGGAACTTGACGCCGGCGATGCCGTCCTTCTCCATCTCGTAGGGGACCGTGTATTCGCGCAGGAACTCGGTCGAGCTGATGCTGAGGTGCTTCTTCAGGCGGATGATGTCGTAGGGCGTCAGCGAAATGTCGATGTTCGCGCAGCAGGCGTTCCAGCAGCCGATGCCCTTGTGGCAGGAAAACTGGATTTCCTTGCTCTCGTCGAACATGGTCGGCATGACCGGGCTGCCGGGAATCTGGATTTCTGGCTTGGACATGAGATAAACCTCGCTGCTGCAATGGAAAAATCGGAAACCGGAATGAAACAGGCCGGAAGCCTTGCGGCTTCCGGCCTGCATGTTACAGCCTAGGCCTGCTTAGTGCGGGGCGGCGGCCTTGAACAGCTTCGACTTGTCGACCAGATCGACGTGCTTGCGCTTGAAGCAGGTCCACTTCTTGGTCTTCTTGTCGTAGATCGAGTTCACGAAGCAGTGCCAGTTGGTCTCATCGACGAAGTTCTTGTCGGTGCGGTAGTAGAAGCCGGGGTAGCGGCTCTCTTCACGGAACTGGATGTGCTTCATGTGGGCTTCGGCCGTCAGGATGCGGTGGTAGTTCTCCCACGCGCGCAGCAGCTCGTGCAGGTCCTTCGCACGCATCTTCTGGGCGTCTTCCTTCAGCATCTCGAGCTTCTCTTCGGCCACCGCAAGCATCTTGTCGTTGGTGTTGTAGTAGGTCGCGACGCCGGCCACATACTCGTCCATGATCTTCTGCAGGCGGAACTGCAGCATCTTGGGCGTGATGTAGTTCGGGTTGACGTCGATCGCGGTCGAGTAATCCTTGTGCTCCAGGAAGTTCTTGACCGGCTTCCAGATCGCGGCGGCGATTTCCTCGGGGGTCTCGTCGAGCTCGGGCTTGAGGTCGGCGTTGTCGAGGCAGTACTTGACCATCGCCTTGGAGGCCAGGCGGCCTTCGGTGTGCGAGCCGGAGGAGAACTTGTGGCCGGCGGCGCCCACGCCGTCGCCGGCGGTGAACAGGCCCTTGACGGTGGTCATGCCGCGGTAGCCCCAGTTCCAGCCGGACGGCAGGTGGGCGGGGACGCCCGGCAGCTCTTCGCTGGTCGGCGCGCCGACGTCGGTCGGGCCGGACACCCAGATGCCGCAGCAGCCGGAGTGCGAGCCGAGCAGGTAGGGCTCGGTCGGCATCAGCTCGGACATCTTCTTCTCGGGCTCGATGTTCTCGCCGACCCAGATGCCGCACTGGCCGATACACATGTCGAGGAAGTCTTCCCAGGCCTCGGCTTCGAGGTGCTTGACTTCCTTCGGCGACAGGGTTTCGCGCAGCTTGGCCAGCGCGGTGACGGTGTCCATGTAGATCGGGCCGCGACCTTCCTTCATCTCCTTGAGCATCAGGTGGTTGCGCAGGCAGGAGGCGGGAACGGCGGCCTGGCCATAGGGCGGGTAGTCGTTCAGCATCTCCTTGTTCTTGGTCATGTAGTCTTCGCCGTAGGCGTTGGCTGCACGGGCCTTGAACAGCAGGAACCAGGCGCCGACCGGGCCGTAGCCGTCCTTGAAGCGGGCGGGCACGAAGCGGTTTTCCATCATGGTCAGCTCGGCGCCGGCTTCAGCAGCCATGGAGTAGGTCGAGCCGGCGTTCCACACCGGATACCAGGCGCGGCCGGTACCTTCACCGACGGAGCGTGGACGGAAGATGTTCACGCAGCCACCGGCGGCCAGCAGGATCGCCTTGGCCTTGTACACATACAGCTTGTGGTCGCGGGTCGAGAAGCCGACGGCACCGGCGATGCGGTTGGGGTCGTTCTTGTCGTTGACCAGCTTGACGATGAAGATGCGTTCCTGGATGCGGTCCATGCCGAGCGCCTTCTTGGTGGCTTCGGCAACGATCCACTTGTAGGATTCGCCGTTGATCATGATCTGCCATTTGCCGGAACGCACGGGCTTGCCGCCGTCCTTCAGCGAAGGCATGCCCTGGGCGCCGTCGTGGCGCTCGCCGTTCTCGTCGGTCTTCCAGATCGGCAGGCCCCATTCCTCGAACAGGTGCACCGAGTCGTCCACGTTGCGGCCGAGGTCATAGGCCAGGTCATCGCGGGTGATGCCCATCAGGTCGTTGGAGACCATGCGGGCGTAGTCGGCGGGATCCTGCTCGGAGCCGATGTAGGTATTGATCGCGGACAGGCCCTGCGCCACGGCGCCGGAACGGTCCATCGCGGCCTTGTCGACCAGCTTGATCTTGAGGTCCATGCCCAGCTCGGCCTTGGCAGCGTCTGCCCAGCGCATGATCTCGTAACCGGCGCCGCAGCAAGCCATGCCGCCGCCGATCAGGAGGATGTCGAGATCCTCCTGGATAACTTCGGGATTACCAAATTCTCCAGCCATTTCGTATACCTCTCTAAATTACTTGCGAATCAGTTCAGCGGGGTTACCGGCACGGTAGCCACCCATGACGTCCCGGGTGAACGAGCCCACGGCGGTGATGTCGGCCATCTTGGGCATCGGCTTGCCACCGTACGGGTCGATCTAGCCCTCGGGGGTGGTGCGGATCGGGAACTTGAAACGCTTCAACACGCCGTTACGGAACTTGATGGTCCACATGATGGAGTCGGAACCACGCAGCGGCTGCACCATGCCGCCCAGCGGCACGACGTCGGCGTAGTGGCGGACTTCGATCGCCTGCTGCGGGCAGATCTTCACACAGGAGTAGCACTCCCAGCACTGCTCGGGCTCTTGGTTGAAGGCGCGCATGGCGTGGCCGGTCTCGGAACCGTCCTTGTCCAGCTTCATCAGGTCGTGCGGGCAGATGTACATGCAGGCGGTCTTGTCCTGACCCTTGCAGCCGTCGCACTTGTCGGTACGAACATAGGTAGGCATTACTTAAGTCTCCAGGTTAGCTAACTCCGCGATCGTCGCGGTCCGATTTCGAACTTAAACCTGTCCTTGGCCGGGGCGTATCGCGAATCCGCTTCCGGTAGGTAAAGTCCTGAAACTTGCGTCAAGCGGCCGAGTGACCCTTCAATTCGACCTTGACGTTCTGTTCGGCCGAAAGGCCGGCGTAGTATTTCTGCAGCACCTTCGCCACTTCGGGACGGCTGAACTCGACCGGCAGGTCCTGGCCTTCGGAAAGCATGGCGCGAACCTTGGTGCCCGACAGCAGGATGCGGTCGTCCTTGGTGTGCGGGCAGGTGCGCTGCGAGGCCATGCCGCCACACTTGTTGCACCAGAAGGTCCAGTCGATGTTCATGTTCTGGGTTTCCAGCGAGCCCTTGGGGATCTCGTCGAAGATCTTCTGTGCGTCGAACGGGCCGTAGTAGTCGCCCACGCCGGCGTGGTCGCGGCCGACGATCAGGTGCGAGCAACCGTAGTTCTGGCGGAACAGGGCGTGCAGCAGGGCCTCGCGCGGACCGGCATAGCGCATGTCGAGCGGGTAGCCGGCCTGGATCACGGTGTTGGGGGCGAAGTAGTTTGCGATCAGGGTGCCGATGGCCTCGGAGCGGACCTCGGCGGGGATGTCGCCCGGCTTCAGCGCGCCCAGCAGCGAGTGGATCAGCACGCCGTCCATGGTCTCGATGGCGATCTTCGCCAGATACTCGTGCGAGCGGTGCATGGGGTTGCGCGTCTGGAACGCGGCGACCTTGGACCAGCCCATTTTCTCGAAGGCGGCACGGGTCTCGGCGGGGGTCATGAACTGTTCGCCGTACTGCTCCTTGAAGCCGCCTGTGGACAGCACCTTGACCGGGCCGGCGAGGTTGTACTTGCCCTGGGCCATGACCATCTTGACGCCGGGATGCTCGAGGTCGGTGGTCTTGTAGACCTGCATGCACTCGTGGCTCTTGTCGATGGTGTACTTTTCGGTCACCTTCATGGTGCCCATGATTTCATCGGACTCGTCGCTGACCAGGGCGACTTCGTCACCGGCCTTCACGGCCTCGTCGTCGGTCGACAGCGTCACCGGGATCGGCCAGAACAGGCCGTTGGCCATCTTGTAGCCGTCGCACACGCCCTGCCAGTCGGACTTGGTCATGAAGCCGTCCAGCGGGGTGAAGCCGCCGATGCCCAGCATGATGAGGTCGCCCGTCTCGCGCGAGCTCATTTTCAGCTTGGGAAGCGAAGCGGCGCGGGCCTTCTCGGCCGCCAGCGCATCGCCGGTCAGCAGCAGGGGTTTGAGTTCGCCGCCACCGTGCGGACGTACCAGTTTGGACATGCTGTCTCCTTGGACTCTAAGGGGGGTGTTTGGAATCGCCGGAGCATAGCACCGGGGCCCGGACCTGAAAAATCCGTTTCTTTTATTTCAGGATAAGCAGGTTTGATATTACGGATACAGCCCGTTCGTGCCCGGGCCGTGAAACAGCAATTATATATCAATCAATATCTTATGGAAGCCCCTGCCCCGGGAGACGCCGGGCAAAACCACGGGCGCCTTATCCGGCGAATGCCGGAGTTACGTGAAATCAATCACTTGACCCGCGGCCTTCGCCGTGGGGATGTTTTGTCCGGCGCTGCCCTTGCCGCGGCCAGCCGCCGTTGGCGTGGCCCGGCAGGGGGGTGTCCCGCGGGTGCCTTATGCGTCGAAGAAGGCCGGCATGTCGGTCGCCTCGCTCTGCACCACGCCGACCCAGGCGGGCTGGGCGGCGGCACCGGCGACGGCGAGCTTGCGCGTTTCCTCGTAGAGCATCTTCCAGCGGTTGTAGAGGCAGTCGCTGACCTTGCGCATGCCGGCGTCGAAGTAGGAGTTGTGCAGGTCGCCGACGGTGCGGGTGAAGGATTCCATCTGTTCCAGCAGGCTGCCGGGGTAGCCCTTGCGACCGGGGTCGGCGTATTTGACGAGTTCGCGGCGCACCGCCCGCACGAACACCTTCTGGCCTTCGGTGAGGTCGGCCTCGGTGCGCGGGGCTCCCCCGTAGTTCATGACTTCCTCGATGAAGCCGTTCAGGCGCGCACCGAAATCGTATTGGGTTGGATCGACGGCGGACATGGGTTCTCCTTGGGTTACAGTGCGGGAACTGATGGCGGGACGGCGGCCCGGTTGGCAACGAGGTTTTGCGTCCAGCGGGTATAGAGGGCGTCGGCAAGCCGATGCAGACGCGCGATGTGCTCGGGCGTCTGGGCCAGGATGCGCGCTGCGGACTGCACGCCGCGACCGTCGCCGGCGCCGAGTTCGGCGGCACCGCGCGCGCACCAGTCGGCGATGGTTTCGGGTGTCATCTCGACATGGCTTTGCAGGGCGAGGTGGCGGCCGGCATGGACGAAAGCCTGGTTCGGGCAGTATGCGCTGGCAAGGATGCGGGTGGCATCTTGCGGGATGCTGAACGCCTCGCCGTGCCACTGAAAGGTGTCCAGCGGGCCCTGCAGGCTACCCAGCCAGGGTGCGGCAGCGGCCGGGTCGACCACGTCGAGGCGGCCCC
>AMWB02082142.1_pt1 | contig 12585 bp, 14 predicted proteins | sample 200311 | NCBI WGS metagenome assembly AMWB02 (sample SAMN02737377, study PRJNA173069) | bioreactor metagenome | biome: anode biofilm in microbial fuel cells | place: USA: California | collected 2010-12-16 | reverse complement strand
AAACCTGCTGCTGCAAACCATAGTTCGGCAACATTATCATTTCTTGGTAGTAAGTATGATAGATGATATACAGGAGAAACCCAAATTTCATTTCCTGAAAATGCGTCTGAAATTTTATTAAATGATTCGTATAATGAAACATAGTAATTGTTGAATGTATGAACTGAGGTTCTTCTTGAGATAGCTAAATTGAATGTAGCATTGTCTCCGTTATCCATGATTGCAATACAGTCACGTCTGGTGTTGCAAAGTGTACTGATAGCTGTTTTAACATCTGATGGATAACCAGCATCATATACTATTGAGAAGTAAACTAAATCTGTATCCATAATATCATCAACATAATCTCCGGTTGTGCTTACAAGAAGGCCAGAATATGCTTGCTCTAATAGATTTTCTGCAACTGTTGCATCAACAGTTCCTTCTGCATTTCTTAGAGACCCTTCTGAACCTTTCTTCAATGGAGCTGGTTCTGATGATACGAAAGCACTTGCAACACTTGCTCTTGCTTTCTTTACTTGATATGTAATGGTTGAGTTATAATCAAAATTGGCTGTATCCCCATTCCAATTTTGACTTGCTGTGGTTAGATTTCTTTCGTTGAAAATGTTGACCGTATCATTTTCAGTTCCACCTGCTGCGCCCATCCAACCCCAAATCTCTGTTCCTCTTGCATCCTTTACAATCAAGACATAATTCGCATTGCCTGATTCTGGACTCTTATCCCAATCAGAAAAATCTTGTTTGTTATCTGTTAATGCGGCAGAACCATCTGTTGAAGTAATTGTAATAGCACCAATTTCTCTATCATAGGTCTTAACAATCAAATCATGACCTGATGTATAGAAACCGTTTGACTTTAACATATCTGCTCTTAGAACTGATGAATATGTTGCTAGAACATAACCGATGAAAATTGAATCTCCGGAAACATCTGTTGCATAAGGATCAAATGATACTTCAAATGATTCAATAATAACATCTGTTCCATCCACTTGTCTTTCGTATATGTCTAATACATATACTCCACTCAATGTTGGGTTTGAGTGCTCTGTAAATCTGATACCCAATGCATTGTAATAGTCACCTCTTCCAATTGGATAAATGTAGCATAGAGGTTGAGTATCACCACTAACTTCTAATCCTGTTTTAAGTTCATCGACTGTATTAACTGCATCGACATATGTAATTGTTATAGAAGCTGTTGCATCAGCGGCTGCTAATCTTGTGTCAATTCTTAGATTTGCATAAGCTGCATCTGATGGAAGGCATCTAATCCAATACAAAGCTCCAGACTCTCCTAGATGGTTATAGGCGATATAAGGGCCTTGTCCATAATTCTTTCCATAATCATTAACATTTGGTTCTCCCCACTCTGTAATAAGCTCTGAGCGGGATCCTACAAATACTAGTTCGTTGTCTCTTCCTTTTCTTGTTAGTCCACAAACGAATCCGATTGTTGATGGGACTGCTTGTACATAAGTTGATAGGTCTATAATCTTAGTATAAACCCCGGGGCTCACATTAGCCATTAGAATATCCTCCTGATTTTGTTTGATTTTCTAAAATTATATTATCTAATATACAACTTCCTTTTATTAACATATTATTAATCTCAGGTAGATATCCTTTCCAAAAATCTCTATTACCATTTGTCTTTGTATGACAACTAACACAAAGATAAATTAAATTTTCTCGTCTATTATCCTTTTTTAAATAATTAATATGATGTAAATTTTTTCTATATTTTAGTAACTCAGTAGAACATATAGCACATTTATTTTTTTGTTCTACTAAAATCATATCTCTTAGTTTTTTACTATAGAAACTAGGAGAATATGTTGTGTCTGAATATTCTGATTTTTTAGGACCACGTTTTAGTTCTCTTAAATATTTACCTTTATCTTCCCCAAATATTTCTTCATATGTTTTTCCAAGTCTATTATATTTGAATTTTTCCAAAGTAATTTCATTATGAGTTTTTTTATAAAATGGATTATTAACTCCTAAATACTTAATTGAAAAAATTTTTGATAAATTATTTTTTAATAATTTTGCTTTTTCTTGACCATATAATTCTTCGTATGTTTTTCCTTTCTTTGGATTTTTATTCCTTTTTAACCAGTGATTAGTTCCACTAACTTTTTTTCTAATTTTTTCTTTTATATTAGAATCGTTGGATAAACATTTTATAGAACAATATTTATGGTATCCTCTATAAATATTAATAAATTTACAAGGTTTTCCACACAAGCAAATTCCTTCATTGTTTTTTCTCAAATAAGTATCATAATAAAATTGTTTTGAAATATTATGTTTATTTATATGTAAAGATAATTTATTAGCCTTTTCAAACTTCTCTAAACAAATTTTACATTCCATAAAAGTCCTTTAGAAATACAAATACCAAATAAATACTAATCGTCTATCTGCTGTTTTAACAATTGTTGGGAATGTAACTCTTGAAAATAAATGGAATGGCCCAGCCCAAGCTCCATCTCTAGACGAAGCCGTAAATAGTCCTGCCTCACTTATTTGATTTCCGTTTGCGTCGTCAACTCCAATTGAAATAGTGATTTTTCCAATAATATAACTATCATCGTTATCTGGATCAGTTTCGTAATCTACTTGATCGAATGGATGTTTATAAAATCCTGTGGTTGGATAATCAGCATCTACCCCGGTGATGTGGTAGTCAGCACAAGAAGCATCCGCAGCATTAATCATAACATTTGTTTCTAGTTCTGTATTTTGATTGTTTGGTGGAATTGGGTTGAGAGGATCAGCAGGAAGAACACCACCACTTCCTAGACCAAACCAAGTTAGAAACTCATCCTTGTAGTCAGTTCCTCCTAATCCATTTGCAGCTCGTAGAAAACTTTGAGCTAAAACTTCTCTTCCCAAGTAAACAACTAGATTACTTTTATGTAATAGTTTCTTCTCTCCTTGATCACTTACTTCGTAAATGTGAACTTCTCCCTGTGGTTTTCTATCTTGTTTTCTCTTTCTATTAAATGAATCAGACAAGCAATTATCTCCATAAAAATCTGCAATCTGAACTTGAATTGTCTCTTTTTTATTCTCCATAGTTTTAATCCCTTATACCTCGGACAAAGATACTATTTTTATTTTGTTCTCAAAAGGATACAAAGTTAGCATTTTTTACTATATATATTAATTATTGAAAAAACAAAAACTTTCACTTTATTTAAGGGAGGATAAGATGGTATATTTATATGGAAAACTGAAAGGTGAAATGTCTTTAATTGCAGGGTATCCAGATGTTCAAATGGCAGTTGAAGGAGCAGAAACAATTAGTGGGATTGATTACTATATAATAGTATCTGATGAACATGAAAGAGGCCTTCGTGGGCAAAGAGTTTTTGGGATTCTTTTGTGGAGGTCCACAGAAAAAGGAACCCGCCCGTTAATTCCAACAAACTATAGCAGAATAGGAGAACCATCGTGACAACTTTGGATATTATCTGTGCGTGGTGCAAAAAGAAAATCGGAGAGAAGGAAAGTCCTCTTGAAATTCCGCCTGGGGCTGAAAGGATTACCCATTCAATCTGTACTGATTGTGCAGAGATTGTACAGGGGCAAATTCAGAAGTATCCCCAAGTTATACATCCGGCATGAAGGTAGGGAGCATATGAGAAATCATATGCTCCCACGCCTGACTTAAACTATTGTTTTTATTCTAAATATGTCCCACAGTTTGAACAAAATTTAGAACTGGAAGGAGATTTTCTTCCACAAGTTCTACATGATAATTTCTTTTCTACTGTCAATGGAGCAGTAACTTGAACACCTGTTTGTGTATCACCTCTTAGCTTAATAACAATAACACTTGATTCTGACAATCTTCCCATTGAAGTATATGTAAAAGATTGATTGATTTCAGATCCTTTTACAGTAATTCCTTCATCTGGAAGTGGAGCAGAATTTTCTTGAACAGAATTATAGAAACAATTAACTTCTCCTACTCCTCCAACTGCTGAACCAGATGTACTAACACTTGAAGATGTAAAATCACCAGATAATCCTCTTACTGTATTTCCTCCACTCCATTGCCCCATTGTAAACTTTGTTCCACCGTAAACAGGTCCAAATGGATTATTCTCATAATGATAATGATAATGATAATGAGGAACTTCAAATAAAGGATTGTTTTCTTCAAATGCAAATTCTACTCTAATAAGTCCGTCTTCGATTTTATCACCTCTATGTTCTTGTATCTCTCTGGATTTGTTAATAAATCTAAAGCGATTTTTCGCAGTATTTCCCCTAAGAAAACCTTCTAGTTCTACAGTTTGATTAGGACCTACAACGACAGAATGACTATCAAGAACATCGGTTCCATCAATAGATACTTTAACAGAGGCTCTTTTTGAATTGAGATTTTTTAGTAGCAAGGTGTATTCGCTACCAAAAGGCAGGAAAACTTCATCATTTCTAACTCTTAAAATCTTACCATTTACTTTTACTTCTACGACGAATTGATCTTTGTATGTCATGGCTCTTCTCCTTTAAGAGTACAGACTAAACTCTTACGTTTGCTTAAAGTCTGTTGGATTAGAATACATCGAAATGTATTCATTTTGTTTGTTCCAATTATATATATTAATTATTGATGAGATACAAACTTGCTTTAATTGGGGAGTGTTCCGGTCGGCGGTCTGTAAAACCGTTGCCTCATTGATCGGCGGATGGCGGGTAGTTCAACTCTACCACTCCCCACCATTTCATTTAAGGAGGATTCTCACATGGATGAGAATCGTGTTGCCCCAGCTTGTCCTACTTGCGGGGTGTCAATGATGTTTGACGAAGATTGTGGTGGAGGATTCACAATATGGCACTGTATGTATTGTGATGAACCCGAAGAGCCAATGGAGTTTCATTACGAATCTATCTGTTGGAGTTGCGGTGAACCCATTGATTCCAATCTCTGCCAAAAATCCAAAATGCCTGGTGGAGGTTGGGAGTGCAACAAGTGTGGAGCGGATTTATACGACTGGAAAGTTCTTATGGGAATAATTCAACCTTTTGAAGGAGGTATGTTACATGCTTATTGACGAAGGAGTTGTTGGCTCAGGTGATTTTGGAAAGTTCGAAAAAATCGAAGGTCGCCCCGTGGTAAATCGGAAAGAAGAGTTTGAAAAGTATGTCCGAACAGAGAAGGGCGAATCTGCGGCAGCAATCGAAATGATTCATTGGCAAACCTTCAAGACCCGTGTTGACAAGGCATGGGCGTACATCCATGGTGTTAGGAGTTACTCTGATCAAATTGAAGACGAAACAAAGAGTTACATGCCTCTAGCTCTGATTATTTCAATTGGATTGGCAGCGGTGGGAGGAGTAATCCTCTTTATAGTTAACCTCTATAAGTAGAAAGGAGTTTATCACCATGGCTGAGAAAGTGACTTTGGAGAAGGTCAACGAGAAGTTGAAGGAAGGGGTCAAGGAGTTCAACAAGCAGTCGAACATCGGAAAAGTTGTTCTTGCGGCTGCTGTTCTGGTTATCCTTGGTCTTCTTCTGAGCTACAGCACCACGCTGTTCTTCTTTGGTGGTGGTGTGTGGCTTCTTTACTGCTGGGGGAAAAAGTTGATGACCCCAACGGTTGTCGAGAAGCACATCTTCTAAAGAAAAGGGGAAAGGATAGATTGAGGGTCTATCCTTTCCCCATAACATCATGAAAACAAAGGTTTCATTTTTTTGTCTTCATCAAAAGTATGTTTGTAGTTTTTATAATCATCCTTAATTTCATCAGGAAACATATAATACTTAGCTTCGAAGTTTAGAATAATTCCGTCTTTCTTTCTAATATCAGCTTTAACAATATATCCACCAACATGAGGGCTCAAACCTTTTCTTGTAAGATAGTTTGTCTGCCCTTCAAATGTTCCACATTGAGCTGCAAAAATTCCACCAAACATTGCTTGAACTTGAACATGAAGATGGCCACACAACAAGAATCGAAGTGTTGGTTTTTCTTTTTTATTCCAACAAATTTTTGCAAGTTCTGAATATGCGATTTGCTCAACAGCTTTTTGCATACGATAAGATAATGAATAAGGAACACCACCTGATGGATGCCACAACTTCATATCGACACCATGAAGAATAGGAATATCAACTTCATCAAATCCTACATAATGAACATCAGGTCTTTGTGCTTCGATAGCTAATATTGGATTATGCCCTCCACTTTTAATAAAGGAATAATCGTGGTTGCCTCCAAGCATATACCATTCAAAACGACCCTTTGGAAGATTGATTATAGCCGATTGTTCTTGTTCTTCTGCCGATAAAGCATACACTTCAAATTGATGCCCTTTGTAAACATTATATCCTGTTAAAACATCACCAGGTGTGAAGATATACTTTGCTCCTTTCTTTTCACATAATAGAGCGAATTCATTAAGAGCTGTAATCTGACAGGCTTTTGATCCGAAGTGTAAATCTGAAGCTATACCAAAACAAATTTCTGTTGCTTCTAATGAAGAATCGAATACTTTTCCTTGAGATGGAATTTCATGGCTGAGCATAATCCGCTTTTCATCCATGATAATTTCATAACCTTTACTTCTAAAATTCTGAATCAACTCATATACTTCCGAAGGAGATACACTAAGTTCTTCACATAGTTCATCCCCCTTTATACTTTTTCTTTTTTCCAAAATTGTAATAAATTTTTCTTCGATACTTTGTTCATCTTGACCATATGCTCTCATTTCTGAATATGTCAAGGTCTTTTTTATTTTGCAAATGTATTTGTAAAATGCCCTAATATCACTTTCATAGCCATATTTCTTTTGTGCTATTTCATAAATCTTTTTTGATTCAACTCCTCTTAAAATCTGTTCTTTCGTGAATTCTTTAAGACCTGGATATATTACCATTCAAATCCTCCGACAATTTTATTTTATTTTTTTGTTCTTAATTTCTAAAATGGCATCTCAATAGAAGCCTTGAAATTAGTGACTTTTTTTACAAGTCATAAACTTAAATGTTATAGTTTACGACTTATGGTAATTGAGAACTTGAACTGCTACTTGATGAAGATGAACTATTTGAGCTACTTGATGAACTATTACTTGATGAAGATGAACTGCTACTTGAGCTACTTAATGAGCTACTTGATGAACTATTTGAACTACTACTTGATGATGAACTACTTAATGATGAACTTGAAGATGAACTACTTAGACTACTTGAAGATGATGAACTACTTAATGAGCTACTACTTGAACTACTAAATGAACTACTTGAAGATGAACTACTTAGACTACTTGAAGATGATGAACTACTTAATGAGCTACTTGATGAAGACGAACTACTTGATGAACTGCTACTAGAACTTGAAGAATAACTGCTACTAGAACTTGATTGTTCTACAGTTATATATACAACTTCAAACCCATGCATATTATCAAAGCATCCACCATAATCAAAATCACCAAGACCAGATGTTGAAATAACAGTTGATGTAGTCCAAGGAGCAACATAAGTTTCCCCTGTACTATCACCAGGCATAAACAAGGTTGGGTCACTTGTTCCATCAATCAAAGTATGAGTCATTACAGCGGTGCTATCATATCTACATTTAACATATTCATCACGAATTTCATCAACTTCTACAAATACTTCTCTATTGTTATCTGTAACAGCTCCAATGTCGAAATAACTTCCACAATCGAAAAATTCTCTTGAATGATAAGAAGCAGTAGAATCAATACACATATGCGCGGTCGAATCTATTTCATCAACATTATCGACACAGCATGGATGGCTGTCCGCGACTATGTGATCATGCACGTTTACTTCGGGATAGTGTTCCCATTCTTCCTCAACATTGATTGATTCAAATAGAGGGCTCTTAACTTGTAGAGCTTCTAAGAATAGTAATCTTGCACGATATGGTTTGAAGAAATTGATGACTTGTTTCAAATCAGAAAAGAAAGCATCAAGACCAAAAATAATAAAACCGAAATTGATAAAACCATAACCAACATTATTTCTAATCCAGTTGGCTATATCTTTCAACATTACAAATAAAATTTCTTCCAAAGATGCAGTTAGATCATCAATTAAAGGAATAATTGTTGGATCAATTTCATTAAGAACGGTTGTTGGATCAATTGGTGTTTGTAAGAAATTTCGTGGAGTTAATCTACAGAACTTATCATAATATTCTCTTAGTAAGACTTCCCTATGAATTCTTGCTCCACCTGGATATATAAGACTCGGTCTTATATTGATCTCATTATATTCTGCAATAATATCAGTTACATTATCAACTGATGATGTTCCATCATAACAAGCAAATTGATCCCCAAACGAACCAACTCCATATAATCTTTGAAATACATATAATGTTGATAAGTGAAGTTCTAATAGAGAATGAACTTCTCCAATCATTGAAATTTCTGCATTGTCTGGTGGTGTAATACCTCTAAATCTATAATCATAATATTGGTCTTGAATCAATCTGCTATAAATAGAAAATTCAGGACCATCTGCTGTAGCAACAGGTCTTACACCAAGATAGTTGGTCTTTGAAGGAAGGTTTATTTTTAATGTTGAATGAAGATTTCTAATTTGTGATTCTGTTAAAAGCCAATGTGGATCATCTACTGTTAATGTATCGTATGGATAAATTAACGAGGTTGGACTTATTGTAGATCCTGTAATTACATCTCCCTTAAATATAAGAGCAAGGGTTTTATCAAACTGCAAGAAGAATTCAAATATATCAACTTGTGTAACTCCATAATATTGTAATACTTCAAATATAGCCTGTGGTGTTCCTTTTTTCTTATATAGATTAACAAGGTCTAGAAATAGACTTATCTTTTGTGGAAGTGGATCTGATGTTGGTCCTTTCAATGATGTTGAATAATTAAAACCAAAACTTCTAAATAGTTCATCAAGATCATCATTTGTCATGACTCTAGGATCAGACATTTTTGTTGATGATGCAGTAATTGTTTTATGTGCAGAAATCCAATCTACTAATAATTTTCTGAACCTTTGATAATCTGCGGTATTGAAAGTTTGTTGATCAATTACTTTTGCAAAGAAAAGATCAGTTAATGCCCTTTCAGATTTGGCAAGAGAATTCAATGAACTTGTTAATTCAGGAACCTCTTCTCCGCTAGCTGCTCGTAATAGAAGCCATAACAGCTCGTCAGGAGTGTATTTATTATAAAAAGCCATTTCGTATCCTCAGTTACCCAAGAGTCAAAAATTGAGTTGTAGTAGAATTGAAATATTGGTCAAGCACATAAAGTTCATAGAATGTTGTTAGAAGGGTTCCCTGAGAGACCAATGTTGTATTGTCATATCTAGAAAAATTATTATTGACCTTCAAATCAAGATACAAATAAATTAGTTTAGAAAGAGGGGTTGATAAATCCTCATATACAATTCCTGATGTTGAATCAAATATTGTAACTGATGTTGCATCAACTCTATAGGACAATAAAGCATTTAACATTGTCAAGTCATCTGCTTGTAATAAAAATAAATTTTCTCCAGTTGAATCTTGTGCTAATTCATAATACTTTGCAGATGCTGGATATAGATTAAGTCTAACAGTAATCGGTGTTGGCCATGATCCTCTTTCTTTTTGTGTATATAAGTATTTATATTCATCCCAAGAATAAGTATCATTGAAAAGCATTTCAATAAATGATTTTTGTGGCATATATAATTGATTCAATTCAGAGGGCGCAGGAACCCCATTCTTATTTACTGTTGAAGTAACAATAAACCTATTGATCCAATATTGGAGTTCTGGAACAACTATAGTTGATGCTATTGGCAATTTTATTCCCTCACATCTGTTTGTATTAAATCATATGTGCTAAACATATCTAAAATGTGAACAAACATTGTTTCTGGATTATAATCCTTCCATGAGAAAGATTTATTTTTTGCATCTGTGCTCCATCTACCAGAATGAAATCTTACAGCTTCTTCTAAAGTAAAGAATTGATCTTCTGTTAAAAGTTTTGTAAATGTTTCTTTGTTTGATGCAATCATGTCAGCAGCTTTTTTATCATGCATATTATCGGTGTATGGACGGCTTCCCATATCTCCATACTTTAAAATATCATGCATAGCAATTGCTAAAAGAATTTTATCTGATTCATTTGTTTTTAATTCTATTCCAAATAAAGACATAACCTTGGAAGCACTATAAAGCATTTGATAAATATGTTCTGCTTGAGTTGGAATTTCACCATTTAATTTTTTATGATGTTTTCCAGTAGATGATGTTGGTCTGTCCCAAATATCAGGAACAATTGAATTTATTCCAGACCATAATTTAAAAGCTCTTTCACTTAAATTTTGAAGTAATAATTCTGATACTTTCTCTTTATAATTCATTGAACAAACCCTTTCTTATTTTTTCTTTGCTGCTGCTTTTGCCATCTCAGCTTTTTTCTTTGCTCTTCTTCTTGCTAATAGAGCCGCTGCTCCACCTGCTAAAGCTGCTCCAGCTCCTATTGCGGCTGCTGTAGTTCCATGTCCACCAGTATGTTGGTTAACGAAATCAGCTGCTTTTTGAGCGCCCTTAGCAACATGCCCCATAGCTTGTTGTCCATGCTCTCCTGCTGCTTTATATAATTTTTTAGCTCCAGCAACAGCTTTTCCGCCATGTTCTTTTGCTTGTTGTATCATTTCTTCTTTTGATAACTCTTGCAACATATTTTTAATTCCTTCTGAAATTCTAACATTTTTAATTTTTTCAGAAAGTTTTTTCTTTTCTTCTATTGTAAATAATTTTTTAACTTCTCCTGTTAATGCTAAGTGTCTAATTTGGGTATCAGTTCCTTTTTCAATAAATTCCATCATAGCAATTTTTTGATCTTTGTTTAACTTTGTGTTTTCCAATACTGACAAACCCAATGCAATTTTTAATGAACTTGTAGAATAACTCATTTTTAATCTCCTTGAAATTTATTTTACTACTACTTGCCCCCATCTCATTTTATATCTATCTTCTGCCTTCTTCATTTTTGATTGCATCTTTTCAACAGCAATATCATGTTTAGCTTTACATCTCTTAGGATCTTTATTTTTTGGGCAATCTTTTGCAGCTTTATTTAACACCTCAATTTTTTTCTGATATTCAAAAATATTTACTCTATCTATACATTTATCTCTTTCATCTGAAATTCTATACATTCCGCACTTTCTTCTTTTTGAACTAACCAGCCCTGCAATTGTTCTCCATGCAGCCCAAATGAAAGGAGTAAAAATCATCATTCCTAAAATACTTCCAACAGGACCTTCAGTCAAAATTTGTTCTTTGATAAGTTTGCACCCTTCTATTTTTTCTTGTAAATTTTTCTTTTCAGCTTCTGTAAATGTTCTTTTAACTTCTCCTGTTAATGCTAAATGTTGAACTTGTGCATCAGTTCCTTTTTGTACAAACTCTAACATTTTTATTTTTTGTTCCTTGGTTAATTTTGTGTTTTCAGTTATGGAAACACCAAGAGCAACTTTTAACGTAGTAATTGAATAACTCATACCCCCTCCATTATTTAAGAATCTAATTTGATGCCTTTTCGTTTCGCTCCAAATTGAGCTAAGAATTTAGCGGTTCGTCTATCTCCAAACCACCATGTAACACAACTAACTGTTAAATAAATAACTATCGTTACAACGTCATTCCAAATAGTAACAGCTTGTTCGGTTGTTATATCTGTTCCACCATATTTAGTTAAAATGTTATATGATACATAAGTAAGATATGTTGTTAATGCAACTAAATATATTGTTAATCCTGGTCTCATAAAACCCTTTAACCAATCAACAAAACCAAAACAAATAGCTATAACTACAGCTGCTGGAATTGCAAAAAATCTTCCAACAGATCCTTGAACAGAAAACAGTCTGTCAATCCATTTAACATCAAAGAGATTTTTGTTTCCTTGTTTTTGACTTTCAATATATGCAGATGCATCAGCTAACTCTATAGCGCCTTCTACTTGTGCTTTAGTTATTTTAATGTTGGCTTCAGCTTCTGCTAACATTGCTTTAGTTTCCAACTCAATCATTTTTGCTTCGTGGTCGTATTCAAGTTTCTTTTGTTTGTAGTTGATATAACTAGTTAGAACTGTTCCTATTATTCCAGTTATACCTCCAAGAATAGTTTCCCATAACATAAATTATTCACCTCCAGAAATTCTAAGAGTGAATTTTTCTCCACCCATAGCTTCCATAAATCTTCTGACTGCAATTTTCGAGTTTAAGATTGCTCGCTGTCCTTGTATAACTCCCATTTGAAGTCCAAGAAGAATACACCCATTAACATGAGACTTCCATCCTTTTTCAACATCCCCTGCAAAATTTCCAGAGTGCATAAGAATGTATTCTCTTTTTGGAACCTTTTTAACCCAGTATGTAAAACCAAATTTTGGAGACCTTCTCAACTCACACTTATAATCTCCCATTGGAATACATGATATATTTGATTGATTATCTCTCCAAGGAAGTTCTAAAGTATAACATGAAAATCCAGGAGCTAGTAGAAGACCCTCTGTTCCATGATCGCTCATTCTTTCCCTTCT